>JACCEA011162073.1_pt1 | contig 16667 bp, 13 predicted proteins | sample 7449851 | NCBI WGS metagenome assembly JACCEA01 (sample SAMN15323453, study PRJNA562643) | freshwater metagenome | isolation source: river surface water | place: USA:Blue River Watershed | collected 2017-08-18 | reverse complement strand
TTTGTCAATTTCACAATCATGTACACAGGTTGATGATGCTATTGTAGGATTCTATAATGGTTCGATTGAAAAATTAACTTATGATTGAATTGGCTGTATAAATTGAATCAATGAAGAATCAAGATCAATTATTCTAACTATAGCTATAAACAAACAAACCGACTAACTACGGCGATTACAATCTTCTATAGATGTGATATCTTGTACTGACATCCTACCATCAAATGCTAATATCTCTGCTAGTATGTCAGTTTTACCTTCACAATACACATTCAAATCATCCGTCCCTTCAGCTAACAATCGCTTACATTCACTATATCGTTGGCGTAAATCTTCATTCTTCCTTAGAACATCCCTAACAATGAGATGATTCTTCAATGCAATGGAGTCTTGTATGATTACATAGGTATTGGTGCGATATGGTGGATTCAATAGCTTTATCGCATAACGATCAGGGATGCCCATATCACCTCGATTTACATGACCACACTTTTCCAAGGCTTCTATGACGGAAGAAAGTTGTTCAGTCGTGACGATGATATCAATATCAATGACAGGCTTGGCCCACAATCCAGGCACAGACGTGCTGCCCACATGCTCAATCGAAACGTATGAAGAACCAAATTGATTGAGCTGTGATTTTAACCAATTAGATAGCTCTTCAAACCACACAACCCAGTGACTTGAGTAACCCTGAATCTCTATCATTTCCTCTTCTTCTTTATGGTTTACTTGATGTTCAGCCGCTATGCTAATTTCGGCCGCATTTGCTGCTGCTATTTTTTTCCGGCGGCCGGCGGCGCAACCTCTGCAATAAGGCATAAAGTGTCGGCACCCTCAGCATCGATACACGGGCAATTGTGGCATGATCAATAGAGGAAAGAGCACAAGAATCAATCCCACTTCTCACAACACTCAATCAAAGAATTGGGATTGGTATAAAGCCTCATCATATTGTTGGGAAGGTCATGGTGAAATGTAAGTTCAGACATAATTCAAACACACAAACGAGCACACTAGTTTTATATATTTCAAAGGAACATGATGCTATCAGCTGCTGAGGAAGAACGTTTTATGCACGATCTGAGTGTGCCATTTCACCATATTTATACATTCCCCAATGGTAATAGCTTATATTTGGGTTCACAACTTGCAGTAGCGGGATGGCCAGATCGATGGAATTATACAGAGAAAGATGATGAAGTAGCCAAGACAACATTACTTGCATCGAACATCAAGTCTGTTGTTTGTTGTGCAGAGTTATATGATCCGTGGAAGAGTGATATCGAGTTTCTTCACATCCCCATGCAATCCGGTGATGATGCAGATATTGCCCCAGCATGTTTGAAAGGGTGGGATTTTATTACACAGAAATTAAACACTGGTTCAGTGTTAGTACATTGTAATTGTGGTATTCATAGAAGTGCGACTGTAGTAATAGGATATTTAGCAAAATATCAGAATATGACAATTGAAGAGAGTTATAAGTTTGTTAGGAGTAAGCGGCTTTGTATAAATATTGATAATTTTGTTCCAAAGTTACAGGATTTAATGTAATTTAAGATCATCATGTTGAAAAAATTCAACCTTTAAACAAGCTATTTTTCATAAACATTCATTTGAAGCTACAAATTATGAGGGTAAATTCCGAAAACGCAACAACTATCTTTTTATCGTTGTAGCAAGCAACCTGAACAAGCTAAATCATGAACTCTAACAATCAACAACTACGAGAGCAAACGGATAAACTGACTGACTCACCAATGAAATTCAAATTGTATACAGGCAATCAACAGCAGATGGACATATTTTCTAACTAATTGAGAGCTAAAAAGATATTGAACAGATTTCTATTTTCGAAATTTCTGCTTTCGATTTCATCTATTAAGCTATGGCGACTGAAAGTTGTAACTTAGAAGTATATTGCGAATTGTTCTAATTGTTAGATTCTTATAGTTGTATTTTTATAAAACTAAAACTCCATTCTTATGTTTTTCATCATTCGTTACTTGTATAATATGACATTTACACAACAGTGTATTTATCAAACAGTAAACTACAATATAGTACAAACTAATCATCAACCCTCACATTATATACAAAGAGGTATTGATATAAAAGTTGAACAAATGAACAGATAAAAGGGACAGACAACGGATCCTAACTAAACCGACTATTAAGCAAATTATTTACAATATTTACATATTAAAAGCAATATTCCAATTGATTAATTTGTTCAATCAATCGTTCTTCTTTCACTTCATCATTGAAAGCTCTCAATGATTCTAAACTATCAATACCATTCTCTGCTAATGCTAATCGTACATTCGAAGCATAATCATTAGCAATAGAAACAAGTACTGAACATGCTCTACGACGTATTTGTGAAGTTTCAAAAGCAACGCGTTCACTTGTTGGATGTCTCACCATAATACCAGTGATTGTATGTAATAAATCATACTTTTCACTCATTGGTAATTGATACGAGACAATCTTAGCATACATCGAACATGCCATGATAGCGAATAAACGAACATCTTCAAATTCATCCTTTACTAATGATTCCAATGCGGTTAAGATACCAACCTTGCAATCATCAGATGACAATAATGTCACATCACGTTGTGAAATATCACATAGTGCCTTAGCAGCTTGTAAACGTGGTTCATAGAATGAATCTGTAGACATGGAAAGAATTGGTTGAACACCTTTCATAAAGAGTTGTTCTGGTGTTAATTCTGGTTGTACAGGGGCAGCAACAGGAGTCATAGGAACACTCACAGGAGATGATCTCTTCAATGGTGGTGGACCAAGCATCATAGGACGACGTAAACCACCCATTCCTGGTGTAGCCTTAGCAATAGGAGCGACATATTCTTTACCTTGAACATGTTGACGTATTATTTCATAGAAAGTATTCAATGATGGTCCATTGAGACCATCACCGCGTACACGATTCATTTCAATCACATGGTCGTTCTCATTCGAATCCCAATAGCAATTGACATGAATCTCACGACTATCAGAACCATTCGCATACATCATACGCCATTGTGTCTCGTCTTCACAATAGAAGAAGTCGAGTTCTTGACGATATTGTTGGACTAAGGATGAGAGAGCGAGTTCAATCTGTGTAACGATAGTCTTATATTCGGATTGTTTAGCATAAAAATGATTGGAAGTAAGAAAACACGGGCGTTCTTCACATGGGGATAAGCGTTGGATCTTATTGTTAATGATAGGAACATCTTCACCAAGGGTGGTGGTACCAGTGATGGTGATAGTATAATCCATCTTACGCTTGTTAGAAAATGCAAAGCTATTCTCCATCATCTTACCACTGCTACTAGAACAGTAACCAGCAGATGCAAGTGATTTGCCTCCCATCACAGCAGCAGCGCGATATTGATCCATCTTACTTGAAGATGAGGATGGAGCAGCATAGCTAATGGAATTATCAAAATCAAAGGAACTCATATTTATTAATTTAGTTAGTTAGTAACAGCGGGCCGGGTGCAGATACCGAGCTGTACTGATATTTAGTTATTTGGGTAAAGTTAAGAAAGAAGATAAAGTTATGTTTGCTTGAGAGGGGAGATAAATCGAACTTGAAGCAATAAGAAAAAGTTGTTGGGAAAACGTGCGTTTTTCCTAGACATCGACCGTTTTCCATTGCCGCCAACCACAAACAGCCCCGCACACCCAGCTGCCACACATTTTGAATCCCATCCAAGCTGGGAGGAACGTTCTGAAGCGTACGTGCGTAATGTCGTCCAAAAATGCCCAGGGGCGAAATGAAAGTCAAATTCTGTGCCCACCAGCAGAGCAATATTTTTTATTTCAAGGTACTGGGGAAGGTATCTAAAATATTCCAACCATGTACCGGCAACAAGGATATGAACAAGAAGAGGGAGACGATCAGCAACAGGGACCTGATGGACAAGGAGCTGAATATTGGGAATTTTACCGAAAGAATTTTTCCAATTTCGCTTCAATAGCTAAACATTTAGAAAATCGTTTGTATATTCGCAGCTTCAAAGAACGACGATGGATGCAACCACACTACTCTTCACTTGTCAATATCATGACACCTTATAGTAATATTTTAAACCCTGCAGATGGTGTTTGTACACATTTTTTATCACGAGGAATGACAAAGATTTATCAAAATCGTGTTTTAGTCAATTGTGGAATGTGGTCAGCGGATGCGAGATGGTTGGTATTAGCAACACAAACTGGTGATTTTATTTTATGGGAAAACGAAACACTGAAAGCCCGTGTGCCCATCTCTGTTTTGGCACACAAAGATATGGCAGATGGAAATCGTGTGTTGAAGGAGCACGGTATCACAGCGATGGCATGGAAGAATTTTAGTAATTTGATTGTAACCGGTGGTGAAAATGGTACAATTCAATATTGTGACGAAGTGTTTCGCAATGTATCAGTAACAAGAGGTGCACATGCCCGCGCAGTACGTGGATTGTCATTTTCACCGTTCGATTCGAAATTGGTCTCTTGCAGGTACGGATTTAATAGTTTCTCCCATCCATTTTTTCTGAATCCTCCCTCTTCTATCTACAGTGACGATGCTTCGATTAAGTTATGGACTGGTGGAAGAGATGAACCAGAATTAGAAATGCAAGGTCATTTACAAGATATTAAATGTGTCGATTGGCATCCATTTCGCTCATTGATCGCCTCTGGCTCTCGTGATACTAAAGTGATGTTATGGGATCCAAAGACCGGTAATAACGTCAGTACAATTGCTTGTAGTGAAAGACAAGTAAATTGTTTACAATGGAATGCCAATGGAAATTGGTTGGCAACTGGTGCAACGGATGGATTTGTCAAAGTTTATGATATTCGTGTAATGAAAGAACTTGAAACATGGAGAGTGAATAATGGAGAGGACAGTGTAAGTTGATTGATCTCAGAGCTTCCGCTTCACCATCTCAAATTGTGCTAACATATGTATGATAGGTATGTAAAATTGCTTGGCATCCAATACATGAAAGTCTGCTGGTTTCCGGTACATTCAATGGTTCGTTGGCATATTGGATTACTGGTCAAAGCAATAATCAGGTAATTTATCCCTGCCACTTCTTTGTTTGATCACTATATTTTACACTATCTTTGTCAAACATAGATACCACATTCATTGATTCGGAATGCTCATCGTTTATCCATTGATGTGTTGGCATGGCATCCATCGGGTAATTTATTGGCATCGACTTCACATGATCTCATGTTGAAATTCTGGTGTCGTGAACCACCTGGTAGTAAACTTGAACCACCACCAGCGAGAGAGACACAGAATCAAGAGAATCCAATCTCATACTTCCATGGACCTTTGCCTGATAAAACGTACATTCCACCAGTTCGTAATCCATCTACTACACCATCTATAGCCAGTGCAACGGCTGGTCAATCTGGTAGATTTGGTCAAGCGGGACGCGGTATGGGTGGTCGTGGTAACTATCGCAGTAGAGATCAACCACAACAACAAGGAGATAGCCGTAAACGTCCAAGAGAAAATGCAAATGATAGAAATTATTATGGAACGGCTCGTTAGTTAATTCATGCTTGATCATTCAATAAAGTGTGACGCTCAGCAGTAAAATGCAAGTGAATGAATCATCTATGGATGGATGTGCGTCATTCATACGGCGGCTCAACTATGTTGGTTTGCCAGCAATGTGCAAACAAACGTGGCTAGTTCGAACAAGCAAGATAGTACATATGGTAGATTAATAGTACACTCATTGCTATCGTGATTTGCATATGGTTGTTCTTAATATGAAGTTAATTATACATAATATGAAATTTCCCTTCATTTGTTATCTATACTTGACGTTGATCAAGAAACGTAATTCTGATTGAAACATTTACGGAGGCACCACGGTACAATAACAATATGGGCACTAATGATGAAGACGAAGGTCTGAGTTTTACTGGTTCATCAAGGAATGTACTGTTTAAGTATTACATTCCACGTGTCATCAGCAGGCGCATAGAGCCTGAGGCGCCAATAGAGAGCATGGAGCAGCGCAGGCGCAGCTGGCCGCACAGAGAGCACGCAGCAGCAGAGGTAGGCGCAACCCGCGTGATGGCGCGCCGCGCAGCAGGGCCGCAACAGGCACCATACCATCTTTGCTGATGTGGGATGCCAGGTGGATGTTGAATTATTTTATACAATGGACAATCCGGAATTTGGAGTTCTCATAAAGTAATAATAAATGCTGCCTAAACCTTTAATTTTACTCCCAGCATTTGGGTTGTTGTTAACATTGTCACTTTGGGTCCTTGACCCAGTGCTACAAGTTTTCGATAGAACAAGAATAGCAGACTTGACTTCAAATCGTCGGCGACATTATACAGTAATAACTGATGACCAGTACGTCCTTTCTCAACGAGAACCTCCTATTTGTTCCATGAGCACCAATTTTCTTAGATACTTCAAGTCACCAGGAAAGGCTAGTGTTGATCTTTCTGTCATTTTTCCTGCTTACAATGAGGTATGTTCAACATATATCATTATCATAATGTCTCTGTTGTCATTTGTTTTGTGGAAATTGCAATCAACAGGAGAAAAGAATTACAAAAACTTTAGAGACAGCTATAAAATTTTTGCAAGATTGGACAGTACATAGATCGTGGTCCTTCGAGGTAGGTTTATGATTCGTGTGTACTCGAAATACCTAATTTCTCAAATACAGATAATTGTGGTTGATGATGGCGGAAGTGATGCTACATCGACAATTGCACTATCTTTCTACCAAAAATATCCTGACATTTTTAGAGTCATCAAATTGCGTCGCAATCAAGGAAAAGGCGGAGCAATAAAAGTTGGGGTGGAAGAAGCGTTTGGTAAATACATTTTGATGGTGAATGATCACTTGCATATTGAGATATGTAATTACCATCTAATTTCTATATATCATCTTAGGCTGATGCTGATGGAGCGACGGACATTGAAGATTTGGACATGTTAATGAAAGAAATGGATAGCCTTGAAGCGGATAGTAGCTTGGAGGTTGGTTTTGTCTTAGGCAGCAGGTTTGTTTATACTCCCCTCTCGTACAGTCGTCGCCGTAATCATAATTCATGACAGAGCACATTTAGCAGAGAAGTCTATAGCCACTCGGGAATTCTATCGCACTGTACTGATGAAAGGGTTTCATCTTTTAGTCATGATGCTGTGTACCCGTCAGATCCAGGATACGCAATGTGGGTTCAAGTTATTCACAAGAAATGTTGCGAAGAAACTATTTGGGAATCTTCATCTTTATGGATGGGCTTTTGATATTGACATTATCTACCAAGCGGAGGCTTTGGGGATTGCAATGAAGGAGGTATGTACTCCCAGTTTGGTTGAGGTTGATAATGTTTAAACCATGGTGAATGCAGGTTTCCGTTAATTGGAAAGAGATTGAGGGCTCTAAGTTGATCAAATCTAAATTGGATGTGGTCACAACATCCTTGACAATGGCAAGAGATATGCTTGCTGTTCGATTGGCGTATGTTCTGGGATTTTGGCATCTTGCTGTGGACCAACCACTTCAACGTAATGACGAGTTGTGAATAATTAGATGAAATTTGTGGTATGTATATGTATCCTCATGACAGGACATACCATTTATGTTAATTATGTTGTATTACATTAAGATTAACTTTTGTATCCCCGACGTTTATGTGCACCTAGGTAACTTCTGATTTGACATACCACCTGTAGATACCACTTGATTGTGCGAATCCACTGATAATAGTGGTTTTTGCTCTTGTGCACAAAGCTCACATACTTGAACTATGGTATTGTTGTAGCGTATTTCACGATGAATTAATTACTTTCCATCCATGGTGAACAAGCAACAAGCAATTTCCAAATTGAAAGAAATTCAAGAGCATTTGATATAAAAGTAACATGCTTGATATAGTTAAATATTTTTCAGTCTTTGAACAAATTGTTTTACGTACAATGTACAATACAGTGTAAAAATGTGCTCGTTCGTCCAGTTGTATGTTCAGTCGATGAAACTACTCGACTTTTGCGAAACGATATATTTGTTTCAAATAAAACAGAAATATGAAGGTTTTATCAAAGGTAGTTGTTGGTGTTGGAATTGATTTTCGCGGACTTCGGACGAATGAATTGACGTAGTGAGAATCAAATCTAATTCAACCAGTGTCATTTCCCTTGGAGTACTCTCTGCTATCTCTTATCTCATTCTATCCTAGGCAGGGAAATTCTTCATTGGTAATTGAATTGGTTGTCCTTCTCTCTTATTATCTTTCTCTGTCCTGCCATTGTCGACCTGTTGCTGTGAAACGCCTTTCGTTGCTTCAACACAACACTTCCTTCAACCCTCACCAAGCCCATTTCATATTCTCCATTCTCGTGAAAGAATGTCGTCATCACCATTACCAGGTGGAGTCAATCTGCCCACTGCCCCGCAGTTTGAACCAAATCCACAAGATTTACAACAAGCCTTAGCTTTATTAGAAGCATTACGTGATCCACGTCGTTCTGATCATGTTTTAGCATTACAAAGTCTAACACATAATATAACATCGAATGTATTTATTTTACATATGATGTTTATATTTGTACATGGACAAGTTGCTGCTAGTGGAGGAGTCAACACTGCTACTCAACCATTAGATATTAACTTACGACAATTAGCAGGATTTATTATTAAAAATTATGTCTTTGCTAATTTATTACAATTAACACAAGAGGTACAAGCATATATCAAGTATGAATTAGTTAAAGTATTACACGATCCATGTCTTGATTTACGTAATACTGGTGCCATTCTATTGAGTAAATTTACTCAATGTTTTCCTATTGAAGCATGGATTGATTTGTTACCTCCTATCATCCATTACTTAGATCCACAATATCTGCAAGTACAACCATATTCGTTAGATGGTTGTTTACAGGCTATGAAGCGTATTTGTGAAGATTCTGCAATGAAGTTAGCCATGGATCACACGATACGTCCTATTGAAGCACTTCTACCAAAGTTACTTCAATTATTCCATTCACCTGAAGCGACTGTACGTCTACGTGCATTGGAATCATACAATTGCTTATTGTATCTATTAGAGAATTCTGATTCGATGCCAGTAGCGAATGACTATCGCTCTGGTAGTCCGAATGTCAGTCAAAGTGTTGCCGCGAATGTCAATCATCCTTTGATCATGCATATGAATACCTTCATATCCTCACTCTCTGCATTGGCATCAGATCCCGAACCCAAAGTTCGCAAAGTTATTTGTTCATCGCTCACTACTATTACATGTTTACACATTGCATTGCTAGAGCCCTTTTTCAAGGGTATTTGCGACTTTATGTCAATGACGACATTAATGGATAGTAATGAAGACGTTGCGATTGAATCTTGTGAATTCTGGATTGCTATGTTGCAACATATTAACAATCAAGGTGGTATACACCATCAAAGTCCACACCGGCAATTGTTAACTACATATCTACCCATAGTAATCCCTAATCTTATTACAAGACTACGTCTTACTCAAGAACAAATGGAAAACGATCGACGTGAAGAAGAAGAAGAGAATAGTGGACAACGTAAGATCAATATTAAACCTATACATCATCGTAATAATCAATCGGATACATCCGCGGGACCCGATGATAATGCGAACACTACAGGGAATAACGGTAGTGCAGAAGGGGAACTATCATCGAAATGGACATTACGCAAACAAGCTGCTTTGACGTTAGATTCCTTCGCGTTATCATTCCCACCAAAGGATATATTAGCGAATGCATTACCAAAGATACAAGAATGCTTCCAATCGAATGATTCCATACTACAGGAGAGTGGTGTATTAGCGTTAGGAACACTGTCTAATGGTTGTTTAGATGATATGATGATATATTTACCACAATTATATCCTTTTTTAATGAATAATTTAATACAAAATAATTTACCTGAAATGAGATCAATAACATGTTGGGTATTAAGTCGTTATTGTCGTTTATTTGCTGATATATATAATAATGGTATGAGTTATCAACAACAACATGGTAGTGGTGATAATATATCACCAACTCATCGTGATTTACATCAACATATTATACCACCAGAACAAGGTATTGAATTATATTTAAAAACACTTGAATTATTAGTAGGACGTATGTTTGATCCTCATATTAAAGTGATTATAGCAACATGTTCTGCATTATGTATATTAATTGATAATTCCTTTGTTATATATAATGCTAGTGATGATAGTGAATGTAATATATTAACTAATCATGTTCATACAATCTTTCAAGTAATAGGACAAGCATTTGATCATTATGGTGCTAAAGCAATGTTATTATTAGTTGATATGATTGGTACATTATCGGATACATTAGGACGTGATATTATTAGTAAAACAGAGATAAGTCAATTATATTTACCTAAATTAATGAATAATTTTATTACAATTATATCACAATCATTAGATAATAATCATGATGAAGAAATTGATTGTCGTATTTTACCATTTTTAGAATGTTTTACTTCCTTATTATCACAAATAGGTTTAGAAGCTAAAGACTATCTTCCTATGATATTACAACGTTGTGTACAATTATTAGGTAAAACATTATTACCATTACAACGACAACAACAGTCGAATGGTGGTACAATTGTAACCTCTTCTACTCATGATGATAACAACGATCATGATGAGGAAGATGAAGCATTAATGCATTTAGATTATGCTATTTGTGGTTTTGATGTGATTGCTGCAATGTCAGAAGGTTTAGATATTAATTCCTTTGTATCCTTAATTAGTCATCAAATTGGTAATTTAATACAATTTTTATTTATTGCTATGGAATGTAATTATTGTCCTGAATTAAGACAATCAGCATTTTCATTAGCTGGTGAATTGTGTAAATTATCTACTGATGCAAAACAATCACAATTATATCTTGCCGATGATCCATTATTTCCGTCTAATATGGCCGCTATGGGTGATGCAAAGAATGCGTTATTTACTAGTGAATTAGTTACAAGACTCTTTCACTATGCGACAGTAAATTTACAAGAAGATTATCCATTTGTATGTAATAATGCAGCATGGATGATTGGTGAATTAGTTGTACGTTTTGGTAATTGTTCTAAATTATTAGCACCCTTTGTTATAGGTAATAGTACTACAGGTACAGGTGGTATGTTAGAACGTTTAGTGTATGCATTACATTCACATGAAATACAAGATAATTTAAAGATTAATTTAGCGGTTACTATTGGACGACTTGGTACAGTTTGTACGATTGAAGTTGCTAGTATGGCAGAAGATTTCTTTTGTGATTGGTGTTCTGTATTAGCTTATCCATGTCCTGTAACAGAAAAGCGACAAGCATTTACTGGTTTATTAGCTGTATTACATGCATCACAAGATCTTGTATTAGGTAATAAAGCGACTATGTATAGTTTACTTGTTGCATGTGTTAGTTGGAGTGATATGACCGAAGGGCATTTAACACCTGAACTTGCAAAAGGATTTGGACAAGTATTTGCAGTATTACAAGCATATGATGGACCATTATGGACTAGAGTAATTAATACATTTAGTCATAATGGACATTCTATTCAAGCATTAATTTCACTCTTTGCTTAATTAGGCAGGAAGAAAAACTAATAAACTAATGACCTACCCTCTCCAATAACTTTAATTATGTAGATTTTGTCTTGTTTAGCAATTTATTCGTCTAAAACAATAATAATAAAAGAATTGTGTTATTATGTGCGTGTATGGCAATGGTTAACAATAGGTTTTGAATGTGTGTGTTAGTTAGCATGTTAGTGTATTTTCTAACAATACAAAATATTTAATAATGACAATGTAATAGAGAAAGCTTAGTAATCAATGTTATTGCAGTAGTTGTACGTGTAAGTTAAAAGAATCTCGATTGTTTGTTATAATTTTATTGGTTAATTAAATGTCGTTTGTTTCGAAATTATAATAGTGTTATGTCTAATTTGATAGTATGTGTTTCTTACGCTGTCTGTCTGTGTGTTAAAGTGTATGTAACGGCTGCGTGATGATAATCAATCCATATCCATTGCTGAATAGTTTAATTTTGTTTTTATTTTAAATAATATTTTAAATAAGTAGAGAAATCAGAGGTTGTAGCAATGGTAAGTTTTGTTTGAACTTTACCATTGCATTGTTTGTTGTGAATGTTTATATTTTAGTTGGTCAATTATTTGTTGCAGAATTGTTTGTTCTAAATTGTCAGCGTTAGTTATATGTGTCAGTTAGTGGTGTGGTAGGTTTGGTGCTATTGTGTGTTTTGTGCATGCAATTGTGAATGAAAGTATTAGTGACAGTTGACGTTGTCGGTATGTTCTGGTCATTCAATGTGATTGCAGTGTTGATCGTTGATGGATCGTGAAAGGGGGAGTGGTATGATTGGATTGTTAGATGCAAAGGGTTGTTTGAAGGTAATAGTGGTAAAATATGACGGAAAATGACATAAAAATGTAAGGTGAATTGATTTTACTAATGTTTTGCATAGTTTCTGTCTACACTCTAACTACATTCCATTGTTAATGATAGTATTTTGATTACTAACCAACTTATCTTCTTGCTAACAATATTAGTAGGATTAGGGATGATAGTATAGTTCTCAGAGTGTTAGTGTTCGCATTGTAGCTCCTGTCACATTGTCTTTGTAGCGTATCTCAATAGCAATAATGAGTGTTAGTTCGTAAGATAATGACAATACAAGTAAATGACAATACAAGTAGGTTAACAAAAGGGAATAGTGGCAATAGGATTCTAATAAGATAATGTAAGCATTGATAAGATGGATGATAAGGTAGTTTCAATGTAAGTGTAAACGTAACATGTTGTGATAGTCAATAGCTAGCTAGGTAAGCGCTTAATTTGATTTGCTCATAGTTTACTGTTATAGTTGAAATTGTTGATGTTTTTCTCTCTTTAGCCACATTCTCTTTGTCAAAATGGTAATTGTTAAATTTTTAGGAAGTTAATTAAGCACCATAGGCTCTCATATACCCATAATCGTAAGGTAGTTTCAATACCATAGCACACAAAAGGTAGTAAATTAATAAATACATTCCGAATAATGAAACAAAGCCATTGTTGCTTCATATTCTAACTTCACACATACATTAGCTCATGAGGATAATGCACAAATAATATCAAGAAACTAATAGGTTTTTATAATAACAATGTTTTGTTCGATTAGTTTGTTAGATAGTTGTGTAAGAGAGTTCTTCCATAGTGTCATTTATAACCAATACATGTAGTTTTTTGCTGAATTGAAAGAATTTTTGTGTTACTAATTTTTGTTTAAGATAATCATGTACTAATCATGTACTGTAATTCATATTTTGCCGCTATCGTGATATAGCATTATATAATACAAAGTTAGTACTGAAAGAGCAAATGTGATGGTTACTGTACTTCTGTACTCGTCTTCAAAACCTTGTTAAGTGCCCGGTCCAAAGTTTTGAGCTCTTAGTGGTAGTAGCAGACAACTTGCGTTTATTCATTTTGTGATTTATTCTTGCATAGATCTTATTACAGTTCTAAGTGTAGCGATGGAGTTATAGTGTAATGGTTATAATTTCAAACAAAAATCTACCAACGAAGGAACGCTTTAGTGAATTATTTATTTTCCTTGTGTGGACATTTCCTTATATCAATTACGCATAGAAAGTGATATTTATATACTTTAAACTCGGTATTCGTTCAGACCCGCTCATTTCCCCCACATGCCCTGCGATTGTTTGTTGGAGTAAAATTTGAGAAAAATAAAATTCACCATCGATCAGACTCACTCCACCTTCTGAATTTGTGAACTTTGACAAGTAATAAATCTCTGCCCCTATATTTTCTGCATATTTGAGGAAAGTTCTTTTATTTTTAACGGTCTTTTTATTTATTTAAAATAATTTCTTGAAAGTAAGTGGTTGAATAAAAGAATAATTGTCCAAAACCTCGTTATCTAACGACGTTGCATTTTTTGTCACCTTGTTCACATCTTTTTTCTGCATTTCTTCTATTGTTTAGAACAATGACTCACGGAGCTCATCATCCTGTACCTCACGATAAGCAATGTGCTTGTTGCTTTGAAGATCTTTCCAATTCAAACTATGCTGAATATCTGCCATATCCACACGAAGAGAATAACAACCATCCACTTTGGACCCCATCCCCTTATTGTGCGGACTGTATCGAGCACTTGTTAAGGACTCAATGGTCAATCTACACAGAAGCTTTGGCAAAGACCACTTGCAAAGCTGAACAACGCCGATTATTGACACGTGGTCCACCAATCAATCTTCGGGATGATCGCGCTTTACCATGCCCAGCTAACGGCGAGGTTCATAAGTTATGGTATCATCATGGTAATACAGAGAAGGATGCGAAGTTAGAATATTCCTTGGTTGGTGAGGTAAGTCAACAACATGTATATTTTATTCTCATCCTCACTTCATTTTCCTCTCAATCACAGGAACGTGATAGTTACTGGAAAGAACAAATGCAATTCTACTGTTTGGATGAGAATGATGAAGAAGAAGAGAAAGATGAATCCAAGAGTAATAAGAAGTAAATGTTTTAACAATTAAATATAGCAAACTGTGAAGAACTATCGGTTGTTGTACTATCCGATAGTGAGGTTGTTTTTGGGGTTGGTGAGATCAAACAATGTTGTGGCTCCTTCCTATTTGTTGAATTTGTGTTTGTATCTTATCGATTGTCTGTTTGCAGTAATGTGGTTATAGTTTGGGTTTATCAAGCAATAATAGCGAATGAACAGGAGTTAAGCACGATACACATTTTCCCAATTTTTGTGTGTGATGTTGTAATAACTATCGTTGTTATTGTAGTTTAGTTTTATTGTACATTAGATGCACAGTGATGAGGGTTAAGGTTGTAAAATGTTTTGTGTATTAAGCGAAATATTCATCTTTCAGCAGTGGTTAATTTTATGGCCATCAAAAATTATATACAAGAAAACTACAGACATATTCATATACTTGGCTACAACAGCAACCGCTGAAACAATCAAACAAGGAGTTGATAGGAAAAAGTGAACCAATTGGCAGGCGTGTAAAATATTGTTGAAGATTGGATTTTTTTCTAATCTTTCAGCCATCCTTTAATTCAACGTTTCTTCGATGTAGCGTCTTGAATGGACTCTCTCTCTCTCTCCATCACCAACAACTTCTTCAAATTGGATTTCCTCGATAGTGTTAGCATGTGGACAATAGATGGTGGGTATGAGCTGGTAGTGGTTGCTTCAATGGGTACAACCTACCTTCATGCTCATCATCACCGTACCGGCCGTGAAATGGCGTGCGTTCGTGATGTGAAATAAATAAAGCAAGTCATTGTTTCCTCCGCCCGACCCAGAGATAAAGATGAGATGACTGATAAAGATCTTTTGCGAGATAAATGAGGTGACTGATATAAAGATTCATTTTCCCAGACAATTGGCGAGATACAGATGGTGACTGATAAAGATTCTTTTTCCCAGACCGTTGGGGCTGTGAAAAATTTTCATCTGGCATCCGGGGCGCAGCCAGGCGCAGAGCAGCGCAGTAGGCAGCCGCCCAGCACAGCAGCAGCACAGCGGTTCGCTCTGCGCCTTTTGTTTTTCACAATCATTATTTTTTGATAGGTGAAACAATCCTGAAAAAAACAATCCTGAATCACCTGATTTTATGGCGCACGAAAGTAAGCCAAAAGGATGGAGTTATTCCATCTTGCTGAATGAAGACTATTCGTTAAAAACACAGATACAATGTTTTTTTATCACGGCGGTCTTCATTTCTACAACAATAACCCTTGCTCTTTGTATTGGTATGATTTATGCCACCGGAACAAATTCGTATGATAATGCCGATGGAATAATTGTCAGTACTTCTCGTTCAAATGCAGCAAATATTGCCAATGAAATTGCTCAAAGTATTGAACAACAATTGACAACTATCGCCAACACTGTGGTTTACAGTGGTTCACTTTTTGCAAAAAATTTAGTGGATAATTCCTTACTTTGGCAAACTGAAAATTCTTACAGAGAGTATAATTTTGAAGGGGCATGTTCTTATCCATCATGCCCAGATGACTATGGACCTATTGCTGGTCGTAGTCGCATCCCTTATTTGCCTGGATTCGTCGATGGATCGTTGAAACATTCTTCCGTCTATCTCTATTCAAGTGCTACTGGATCATCATTAAGAAATGATTCATCTTGGACAACCGCTTTTCAATCAAATTCCATGTTATCAACAGTATTAAATTCTATGACATATGTTGATTATGATTTTTCTAATGCTTATAATAATGGTTTAGATACTACGGTCATGTATTACTTATCAAGTAAAGTATCTAGTATTGGTAGTAGTACCAATCAACCATATCATGTTCTCCATCGTACTTATCCTGGTATATTAAAGAATAATACTGATTATGATCCAACAAAACGCGATTGGTTTAAAAATGCACCACAAGATACTGCATTAAATCTATATGGTCCATATAAAGAGAGTTTTACAAAACAATTTGTATTAACACTATCAAGTAAAACAATCACATCTAAATATTCTACTATCAATGATAACATTTATCAAATTACTACTGTAGCAGCTGCAGTGATACTT
>JACCEA011022890.1_pt1 | contig 16668 bp, 26 predicted proteins | sample 7449851 | NCBI WGS metagenome assembly JACCEA01 (sample SAMN15323453, study PRJNA562643) | freshwater metagenome | isolation source: river surface water | place: USA:Blue River Watershed | collected 2017-08-18 | reverse complement strand
ACATCTTCACCTTGTTTAGATTTCCAAGTTACAATGTCACCAACTTTAAGATCAGTGTCAGTTTTAACAGCTTCAATATTTTTAGTTTTTAGATATGCTTCAACATCAGCAGGTTTAATATCCTGTATATATTTTAATAGTCTTGGGACAACTGTTCCATTAACCCAATTCAATGTAGCATCTCTACACTTCTTATTATCAGTAGCAATTGGTTTTAATATCTTTTTAAGCTCAGGTAAATGTGTTGTATCTGTATTAACATCAGTATTAATCTTAGCAATATCTATTTTACCTGCAGCATCAACGCCTAAGAACTTAAAATCTTTAATAAACTTAGTTCTTGCAGTTTTGAAATAATATTTAATTGTTTCAACAGGTGCTAAATTAGAACCAAAAACTTTCAACAATGATGAATAAAAAGCATTCATATTATCATCTCCGATAGTATTTAATATATCAGTTATCAATTTAAGACAAGCTTCTGGATTAGATTCGGTATTCTTTGAAAAAGTTTCAATCTCTTTCTTAAACAAAAAGTTAGGACTCGTTTTATTAAAACTATTCTTCTCTAACCAATCTTGAAGCTGATCCATACTTGGATTCGCACCAAGTTTTTTAAGCTCATCCGTAGCCTTTGCCCATAAGCCTTTTAGAGCATCAAGAACTCCACTTAGAAATTCCTCATTAACTTTATGTTCTTTATAATTTTTAATATATTTCATACTATTTTGTTATTTTCTCAATAAATTTTTTAAATTTATCTTTATTATCTTTAACATCATTACTTTTAGTCTTTCTGGACTCATTAAATGATTTTAAATATCTCATTTCATTTATTATTTTTATAACTTATATATTAATTCTACACATCAGTAAATTTTTTAAACAATTCAATTACTTTATCATATATTTAAAAAACAGATAAGATATGAATTATATAAAAATGGTGGAAGAATTCCACACAGTATTTAAAGCACCAATATTAAATACTCCACAAATTCCATCAGCGGATAGAGCGGTATTAAGAGTTAGTCTATTACAAGAGGAAATTAATGAATTAAAAGAAGCAATTGCGAATAACGATTTAGTAGAAGCATTTGATGCTTTCTTAGATATTCAATATGTTCTTAGTGGTGCTATATTAGAATTTGGTATGCAAGATATATTCGATGAAGGATTTGCTGAGGTTCATAGAAGTAATATGTCTAAGGCATGTTCATCAGAAGATGAAGCCAAACAAACATTAGAACATTATAAAGATAAAGATGGTACTGAAGGTTACTACAAACAAGATGGTGACTTATGGTTAGTGTATAGAAGTGGTGATGATAAAGTATTGAAAAATAAATATTATTCCGCTGCTAGTTTAGCAAAATTCATTGAGAAATAAAATGAATCAATTGCTTTTGTAGTTGGTATTGTTAAAAATTTAGAACCGATTCAAACATATCGAAATTCTCAATTAGAAAAGTTATTATGATTTCAGAAAAAGAAAAGAAGAAAAGACAACATAAGAAAGAACTTAAAAGTTTTAGAAACAAAATGGGTTCTAATATAGTTTGGTTCGATTCTCTACCACTTTCAAGACAATATGATTTATTATTCTCTTGGAAAAGAGAGAAGTACACTAATACTAAAGTTAAAGTAACGAAGATATATGATAGATATTCTAGACTTTATTTACACGAATATCCTGTAAATTTTAAATACTTTTTAATACCATTTAGAAAAAATAGAAATTTTCAACCAAGTGTTACAAATCTTAGAAATACGACAATTGATTTAATACTGAATTATGATAGAGTGTGATATATTGTATTGTGTATTTTTGTATATTTACGTCTTGATATTTTTAATATATATAATAAAAACATTTAAAAAATAATATGAGAGAACTTATATGGACATATGAAAAGTGTAAAGAAGTTGCATTGGAATGTAAAACTAAATCAGAATTTAGAAAAAAATATGCAGTTGCATATCATAAATGTAATAAGAATAGATGGGGTGATGTCTTTTCACATATGAAAGGTGGTTTAAAGCCTAAAGGATATTGGACATATGAAAAGTGTAAAGAATTAGCACTTAGTTGTGAAACGAAAATGGATTTTATAAAATCGAAGGGTTGGGGATATAATACAGCATTAGCCAATGGATGGTTAGATGATATATGCTCACATTTCAAACGTGTAGGTAATTATAAAAAGAGATGTATATATTCATATGAATTTAAAAATAATATTGTATATGTTGGATTAACTTATAACTTTGAGGGCAGATGGGTCAAAAGAATGAATGATAAGAATGATATTATTAAGATTTATATTGATAAAACTGGTGAAATTCCTATTAGAAAAAAATTGACCGAATATATTGATATTGATAAAGCCACTATTATGGAAGGTAATATTTTGAGAAAATATGTTGACGATGGATGGGTTGCATTAAATAGAAATAAAACAGGTTCTATAGGTGGTAATGTAATAAAATGGAGATATGACGTTTGTAAAAAAGAGGCTCTTAAATATTCAACTCTTATGGAGTTTAGAAGTATTAATAACAATTGTCTAAGTGCAATTTATAAAAATAAATGGGATAATGAATTACTATCACATTTAAAACATAAAAAGAAACCAACTGGTTATTGGAACAAAGAAAGATGTTATGAAGTTTCATTATTATGTAAAGGTAGAAAGGATTTTTATGAAAAATATCAGAGTGCATATGCTTCAAGTTTATTAAACAGTTGGTTAGATGATTTTTTTATAAAATAAAGATAATATTATGATAGATTATGGTAGATTATATCGTTCGATAAATTTTTATGAATTAAGAGGTTTTGTAAGAGTGGAATCTCCTTGGGTAGTAACAAAGGAGATTTCCTCCATAACTAAACCATATGATAAAAAAGATATAGTATTAGAAAATGGTGATGTTTTGGTTGCTTCTGGTGAACAAAGTTTTTTATATCTATATAAGAATGGGTTTTTGCCTAAGGGTAGATTTCAAACAACTACTGCGTGTTTTAGAGATGATGCAGAGGATCAAACACATTCGAAGTATTTTATTAAGAATGAATTAATTATAACTGATGATGTTAGCACACCTGCTCTTGTCTCACTTATAAATGATTGTAAGGAATTCTTTGAGAAAGAGTTGGGTGATGAGGTTAAACTTATTAAAACCGAAGATGGTTTTGACTTAGAATACGAAGGTATTGAGCTTGGTTCCTATGGTATAAGAAGTTGTATGTTTCTTGACTATATATACGGAACAGCGGTTGCTGAGCCAAGATTTTCTTTGGTTAAAAGATTAGCAGAAAAGAAAAAGTCCTCAATTTAGTAAAAAAATAGTAAAAACATAAAGGTATATTTTAATATAAAAGGAAAAGCTTTTATGAGACATAAAATACCTGATGATAAGAAAAAGATTAAAACTGCTGTATCAATTGATAATAGATTATTGTAAATGTTGGATAAATATATGTAAGATAACGATATAGCAAATAAATCAAAATATATAGAAAATTTGATAAGAAAAGATATGGAAGAAAGAGGTAATAATATTAAAAGAGAGTTTTAGTATGATAGACATATATACATATGGTGATTCACCAGCAGCAATAAATCTAGCTCATATAATAAATGAAAATGAATATACATACAAAACTACACGAAAGATAACTAGAATATTAAATGGGTTTAGTAACATTATAACCTCAACCAATCATATTGATATAGAAACTTCTGCGTATCTTATGGCTTTAGTTTATCACGATTTCGTGATAAAATGTGATGCATTGGAAAATGAGAAGATTAGAAAACATACATTAACAGTTTTAAGTACACGTTATAAACATTGGCAACGTAGAAAAAACACACAAAAATCTAAGAAATAATGAGTATAGAAGAAATTGATGAAGTGTCTAGCGAATGGGTATTCAAAACAAATGGTATGAAATGGTCAAACAATGATGACACTGCTGGTGATAATTATGGTTCATTCATAGCAGGAGTTAAATGCTCACAAGAGAAATTGTTAAATGAAAAAGACTTCGGCACCGAATATAAAAATGCAATAGAAGATTATTTAAAAGACAAGGTAAAGAAAGATGTGAAAGTTGTCATTATTAATAGACCGAATGATAATGCTGATATATAACGGAAGAGCAATGGTATACAGGAAGAATATGGAAGTTAGTGTTAAAGTAGATGAAGCAGAGATAAAGTCTTATATCAGAGATATAAATTTAAAACTAATTACAGATGAGTATAGCATAACGTATGATACTAAAAAAAGTAGAAGTAGATTTCAGTTCTTGAAAAAGAATTGGGACTTAATAAATTATGTTACGAAGTTAGGTGGTGTTTTAACCGGATCCAGAGCATTGAAATGTTATTCAATAAATGGTGTTAATATTCTAGATAGAAAAGCCTATGACTTTGATTTTCTTATAACTAAGAAGATGGCTTTTGATATTTGTTTGAAGTTTAATTACTCTTATAATTTAACAGATAATGTAATAACTATAAAGAAACAACGTTGGACTTCATATAATGCATATAATAGCAATGAGAAAAGATATGGCTTCGTTGATGTTGATTTGTTAATAGTTGACGAATTACCAGAATTTATTGAAATGAATGGTATTAGAATAACATCATTTACGTATATCATTAATGAGAAGTTAAAAATGATAACAAAAAAAATGGATAAGCATTCAACTGATTTATGTAATATTTCAATGAAATTTAATTTATTATGAGAGATTTTATTGTAGGTGATTATGTAATATACACATTAGTAGAGATTCACTTTGTTTTAAAAGGTATTGTACTCGAAACGGATGATAAATGTTTATCTATTAAAAGCGATAATAATGGTTTATATAAAGATTATAAAAATAAATTTGAGTTAGATCATCAAAGAAATAGAGAAAAAATACTAAATAGTATATTATGATAGAAAGAGAAGAGTATTTAAAAGCAAAAAGTATTGTTACCGAGTATGAGAAACAAGGTTCAATACCAAAACCAACAATGCCACTTAGTAGAGTTATAAGAGATGGTTGTTCAAGATTTTGTAGCAACTGTGGCTCAACAGAATCCAAAAATGGATTTTTAGGCATATTCGGTAAAGTAGTATGTCATAATAAAGAATGTAGTAAATAATATGGGATATCATCTTACAGAAATAGAAAGAGGGGAATACGGAGAATTTTCTAAAATTAGAGAAGAATTCTTAGAAGCAGAAGATGCAATTGAACAAGGTAACAAATTGATGCTCTTAGTTGAATTAGCTGATTTAATTGGCGCTATTGAAGGATATTGTACAAAACATAATATCACATTGGATGATCTAATTACGATGAAAGAAGCAACAAAAAGGGCATTTAGTGATGGTACTAGAACACCAAGAACAAATGAGAAAGGAACATAACATAGGAGATGTTGTTTATCTTATAAAAAGAAAAGCAAATGGGTTTCCAAAAAGTATATTGGATAATACGCCATATACAATTCAAGGAATTGCTCGACAAGCCTCAAATGGAATAGGATATTATCAAAATGCAAAGATTCATAAAAATTATATGAGTGGATTATCTACAATAAGAGATATGAAAATCGAAGAACTATTAAAAGAAGAATAAGTATGAATGAGATGGAAAGAAAATTATTCAAGAAATTAAGTCAGAGGTTTACATTTTTTAAACTAATGCAAGATGGTGATTTCTATATAGAAATTGGTGATTATAGATTAGATAATATTGATTACTTTATAAATCACGCAGAATTTCTCCGGACCGGTACTGAGTTTGATATAACTATATATTCGGATGATGATATAGCTGATTCATATATTCAGTTAAATTCTGATAGAACTAAGAAAAGCTCTTTCCAGTCAAGGTTTGCATACAATGAAGGCTTTTTCAAAGAGTTGTATGATAATGGCATTGAGATAGATAACAAAAATTATAAGAACTCTTTTTTTCTAAGAAAATGGAGATTAGATGAAATAGAATAAATTATGGAAATGTATGATTTTAAAATAATGAGAGTAATTAAGATAAATGATTTTCATTTTAATTATACAACACCAGGCTCTTCTGATGCGTTTACTATTAAATTGCCAATTGAATACGAATCTTATATAAGAAGTTGTATACCAAGCGTTAAATCTTCTTATGTTAGGGATTTATCATTTGAAACTAATTTAGTCTATAAGAATTGTCAGTTAATTGAAATATCGATAGATGAAGATATTACAGCTTATTTTATTTATGATTACTTTATTGGTAATTCCGCTGAATACACTAGAAATAGAAGAGAATGTAAATTAAATGAATTGTTATGATATTATATCACTTGGTGGTAAATATAATATGTTTATAGAAGAATTATTAGAAGAAAAGAGAGATGTATTAAACATCTCTCTTTTTTATTTTATCTAATAGATTAACTCCATCATCATTAAAATCTAACTCTGCTTGTATTAATAATCTTAACCTTTTACTCATATCATAGCCGTTAGATTCGCATAAATCTTTGTATTTATCTAATAAGGTTTTATCTATTCGTATGGTTAAATTACCAATCTTTTTATCTTCATTATTTTTATAATTCATTTGTATTTTGTCTATTTTTTGGTTGTCTACCATCATATCTTCTACCATTCAAGAATCTTTTAGATTCTCTTACACCAGAATCGTGTAATATCCTGCTAATAATTAGTATAGATTTGTTTTTATAACCAAACTCATGACTTGTAGTTATATAATTTAATATACTCAATTTCTTTTTTATTCATATCATCTATATCATAACATTCGCATATAATTTCCCATTTTATATTATCAACTCCGTATTTTCGTATGGCTTTTGACATAATAATATGATTATTTTTTTCTCGTGTGCTATTCCATATATGATGATATTTTCTTTTTTCAAAGTTCTTACTTTTACCGATGTAAACTTTCCCATTTGGAAACTCTGCTTTATAAATTACTAACATTACATTTTATTACTTTTTATTACATTATATATTAAACTTTTATTCTTTCCTATACTATAAATTGAAAAATAATTAAATAAATATGAGTGTAAAATTAGCACTGAATTTCATATGTAAACAAGAAGCACATGTAATTAATAGAATGTTGAATAGTTGTAAAGCTATAACTGATTTAATTATTGCCGTAGATACCGGTTCCACTGATGGAACTCAAGAATTGATTAGAAAATTTGGAGAAGAAAATAATATACCAACTTATGTATTTGAAAGACCTTTTGATGCGTTTGATAAGAGCAGAAATCATGGATTTGTTAAATTGCGTGAAGTTATTAAAGAACTTAACTGGAAACCAGAAGAAGTATTTTTCTACTGGTTTGATTGTGATGAACAATTAATTGTTGATTCTACTTTTGATAAAAACCAATTTACAAAGGATTTTTATATGGTTAATACACAGATAGGTGCTATGAAATATACAAGAAATACCTTTTGTAGAATGTCAAAATCATGGTCTTTTTATGGACCCATTCATGAGTTCATCATAGCCAATGATAAGGATGTTACATCTGGTTTAGCAGAAAACATTTTAGTTGATGTTAGTATGGATGGCAATTCTTGGCAAGGTGATGTATCACAAAAGTATTTATCACATTCACATAAGTTAGAAGCATACATTGCTGAAGATAGAACCGATCCAAGATGGATTTTCTATACTGCACAAAGTTATCACGATTCAGCTTCTATGCAAGATAATCCTGATGAGAACAAGGAAAGACTTAGACGTTCTATAAAATATTACAAAGAAAGAACTGAGCGAAATGATGGATATGCGGAGGAAATATATTACTCTCATTATAGAATTGGTTCAATAATGAAAACATTAGAAGAGCCTTGGAAAGATACTATGCAGCAATGTCTTAAAGCATATGCTTGTGATCCTGCGAGAGGGGAATCAATTAAAATCATAATTGATCATTATTTACAAATGGGAGAATGGTCATTAGCTTATTTATATTCTAAATTCGCAATTGAAACATTCCACGGTAAGTCACCGTATCCAAATAGATTATTATTCGTTGATAATATTCTTTACAAATGGAAATTCTTAGAAACACATGCGGCTTCGTGTTTTTATACTCAGCGTAAATCCGAAGCAAATGAAAGTTATGATAAGTTATTAGAAGTTCTTAGAAATGAGCCAGGTTCATTTACACAAGAGGAAGTTAATAAAATTATGTCTAATGCACAATTCTTTAGATGATTTAAAAACCCCTTTTAAAGGGGTTTTTTATAAACTTATGCTATATCATAAATAGAATATGTTGCTTGATTTCTTTTTCTATATTAAAATTCTCTATCTACATTTTTACCTTTCTCTTCCATATCTTTTCTAATAAGATTCTCGATATATTTGGATTTATTTGAAATGTTATTCTCTTTCAAATAATTATTAAAAATCTCCAATAAATTCTCATCAACAGAAACTCCTGTTTTATCCTTCTTTTTATCATCAGGTATTTTATATCTCATATCTACTTTTTTATTATTATATACAAAAAAAATTTTAAGTTTTTTGAAAAAATATACTAAAAATATACTTTTTGGCTTTCGGAACTTAATATATATAATAAATTAAAATATTACTATGAGAACTAAAACGAAAGAAATGATGTCTATATCAATTGATAAAAAATTAACACAATTAATTAAAGAAAATATAACCAATAAGTCTAAATATATTGAATGGTTGATATACCAAGATATGAAGAAAAATAATGCTGACAGCATAGATAAAATAATAATATAATTATGAAAGTTTGTATTGATTGTAATATAGAAAAAGAATATAAAGATTTTTATAAAAGAAAAGATAATAAAGATGGCTATAGAAATAATTGTAAATCATGCCAAAATATTAAGAATAAGCCAGGTACCAAAAGATACTTTGAAAAGGAATCTACAATAGAATATAGAAAAGAATATAATAAAAATTATTGGATAGAAAACTCTGATGAATTGAAAGAGAAGAATAAAGAAAGATATTATGAAAATCAAGAAGCATACTTACTACAAAAAAAGGAATATTATTCAAACAACAGAGAAATTATGGTTTCAAGATCTGTCAATTATGCTATAAATAGACTTAAAGTTGATCCTATTTATAAATTTAGGATCAATACTAGATCTTCTATTTTGAAAATTTTTAAAGATAATGGTTATACTAAATCAAAGAAAACCGAAGAAATATTATGTATTAGTATTTTAGAATTTGTAAATTATATTGAATCTAAGTTTGAAGATTGGATGACTTGGGAGAATAGAGGATTGTATAATGGTGAGTTAAATTATGGTTGGGATATTGATCATATTATACCAATATCAAGTGGAAATACAGAAGAAGAAATTATAAAGTTAAATCATTATTCTAATTTACAACCATTATGTAGTAAAGTAAATCGTGATATTAAACGAGACAGATTAGACTATGAAAAAGCCCAGTAAATTTACCGGGCTTTTTATTATTATTATTTACTTAATAGATTAATTAAATCTTCTGTAATTTTAGTAATCAAGAGTTTATTATCAAATTTAATTTTCGGTATATTGCTGATACGAGACAAATTTGAATTACCATCAACACTAATTTTAGAAAGGGCTTCGCACATTAATTTATTATCCTTATTTTGTTTAATATAAAATGTCTTTAATTCATTTATAAACTTATTAACATCAACACCAGCAGTATTATTATATTTAACCATCTGAAGTTCGGAATCCATTTTTTCAACTAAAATGTACCATATGTTCTTCTTAGATGTTTTAACTGATTCAAGAAAATTAAATGCTTTAGATGCTTTAACACCTCTTGGGAAAGTAGCTACTCTACCATAAGTTTTTACTTTCTCTTCAACTTTCTTACTATCTTCTTTAACTTCTAAATCCTTCTCATCATACCAATCTTTATCATCACTAGGAAGACTAATATCAGCTTGCTTTTTAGGCATTAATTTCTCTCTTGAAGCTGGCTTCTCAATCTTCTTAGATTTATTTGGAATATTTGGATTCATAGGTAAATCTGCATCAGTATCGGGATTAAAATCCAATGCTGGATTAAACTCTTCAATCTTAGTAGCTTTCATATCTGAAAATTTTTTAAAACCTGCTATTTTTCTATCAGCCATTTTTTATATATTATATTTGTTTAGGTTATATATTAAGTTATATAACTCGTTTTTTTATTTTGTTTTATATTTGAAAGGACATAAACTAAATAACGAGGATGCTATTAGATTTATATTTGTTGGTAATTCAACATCAACTTTTTTGAATACTAAAACAGATAATAGCTTCACTTATAAAGTAAAAAATGCCAAAGATTCTGATTTTAATACTTATATTGGAACTATCTTAAATGGTTTATATAAACATGGTAAGAAATCAAATATATTAAACACTACACAGTCTGTTAAAGTATTTGATTATGTTCTTAGTAATCTAAATAAATCTACGCTACACGAGTTTATAGAGATTTGGCACGAGGGAACTTGTAGTAAATATGGTAGACAATTAACTGTGCCGTTTTCGATTACAGTGTGAATCGGCCCGGAATGATTATTTATACCAATCTTTATCTACCATATAGTTCTTTAGATTTCTCAAAACATTCATTTGATCAAACAGTAAAGCAACTAATGGTTGTAACCTTTTTAGATATCCAAACATCGTATCATTATTATAAATATAAGGCGTTAAAGTCTTATCCAATAACATATTTTCGTAATCAACGAAGTCGTTATCATTATCATGTAAGTGTTTAAGATATAGAAGTTCTGGTATCTGCTTTCTTTTATATAGTGACATACTTAATTTCAAATTTTATTTTACCACAGTCATAAATTCGGTTAATTCCTAATTCTTTTGTTGCCTGTGATTCGGTTAAAGATGTTTTAAACTTAGATTTTTTATATCTTGACTTATGAACTCTTCTATTATAAACTATATATTTATAATCCGGATTGCTTTCGCTAATATTTTCAAATCCAAGAGTATAGTAAAGTGATCCAACAGACCAATCTTTATCAGCATAACTTACTACCCTTGTTGCTTTATTTTCTTTAATAAAGTGTGATAATAATTTAGATGCTCCGCCAATCACATTATAACCTAATTTATTACAAAATCTTGATAAGTTATAACCACCATCTTCCATCTTCTTTCTACCTTCAAATGAATCAAATGTCATAAGTGATACCAATCCATCATTATAATATAATCCTATCTTAAAAGTGCTTGAAACAAAGCCTTGTATATGATTATCATCCAGAAACTGCCTTGATATTTTAACATTAACTTCTTTTATAACACATTTCCTAGCAAATATCTTTTCTTGATTATTTTTTAAAAGATTAGATATTTGACTTTTTATAATATCTTGTTTAAAAGTCCAATCATCTTCCCAAATATGTATTATTCTAATACCTTTTTCTTTGAAATAATTAGTTTTATCTAAATGATAATTCTTTTCTTTAAATTTTTCACTATGCCAATATAATCCATTAAATTCAAAGCCTATATTAAGTTCTGGTAAGTAAATATCAATTTCTAATTTGTCTCTATATGATTGTATAATTTCACCTGAATAAATAGATTTAATATATTTGAAAAAATCCTTTTCTTTTATAGATTGTGAATCACCAATTGGATTACATACTGTACATAACGGTATATTATTAATTTTCCTACCTCTATAATTATCAGAGTTTATTTCAAAAGTATGTCCTTTATCACAATTAAATAATGATATACTATTATTTAAATATCTTATATAATTTTCATTTATACATATATCATGAATACTTCGAAAAATATTACACTTTGTTATATGATCAACTCCATACTTAGACATATAAGTCTCTTTTGATTTATCTAAATGAATATGAATATTTTCAATAAACTTATGAGATTCAACATAGTACTCAACACCATATTTATCTAAATTGGTTTTTTTAATCTGTTCTTTAATTAAGTCAGATTTAAATACATTATCAACACCATATTTATCTAAATTGGTTTTTTTAATCTTATTTTTAACTGCTTCCGATTGACATGTATATTCACATCCATATTTTTTCAGATTTGTAGCAATTTTCTTGTTATTAACAATATCAGAATGTGAGATATGTTCAACTCCGTATTTCTCAATTGTAGTCAATCTTATTTTTTCACTACTACATACTCTGGAACAGGCATATTTATTTATTTTATGACCATGTATATTTTTATAATAATTTTTATATTTTATAATAGATTCTTTTTCACAAAAATCACATTTAACATTAACCATTGTAGTACTTGTTGGTAATAAATCATTTATTTTAATAAATACATCCTCTTTTGTAGTATCATATCCAATACTTCTATAATATGGTAATTTATTATTACCCTTCAATTTAATTTTAACTTTATCATCTAAAATCATATGTGTGTTTTTATTTCAAATGTTTTTTATTTACTTAGGACATGAAACACCGAATTATATATATTAAAATTTCAAAAATGTTAGATATGTGATCGATTCTTTGAATCAACTGTACCCTTTTTAATAAAGTTCACTGATTTAAGTCCCGTAGAATCTATACCATCAGAATAATAAATACCATTGCGATCGCTCCACCCGCCTCTAATAATTGGAATTTCATGAGACTCGAAGATTATATCACCTAAAACAGGATCCAACCCCATTGTGCTATTATCATAAGCAGGTACCAAAGCACCGGTTGATATATCAGTATTATAGTTAGATGAATCGTATTTACTTAATTTGTTTTTAGCAATAGTCATATTTTCACTGTGATAATCCTCATTCTTTTTAGATATAAATTGAACATCCACAGAGTGTATATCACTTATTGTTGATAACTCTCTAATAATATCTAACTTAGGTATTCTATCTATTCTTGATAAGTTTAAGAAGTATTCAGAAATCTTATCCAATACTTGTGCACTAACAGATTCATCCGTTGCATCATTATAAGATATGAAGAAAACATTCATTGTATAATAAGACAATACAGGAGAAACAATTTTATACTTTTTAGTAAGTTGTATGTTACCACCTACTCTTAAATACTTATCTATCTTAGATTTCTCATAGTTATCTAATTCAAATGCTTTTATACTAATCGAAAAGTAATCTGCGTTCTGACTTTTGAATAGATTAATATTTGGAGTTGCTACAATAAATACAGTACCTGATAACTCATAAGCATTAACATGAGAGAATACTCCTAATCTTTTTATTTGATAAGCATATTGTTGAGGTAAACCTAATACAAAGTTATTACTTACAATTGGTAATACATTCTTAGTAAATAGAATACTTTCTTTATCAGCTCCGAAGTTTATATCTGTGTAAATTTGTATATCAAAAACTTTATCAACGTTTATAACATCACCATCAGCACTAATAATATCATCAATGAATTTGAAATCGTTTACTGTTCTTCTGAATATGTTACCCAATGAACCATCAGTTACAATGTATTTAATTTCGATTACAGAGCCTATTGTTGGTGCTGCACCAAATCCATCACCGGTACCGAAAATGATGTCTATACCACCATTAAAACCTGTTCTAACTACACAAGCTTTCTCATCTGTCAACATTTCAAATAAATGATTCTTTAATACATAGTAATCACCATTTACAGTAACTTCAACGTTAAAGTTCTCAACATCTTTTCTACCAATTTCATTCAATGAAATAGTCTGAAGTCTTGTACCATCTCCAGTATATGTTTTTGTCTTCCAACTACCTTGTATAATAGGAACAAAGAATTGATAGTTAGGTGTTATTCTATGAGTTATACTTTCATTCCCTATGTTGAATGAATAATCCAATGAATTAGTTTTATTCTTCATTAACAATTTATTTCTAAGTGTAATTCTTCCACCCGGAATATCTCTGTAAATATCAGATGAAGACTTTAAAGTAAACTTTAGAGTACCGGTTGCTGATACTCCTCTTCCAGGTATATGACCCGCAGAGATTGCAGCATTTCTAATAACTCTTTCATTAAATGTATTTGTTTGTCCTAAATCGAATTGTGATATAGAATTCTTTAGGTAAAGGAATGATAACTGATGCATATTTTCCAATACTGATAATATTTGCCCGTATGGACTACTGGGAGAGAAAAGTATATTTGCTTTATTAAAAGTCTCTTTTAGGTATTTTTCAACTTCGAACTTTATATTATTAAATGTTATTTCGGAAAATAATGCCATTATAAATTTATTTTCTTTTATATATTAAAAAAAGTTATCTATTAGATAACTTTTTCAAATTTAATTTTACCACAATCGTATATTCTATACACATTCAATTCTTTCATCCGCTCAGATTCCGTCATTGATTTCCCTTTAATACCCAATTTAGATTTCTTGTATCTTGATTTATGCACACGTTTATTATCTACGATGTATTTATAATCTGGTCCATTACCACCTATATTATTAAACCCTAATGTGTAATAAAGATTCCCAATCGACCAATCTTTATCTGCATAACTAACTATTCTTGACACATCATAATTCTTTATAAAATGATTTAATAGTTTAGAAGCACCACCAACTACATTTGTGTTTATTTTATTACAGAATCTAGATAGATTCCAACCACCATCTTCCATTTTCTTACGACCCTCAAATCTATCAAATGTCATTATACTTACTAATTCACCATTGTAATATAATCCTAATTTTAACTTACTATTAACAATTCCTTGTATGTGATTACCATCTAAGAATTGTCTAGCTTCTTTAGTATCAACCAATTTGACTACACATTTTCTAGCAAAAATCTTGTTTGTATTATTCTTCAATAAATTAGATATCTGAGATTTAACTATATCTTGCTTATATGTCCAATCATCCTCCAATACATGAATTATTCTAATATTTCGTTCTTTAAAATAATTAGTTTTATTAATATGATAATTCTTTTCTTTATACTTATTAGAATGCCAATATAAACCATTAAATTCAAATCCAATCTTTAATTCCGGTAGATAAATATCAATTTCTAAACCATCTCTATATCCAGATATTATTTCCGAATTATAAATAGATTGTATATATTCCAGTAACATTTTTTCTTTTATAGAAGACTGTTCACCAATTGGATTACAAACGGTACATAATGGTATGCCTTTTATAATTCTACTATGATAATTATCAACATCTATCTCAAATGTGTGTAAGTTATCACAATTAAATAAAGATATATTATTACCTAAATATTTAATGTAGTTTACATCATTACCTATTATAGTATTACTATGGAAGCATTCTGATTGAACATAACTACTAACACCATATCTATTAATACATGTTTGTTTGTTTTTATTTTTGACAATATCCGCTTTGCTATGATGTTCAACACCATATTTTCTCATTGATGTTTGTTTAACCCTTTCATTGTATTCATAAGTCTGCGTATAATATTCCGAGTTATATCTATCCATTGATGTTTTCTTTACCCTTTCCTTACATTCATTAGTTTGTGAATAATATTCAACACCATATTTTTTTAAACATGTTGTATTAAATTTAACTATAAAATCATCGGTCTTTGAATAATGTGATTCACCATATTTATCTAAACATGTCTGAGTGTATTTAATTCTATAGCTTTCACTCTGCATATAATATTCAACACCATATTTTTCTAAGTTTGTTTGTTTTATTCTTTCTTTACTCTCATTAGTTTTAGAATAGTGTTCAACACCATATTTTTCTAAGTTGGTTTTTTTAGTCTTTTCTTTATATTCATCTGTTTTCATATAGTTTGTTACACCATATTTTTCCAAAAAAGTTTGTTTAGATTTTTGCGCACTACATTTACGTGAGCAGGCATAAAGATTATATTTTTTAATATTCTTCTTATAATCTATATATTTAACAATCTTATTACTACCACAAAAATCACAAACAACATCAACAAGGGCACTTGATAAATCATTAAGATGTTCAATTTTAATATCAACTAAATCATTAGTTTTGAAATCATAACCTAAATCACGATACCTTTTTATTTGGTTACCATTAATTCTAACAATAGCACTTTTGCTTAAAATCATTTTAAAATATTTATTTTATTTATATATTAAAATAAACAAATGGTTTTTTACAACTTTTACAACTTTTAATAATATAAAAATTAAAAATTATTATGAAAGATAGAAGAGTTCGTGATTTTTACACATTGAGTAAGAATACATATGAAGATTTTAATAGATACATAAACGAAAACAATCTAAATAAATCAAAATTATTAGAATCTCTAATAAAAGATTTTTTAGAAAAAAATAAGTTGTGAATGTTTGTAAATTACTTATCTTTGTAAAAAATAAACGATGAACTCACTTATACCTAATTCTCATATATCAAATGGCTTCGTTAAATATTATTAAAAGTTATTTCCGAAAATAATGCCATTATTAATTTTTATTTTCTTTTATATATTAAAAAAGGTTATCTATAGATAACCTTTTCAAATTTTATTTTCCCACAATCATATATTCTGTGTATTCCAAGTCTTTTAGTTTCCTGATGTTCCGTTATTGATGTGCCTTGAATACCTAATCTTGATTTTTT
>JACCEA011292827.1_pt1 | contig 16669 bp, 20 predicted proteins | sample 7449851 | NCBI WGS metagenome assembly JACCEA01 (sample SAMN15323453, study PRJNA562643) | freshwater metagenome | isolation source: river surface water | place: USA:Blue River Watershed | collected 2017-08-18 | reverse complement strand
GTCAAAAGATGTGGTTCTTTCTCTACCACTTCCTCTTTTAACCCCTTTTAGTGACTCGTCACCGACTATTGTATTGGTTAGATTTAAGTAACGTCTTGTGTCTGAGTTTAATACAAACTCACCACTATCAATTTTTGATTTTAAATCATCAAAATCCACCCTAAAAATGAATTTGGAAAATCCCGAACCATAAAAAATCTCAGTATTTGGATTTTTCGCGGTGTTTACCTGTGAATCCTTAATTAAGGTGTTGTTTTTATTGAAATATGAACGGAAATATGACATCTTTTTATTTAATAAATATCAATTAGTTAATTCTAATTGAGTGGTTTATTAAATCATTCTCCATAGAATCGATAAGATTTTCTAAAACATACATATCTTCGGTTGTCATATGTCCTGGTTCAGCCCAGTTATGTACGTGACCAACCAAAAATTTATACATCTTTTTTATTATTTGAATTAAAACTTCCCCTCTAACAGTTGCGTAGGTTGAGGGTTCGATTTCCATAAGATAGTCTTCCTGAGTGAATTCGTAATTGTCTATTTTTGTGAAATCTACACTTTTTTTAGGTCCTTTATTTGTACTTGTAGATACAAAATACATTTTATCGGATATTAAATTTGAAAATGTTTGCTCACCTTTATTGTCCTCGGGTCTAAGAACTTTTATCGTTTTTGTTTTAATTGAAGGGAGTGGATTTGCAAATTCTTTCGAGAAAATCAATCCGTGACCTCTACCAACTCCTCTGACCTGAATATTATCTATGAACGATTTACGATTCGATTTTTGTGAATCTGATATTGTTGTTCTTGTTAATAGTTCGTTTGTTGGTCTGAAATAGAATGGGTGTACATCATCTTTACTATAAAGAGTACTAATTTTTTGTAAACTATCTGTGTGAATTATATGTAAGATTTCTCGTAATTCAATATAACCAGTTTTAAACGTGTCAATTGATATTGTTGCAGTTGCTCCTGTTAGTGAATTATCTGAATTAATTAGTTTTACCTTTTTCGTATCATTTAAATCTATTTGAGTTCCATTACTAAAATAGTTTGTGTCGAAAATGGGTCCATACGTGTCCAATATTTTATAAACAAATACATCAACCTTTGTTGGTGTTGTTAAATCATCAATGGTATATTCAACAAGGTGTTTTATTTTATTTACCGCGATTTTGGAGATGGTGATTTTTTCATCTTTAATCGACATAGTTCTTGGAAACTTTTTAAGATTAAGTTTTGACATCTTTTCTGACATCAAAGGAACCTCACTTAACCTTTTTCTAAATTTTGGATTTGGGACTTCTTTGTTTATGAGTTTACCACCTCTTAACATCATACCATTCTTTGTAAAAACTATATCAGAACCATAGTTTCCATTTAATGCGGTATCATCCAAAGTAGCCATTGTACCATATGATTTCCTATCAATATAGTTTCCTGTTTTATCTCTTAAATCGGGAAGTCTTTCTGCAATAACACCTCCATATGTTGTATCTTGGTGTTGTGGAGTAAATGTTTGAGATTCAAAGTCGTGTGGAGATGTATATGGTCCCGGTACATATTCCACGTTTTGATTATCTTTATCAGTATCGTATTTAATTAATTTTACTGACTGACCATCTTTGGGTATAATATTGATGTGTCCCGGTAGAAACGGAATTGCAATGAATGGGTCCTTTTCGTCCCATTCATCATAATTTTGTCCTGCAGCAATTTCACTTAGAAATTGACCATATGGTCGATATCTAATTCTACCAATTCCTTTTGGGTCTCTATTGTTAGTACAGACGGCAACATCAATTATTTTCATAAAGCGGTTCTATTTCCTATTTCTTTGTTTATCTCTTCGTAATATTCTTGTACGGTATCTAAATGCCTTGTTAAATCAATGATAAGCTGTTTTGTTTTTTCGTGTTCCTCAATTAAAAAATCTCTAGCCTCAAATAATGTTTTATTTGATTTATCTTTTGCGTTTGAATAGATTTCAGTTAATGTTTTGTTATCCATTTTAGAATATTTTACCTGCACCAACAATCATTGGTGAAATAATCGCACCACCCGGACCAGAAGGTATTACTGCCGGTTTTAAACCAATTTTCACAAATGATTTTTCATCCATTGTTTGACTATAAGCCTCCATCGTTGATTTAATTGCGGTGTTCCATTTATTTTCTCTATCATAAAGTGGTCCTGTTTGAAGTCCACTTCTTGTCATCTTTTCAATTGCCAACATATAGGCCTCATCAACACTAAAACCTGGTAATTTATCTGCTAACATTAAAAGAATACCCGGTATTGGTATTTTTATTGATTGGCTTAAAGCACCATTTATTGTTGATAATATGGTGCTGAATATGGCCTCACAACTATCTAATTTAGTTGTTAAGATTTTCATTAATAAAGTAATCAAAGCTAAAAGAATACCTTTCCATCTTTTGAATTTTCTTAATATAATTTTTGCTGCGATTCTTTTAATAAAATTTAATAAATCTCTTTTAATAAATCTCCAAAAAGTTTCGATAAATCTCCAAAATAACTTTTTTACAATATCGAAAAATAACTTAGCCAATCTTTTTAGTATTTCGGCAGCACTGAATGCCACTCCTTTGATTAATTTGTAAATTACAACAATAGGTAAAAATAACTTAGGGGATAAAATAGATTGTATTAATGCTTTTGGTAAATTAAGAATAAACAAACCGGTGATATTTGCCTGTAAATTTCCTAAGTCAACTGAAAGTCCTGATTTTTCGTGACTCTCTGATGCAACTTTACTCAATGTATTATCCACAACTGAATCAATATCAGGACCATTTTTATCTGAAAAATGTAAGAAATCTTCTAAATGGTTTTTGTTTACCGGAACCTCAAAATTATTACAATCTGTAAATCTTAATACTCTTCTTAATCTTGCATTCTCGTCATCTAAATCAATACCTTCAACATCATCAAAATCAAAATAATTTTCCTCATCATCTTCATTGTCTAATTGGTCGATGGGATTTTGATTTAGTGGTTTAGTTTTTTGTTTTTTATTACAAATTGCAAATAGTTTTTGTAATATTCTATTCAAATTATTTGTTGATGCAGTGAATGATTGTGGAGCGTCATCTGCTCCTTGTATTGTCATCATCATTGCTTGCTTCACAATATTCGAAATGTCGGGATACTCGATATTGGAATAGTAGTCAGTTAGAAAGTTTTCAACTGTTGTGGTTCCTGATACACCTTGTAAACCACCGAGGTTATATACTTGTGCGCCGTTATTCCAATCCATAGTAAAGATTGTCTTATAATCTTTATTATTGAAGAAATATGAAGAACCGGCATCAAATTGGTCATAGAGTTGTTTATTCATTTTTACGAATCCTGTAGTTGTTGAGGATTCATACATAATGTTACCCGTGTTACTATCAGGAGTAACTTTAAGCATATTTAAAAAATCAATTTCCTTTGGGGAAATGTCTACACTATTTGCAGGCATTAAAGTATTTGCACCACAAACACCACCACTAAAAAACGCAGTTTTAACAGAATCCATAACAATGTTTTTAGATTCTCTACCAGTAATACGTGCAGATTCCTTTGCGTATTTTTTTAATTTGTTTTTAATTACAGGTTTACTTGTTGGTGCATTTGGATTTGTTGATTGTTCTGAACCTAAAAACCCTTCGAATGTTTTTATAAGTTCACCAAAAATATCTTTCTTTTGAGTTTGTTTTGCTTTCCTACTATTCTTAAAATCGTCTATTTTCCTTTTGACAAGACCATCAATATCAGGTAAGTCATCTTTAACCCTATCAAATAGGTCGTCTACTACCTGGTCATTTTCGTCTGCCAATTTTTTAATAGCATCAAGTTTGGCTCTTATTAATGCTCTTTGTGTATTAGCCATTAACTATCGTAATTTGCGGTTTTAACGTTATTATCATCACCTTCATTGACTAATTTTTCCAATAATTCTCTATCTTCTTCAGAGAGAGTCATTTTTGAAAATCCTTCTTTTCCACCACCTGAAGATTGTTTTAACAACGCTCCTTGAAGTTTAACTAAAGATATTTTCTTTTCGGTACAGTCATTTAGGATTTTTTGCTGTTCTTTGATGACAGGACCAATAGTACTCATATCCTCAGCATCTTTCATAAATGACAACATTTTTTTCATTATGAGAGATGCCGTATTTCTATTTTCTACGATATCATTGTAAATCTCCTGCATTAATGCTAATGCGGATTCCGTATCCAACGATATGTTTCTTTTTCTGTCTTTCATATACATAAATAGATATTTTATGAATTTAGAAAACCAAAAATAACACCATCGTACATTTTTCGATATTTTTTAAGAGCAACCCTTATTTCTTTAGTGTTCAGGGAGGTCATTTCTCTTAACGATAGTAATATTAAGTTTTTATTGAATTTATTACCATCACCAACTTGGAATATTCTATCGAAGTTGCTAAAAATTTCAAGTAGGGCAAACCCTAATTTTTGTTCGTTTTCACTGAGTTCTTCAGTGTTTATAAAATCCTCTAATTGAACTGTCATCTTTATGATAACATCTTTGTAGTCTAATACCGATTCATCTATTGTATATGAATATTCGGGATTGTCCTCCATATCACTAGATATGTCATCATAAGACACTGTTCTATTGTTGTCTTTGGTATCTTTCTGTATCGCACCCATAAGGTAATTCTTACAGATGGTACCAAAATAAGAATACGCCTTATGATTCTTGGTGTGGTCGAACTTACTAATCTTAGTCATTAAAAATGACATAGTATCTGTATGTAAGTCTTCGAATTCGTAATCTTTTCTATATAATTTATAACGTCGAATAATTGATTCGACCATTATAATCAGGGGTTCTCGTAAATATTCGTTGAATATCTTGTTTCTTTCTGCCTCATCAACACTTTCAAGGTATTTGACTACTGCCTTCTCTTGGTCCTCCCCAAAATAAATTTTTTGGGTCCTTTTTCTTGGCATTAGCTTTCTACATAATTGACATCTCTTTTATTTTTAAAGAAAAATTCTTTTTTAGCGGTTTCAATCCAAAATTTAACTTCGTTTTCGTTTAGTTGTCCATCTTCTCCATTTTTATATGACCAAAAAAGTGAATCTTCTCTAAAGTTAACGTGTTGATATCCTGCTCTTGGAACAACCATAATTTTAACACCATTGTGTGTTAATCTTAAAAGAAATTCATATGTGAACGTCAATTTGATATTATTTTTAAGTTTACCGTTTTCCTTAACAACTTCTGTTTTAAATAAACCACCGCTAGTTTGGTAGTTTTGATATTCCATTAAAACTTCATTGTCAATAAAACCTTGGTTGTCGGTAAATCCATACGCCCAAGCAGATTCATTCGTAAAAGAAATAAATTCACCGTTTCCATTAATGTCCTTAACGATAGGTAAGAAAACATCAACTTCAGGATTATTATGAATATATTCACCCATTGAATTAATCCAAATTGTCTTATACTCATCATCGATTTCCAAAATAGAAAACCATTCAGTATCACAATCATCGATACCTAAGTTTATTTGACTTACAAAATCGGTTTCATTTGTTTTATTTTCTAATAATTTAACCTCCAATTTTTGACCGAAATCAAAATCTTCAAGTTTCTTTTTTACACTTGTTGGGGAAATTACTGTTAACTTAATATCATTGTGAAAATCTTCAATTGATTCCAAAGCATTTGCTAACATCACAGATTCATCTTCCCCAATTTTATGTATTGGTAATAAAATTGTTATTTTTTTCATACAGTTTCTTCTACTTTAAGTTTTTCAATAGCACTTTTAATTGACTCTTGTCTGATTGATATCAGTGAGTTAAAAATTGCTAAGGTGTTATTGTTGTGTGTTTCTTTGTTATACGGTAAAACAGTTTGTTTCATTTTATCTTTTACTTCTTCAGTGATTTCAACACCTTCTAACCAAGCTAAAACAAATGTGCCTAATATCTCGACGATTTTATTTGAATCGTAAGTCCATAGACCATTTTCACTTAACCAATCAGGTTCAGTATTTGGTATTTTACCAATAACCGGTACACCACATTTCATAGACTCTAATGGGAATGTACCGAATGTTGATTCATCATCAACCCAAACCGATACCATACACTCTTTGAGGTTATCCGCAAATTCATCATATGACATTTGTACCATATCTCTAAAAGTTACCCATCTTAATTGTGGGTATTTAATATAAAATTCAGAAATAATTCGTCTGTGTACCAATCTGTCTCTACAGCTGATTGCTACATATGGTTTTAATGGTTTATCCGATGGTTTAAAATTATCACCAATGAATGGCGGAATTAGATGTGATAATGTTTCAGGAAAATATTCTTTGATATATTTTTTTGTTGATTCGGTTGTTGTGATACACTTATCGAATCCATAATCACCCCATCTACTACCAATAGGTAATGTTTCAAACATATAATCCTTTTGTTGTACTAACATCACTTTAACTGATTTAATATTAGTTAATTGTGGTAATACGTTTGAATAATGTTCAGGTACTACTATAACATCTTCTACTTTAATTTCAACTTTATCGTCTTTTATTGAAACAACTTCGAGAGTATTATATTCTTCACCTAACCAAGACTCTACACCACCGTAGGTCTTATCCTCTACCAATATTTTAGCATTGTAACCATTTTCTTTTAAGGTTAATGCCATATCATAGATATTCTTAACTGCTGCCCTTGCGTTGTTCTTTGTGTCATAAGTTAAAAAATATATGACGTTTTCTTTATTTTCAATCCTACCTAAAGAGGATTCTAATTTTTCAATGTTACTCATTTTCTTCTTCTATTAAGATGTTATTTTTTACTAATGTGTTAAATGCTAATCTGAACGATATGGTGGTATCTTTTTGTGCGAAAAGACCCATCTCTTCATCTGATTCATCGAATTCGTTAAGAACTCTTTCAAGACACATTTTTATTATTTCGTATTTAAAAATGTTTATTTCGAGCGATTCGCCCCCATCGTCATCTTTAATCGTGTTACCTGTTCTACAAACTTCTGTAACCGTATCAAGGTCGATGTAATAATATTTTCCGAAGACTTCAACCATAATTTATCAATTTCTATTAATTTATCAATTTCTATTCCATTAGTAAAGTATTCGTTATATTGTGTTTTAAACTTTACTGCCGTTTTATTTTTAGGACACTTGTCTATAATAAGTTTATTATCGGTAATCCATAAATCACATTTTTTCCAAAGATTATCTATTTCCGTATCTCTTGAAAATTTTATGTTATTTGACATACACCCATTTCTTGAGAGAAAGAAAAGAGTAGCGGCTTTCGCTTTACCCAATTCATTAATACCAACCAATGTTATGTTGTGTTCTTTGTGTTCATAAATGAATTCATTAAGGTGAATGAAAACATTTTGATAACTTTGTGTTGCGTGTCCAAAAATTTCGATAGGATAATCGATATATAAAAAATTATCATATTCCTCTTTAGATTGGAATTTATAATAATTTAAAAGATTATCATTTTGGATTATGCTTTCTTTCCCATACTCAAAAGACTCTCGTTCATCTCCTTCTTCAATTTCAGAGTTGATGAAATAATCGTGGTAATGGTAATCGAATTTTTGAATTGTGTTTCTTAAAACTCCATCAATACTAATGTATATTTCCATAATGAAAATATAACATAGATAGATTTATAAGTAAACAATAAACCCACACCATTATGATAAACGATGTGGGTTTATTGTGCATAATTACATTTATTATCAATCGTATCTTTCTAAGATTTCAGAAATAATTGGATTTCTAACAATGTCTTCGGTTCCGAATTCGAACACACCAATACCTCTCACTCCTTCCAATCTTTTTTTGGCGTCGTATAATCCTGACTTTGTTTTGTCTTTAAATTTATCTGATTGTTCTAAATCTCCTGATAAGAAAAACTTAGAATTAAAACCAATACGTGTAAGTAATAATTTTATTTGTGCTGGTGTTGCATTTTGAGCCTCTTCAAATACTAGAATTGTATTATCTACATTCCAACCCCTCATATACGCTAAAGCAGCAACTTCAATAAAACCTTCATCTTTTAACCTTTCTCTCGATTCTTTACCTATAATCTTATTTAGTAGGTAATATGAAGGATATATGTATGGGTCTAATTTTTCTTCTAATCCACCGGGTAGTGAACCGAGTTTTTCCTCAGCTTCAACCGCGGGTCTTACAATTATAATTTTTTCATACTTATTATCTTCCTGCCATAAGAGGTCAACCGCCCTTTTCATTGCTATGTAGGATTTACCAACACCCGCAGGACCAAAACACAAGGTGATTTGATTATCGCCTAATATTTTCCAGTATTCTTCTTGATTTTTTGTTAGGAATTTTTCTTTTGGTCTTTTAACTAGTTCTCTGATTCTCTCTTTATGAGTTGTTTTTTTGTCTTCTACAACTGATTTAAATTTTGGTTTCAACAAGGTCTTTTTAATTTAATATAAACTATTATTTTATGATAAATATCATCTAATTACCCGTAGAACCAAATCCACCTTCACCTCTTTCGGTATTTGACAATTCATTAGACTCAACCATCCTTATCTGTGGGTAAGGTAAAATAACGATTTGAGCTCCTCTTTCACCCACGTTATATGACATACTATCCAAACCCTGTGTTTTCTTGAAAGTGGCTTGTAATTCACCTCTATAACCACTATCAATTACTCCAACACAATTAGATAAAATTAAATCTTGATTTCTAACCGATGAACGAGGGAAAACTAATCCAACATAACCTTTAGGGATTTCCATTGCAATACCAAAACCATATGAAATACTGAAAGTGGTATTTTCTTTAATATTTGTAATTGTTAAATCCATACCCGCATCTCCGTCTTTTGAGTATGTAGGAATCACAGCATTTGGGTCTAATTTTTTGACTTTAACGGGTACGGTGAATATTGATGAAGGGGATACTTGTTGGGGTGTTTCCATTACCCCCTTCATCATCTCTTGCTCAACATCTTTGTTCAATGACGTTAAAACATTGTTCAGAGTTTGGATGAAATTATCGTTTAACATTTCATCATCCTCTAAAGACTCATCATCGACATCTTCAATTTTACTATTCAGTTCCATTAATTTACTAATGTACTCCTGAACCTTATCTTTTTCCATACTATTGGGTTACTCTTTTTTCTGAAATCCACTTATCTAATGCCTTAATTCTTTTTTTAAGGTCTTCATCTTGAGGTCTCAAACAAATCTCAACGAATAAATCGGTGATTCTTACTAATTCCTCTAATGTAACTGATACACCTACAGATTGAACGTATTCCAAAGCCATTTTGCTTTGTGATTGACGCATAATTTGTATTTCACGACTGTAGAATTCCATTTTTTTATGTTTATGATTTATAATATTCTGGTGTGTTTTTTTCGTCGATTACACATTCAATCGGCATTTTAACTACACTCAAACTTTCGCTACCGCGGATATCACCTGCTCGGTATTTTCCTGCAACAAGAGTTGCTTCTTCAACTGATTCTGCTTGAAGGACGTATTTTACTTTTTTAATACGTGGGTTACCTTCTCTGTCCATTTGTTCGGTTTCATAACCGATAGTTACTAAATAATACATAATTGTTGTTTTTATTTGTTAATAATTGATTTGAAAAATTCTGCTCGTGTGTTATTGACAACTCTTAATGAATATTTGTCTTTAACTGTTTCATATAGTCGATTACCCAAGTCTTCAATCATATTTGGATTTTCGATTAGTCTTTTCATATGTTTAGCCCAATCTTTGTGATTTCTTCTTGTGTTAACAAGTAAGGCGTTTCCTTTACTATTGAACTTACCTTCATCAACCGCATTTACTAAATCAATAAGATAAGGATTACATTCACTTGCAATTAATGCTTTTTTATGAAATCCTGCTTCAATTGCTTTTAATTGTGATTTATTTGAATTAAACTCACTGTCAACAAGTGGAGCTATCGAAACATCAAATGTATTATAATTTAATGCATATTTTGAAATTTCTTTAGTCCATCTTCTTCTGTATGGTTTATCAGTATCATCGTATTGTTCGTCTTTGAATGTTAGAAGAAAATTTTTATAATCTTCATCTAATGATTTATAATCATCAGTAAACATTCTTTCGTATTGATACCAAACAGTTTCTGTCGGAGTTATGGGTCTTTCAGTAACTTTACCTTGAGCGTCCATTTGTTTTACTGTACCTCTTAAATCGAAACCACATAAAACAAATTGTGTTGAATCTTTATAAGCTGCAAGTGTAGATGAAATTCCGCTCTTAACCAATTCCAAATCGTGAAAGTGGGATGAACCGCCTAACCAACCAAAACGAATTTTATCTGATTTTTCAAGATTCGATTTATATTGGCTTTCATTTTCATCTATTGCGTTTGGAAAAACAACGATGTTTTTTAATCCGATTTTTTTTGCTATTGTATCTCTGAAAACACTTGTCGTTGTTGAAACATAGTCGGCAGCTCTTAGTAGTTGTACCTTCTTTTTATTTGTTTCCGTCTTTATAATTGACTGATACATAGGGTGTCTATGGTCAGGAGTCCAGAAATCATCAATGTCTACAATTACCTTAACTCCCTTGTTTTTTAACCATTCGATTCTCGATAAGTTTTTTTCAAAAGGAACTTTGTTGTGTATAAAACTATGTAAAACAACTACATCATAGCCATCAAACTCAGAATCATTATCTTCAACATTGTATTTGATATCAATATGGAAATCATTAGGGTAAGTTTCTTGTAAGTGGGTGTATGGACCCATAACCCTGAATTTACCAACACCATATTGGTCTGAGGGAATAGCTAATATTTTAATTTTTGACATAATTTACTTCACTTATATCAAAAATATAAATAAAAAAATTTGAAAAACAAAATTACTTTGCTTTATTTACTCCTGTAATTTTACCTTTGAATATTGAATCTCCAACCTTTAAAACAAGGTTTTCATTAATACTTGAGGTTTGTTGTGCGGTTAATATCTGATTTAACTTTTCGTCTAACACTTTTCTAACTGTGTTTTCAATTAAAACCGCAATTGCATTCATATCAACATTAGAAGAGCCTGTGGTAGATGGTCTCTGTGTCGGTTTTTGGGATTTTGAACTAACTCCCTCTTGTTCCATTAATCTTTTTGCGCCCTTCACAAAATCCATATCTAAACTGTCGTTTAATGAAATTTGAGGTATGGGGTTTTCTCTCATCGCCTTTTTAATAGCGTCAGGTAATTTAGAATTTTCTATTCTATCAACAGAAGGCATTCCAACCGGTTTTGTGTTTTGTCTAACTTGTGGTTGTGACATTTCCATCGTTGACTCATTACTTTCAACATAAAGTTTTGATTCGTCTATTTGACCTCTTTCGAAGTTTCCCGAATCTACTTTATTCATTACTTTTTTTGCTTGTACTAATTTGTACATTAAATCATTTTCTGATATTGCTCCGTTTCCCATATTACTAAATATAATTTATACTAACGAATTTATCAATGTTTTAATCCTTTTTATAGTTTCAGATAAATTTTCAGGTTGATTTTCGTCTTGTACCTTTATGTTGTCTTTATTTAATAAAGTATCTAATTCTGTTCTTGATTCCTTATCAAATCTTGCTCTTGTCCCTTCTCCTGGTCTATCATTACCTGCAACTTGTCTTTGGTAATTTTTCCAATCCCCCTCTTTTCTATTATATAAATCTTTGACCGCAGTTTCGTAATCTTGTTTGTTTACTACTTTTTGCCCATCAATATCTTTTACTTTGCCCTTCAAATTATTTAAAACTTCAGGACCATAATTCTTTTGTGGTTCAGATGTTGGAATATCTTGTGGTTCAACTTTTTCTGGTTCAGGCGTTGGTTTTGGTTGAGGTTGTGGTGATGGTTGTGCCGGTGTAGGTGCGGTCGTTTTTGGTTTTGGCGGTGCTGGTTGTGTCGGTTGGTCCTTTTTAAATCTGGCGTCATCTTCAAACCAATAAGGTGAAAATATCTCAACCTTACTAAGTGACTTCATTGCGTTTGGTGCTTTACCTTTTTGGTATCCCGGCAAATCAGTTAATTTAAATGGATTTAAACCTGGTTTTGTTTTAATTTGATTTACCCTATCTACTCTAAACATTTTCCAACCCGGTAATCCTTTCTTTGATGTTCCTTTAAACACATAAGCCCAAAAAACTAAATTACCTGATTTGGCGTGCGTTCCTAATACAACAGGTTCAATGTCATATCGTACACCATTTAATACTTCATCATCTTCACTTCTATAATCAATAGTAATAGGCGTTCTTTCACTGATAGCATTCCTCAGTAAAAGAAGTTTTGCATCTTGTTCAAGTAAAAGTTCCTCAAATATGTTTAATATTTCAGACATTAAAAATCAGGATAGTTTTTGTTACCGTTATATTTGTTAAAAGCTACGGATTTTGTTCTATTGTTTATATCAGATAATGAACCAACAACTCCATTGTTATCACCTTTTCCTTTTTCGTCACTATCTGAAATTGCGTTAGGGTGTGTCACACCGTATTCGTTTTTATTGGTGTACGTATTTTTAACTACGTTTTGTTTTCTTAAATTAATATCAGTGATTGAGCCGATTTTACCATCATTTTCTCCTTTACCTTTTTCATCACCATCAGATATTGCATTAGGGTTATTCACACTATACCCAAAACCGTCGTTATAAATGTTTTTACCTAACAAATTAATTCGAGTATTAATATCAACAGAAGACCCTATGTTACCATTGTTTTCACCTTTACCCTTTTCGTCACCATCAGACAATGCATTTGGATTGCTATCTGAGTATCCATTTGATGGGTTATATGGGTTTCTTGCTAAACTATCGATTCTGGCGTTGATATCTATAGAAGAACCTATTTTACCGTTGTTATCTCCCTTACCCTTTTCATCTCCGCTTGATAACGCATTTTCGTGATTAGAATTATATTCTGTTTTGAAATTGTAAGAATTTCTTGTTATGTGTTCTTGTCTATATTTTTCAGCAAGTTGTTCTAATTGTGTTGCCATATTACATCAAATTTTTTATTCTTTCTATCTCTTCAAATAACCCAAGTGAAGTAATGGGAGATTTGAATGAGTTATTTTTTACAAAATTAAGATTTGGTAGGAAATCGGGCTTTTTTGAGTGTTTCTTTAAAAAACTATTTTTTCTTTCTCCTGAAATTCCACCCATTTCGTCTGCCTTCTTTCTCCCTTCTTTTCTATTTGTTATTTGGTCTCTGTCCTGTCCTAATACTGACCATCCCCATTTTTCCATTAAATCACCGCCATATAAATTATGTCTTTGTGGTTCACTTAATTTATCAACATTTTTTAAATCGTGAAGAATTCTTTTAAGTTGACCATAATTTACTTTACCTGATTGTATTAATTCTTTTGCACGATTAGTACCAACAGTATCAGTTGAACTAATCTGTAGTTGTGAATTAAGATGTTTTATTATATCAGGAGGTAAATTATATTCTCTACCCTTTAATTCTTTATTCATTATCTTCCATTTGTTTTAAAATAACTTTTGGTGAAATACCATTGTCCTTTAACGTTTGAAGTAACACTTTAATCTGTCTTTTAATTATTGGGTTTAAATCTTCTTGATTTTCTTTTTCTAAAACATCGTTTTCATTTGATTTTTTAGCAATAATACTTTCCAAATATTCTTCAATAAATTTTTTAGGGTTTTCAATTAATCTAACTTTATCGGTGTTAGCTAATTTTTCATCATAACCCATTTTTTCTAATCTTTCTTCAGCCTCATCGTCAGATAACCCTAATTCATTAGTAAAATGATTTTCTGCGGTATCAAAATCCACATCATTACCCATAGTATCTTCATAACCCAACGATTTATTCATAGCGATTTCTAATAAATCCTCTTTTGATAATTCGTATCCTTCAGCCCAATATTTCAAACTTGCTATGTTTTTACTTGCCGGTCCAAATGCACCGAAAGTCCCGATTGTGTTCATATATGATTGAACATAATCATCGGTTGTCCATTGAGCCGTTACTCCTTTTGTTGGTAAATTTGTTGGTTCGTCACTTCTTGCTATGTTACCATCAGCATCAACTATCTCGTCAACCTCTTTTTCTATTTTTTCGGGAATTTTATCAAAATCTGTCTTTGACGAAAATTCTTTTGCCCATTTGGCCCACTTTTTACCTTTCTTACCACCCTTGGCAGCTTGAGCATAGAAGTATCTTTGTTGTTTTTTCGATGCAAATTTTTCTTCTATTACCTGTTTAATAAATTGATTCATCTAAAAGCTTTTTATATAAATATCAAATGAGACGAAAGATATTTATAGAAGTATGAATACGCAAAATATTTTAAAATTTATAGGTTCGAGATTAGATATTAGACTTGATAGTTCCGAATTTTACGATTATGAGGTGGCAAAAACAGAAAATGACTACAATTCTGATGTTTTAGACCTATCAACACCCATTGTATACTCAGCTTTAACAATTAACACCACATTGAGTGGTTTTGCGTGTTCAAGAAGCACAATTAGACTAATTGAGTATAACAATACATTAAATGACCCATCTTATATATATTCGGGTTTGACCGCGTCGGTTGGGTATTCTCAATTTGTCAATAAAATAGGTCCAACGTATCAACATACCATATTAAATGATGATGTGTATGAATACACGGGAATAACCGGAGAAAGTCATTATTTCACAATTTTAAGTTTTAATCAACCATTATATATTGACCCTAACTTTAATGTCCCCAATGAAGTTGATTTACTAAATGGCTTTGTAACGGGAACAACCTCAATCTTAAAATGTGAAGGTAGATTACAGTCTGACGCATATTGTTGTCCATTTCCACCGAAATTAAGTAATAAACCTTGGGCTTATCAATTTATTGACCCTGTGGTTAATAGTTGTGACCCGTTTATAAAAAGAAGAACTGAAAAGGGGTGGACATTAGATTTTATTTTTAATAGAGAGGGTCTTTCTTGGGCTAGTGGGGGTGTTTTTTATTACTTTGGAGTTAGAGGTTCTTCTAATTTGTCTGATTATGCCGATAATAATTTATCTTTTTCATTTACACCTGATAGAAGAATAAGATGGACGGCGGTTAGATATAGTGGTAATTGTTTAAACAATGAATACGTTGAGACTTATTATGTGGATACTGACCAAACAGTACCATTATGTACAACAGGCACAACCAAAGATTTTAATGTTACAATAGTTTTTGATAGATACAAAAGATATACTGACTGTAATTTGGAAAATGACGGTGGGTGGAATGATATGTTAGGTTGGCAAGTTAATGAGTACAGTGATTTAGAAAATCCCGCAGTAACATCAACTCAAACGACAACATACGAATCAACAAATGAATTTTTAAATAAAAAATGGGCGGATGAAAGAGAAAGGAGATTAGGAGTACTAAAAATATATTTGAATGGTAGACCAATCTACAAAAAAGAAAATTGGGAGGAAGTAGTTCCCTCTAATAGAGGAGCACAACCATTTATTCAATCTTGGGGTGGGGGTACAGGTTTGATGACATATCACGATGGTGTGTGTTGTTTTAATATGAAATCCATAAAGTATTATGAAGACCCATTAGATTTTGTACACGTAAGACATAATTTTCTAACAAGGTTAAACAACTATGATTTCTTCATTTGTGGGGAAGATTGTGAAGATGATGTTTTCACCATAGATAGCGGCCACATAATAAATAGAGATGGTAACACCCTCATTGGTGGTGATGACTTACATATAATATACAGATAACGAACAAAAAAATTAATATTTATAAGAATGGCAGAAAATAAATATATCTCAGAATTATCAGGTAACACAAATCCAAGTTTAACAGGATACACAGTCTATGATGACGGATTATCAACTTATAAGGTAACCTTACAAACATTAAAGGATAAACTTTTTAGTGCAAGTGCATCATATGCAACTTTAAGTGGAAATACCTTTCAAGGTACACAAATTATAAACGGAGATTTAATTGTTACTGGTTCTATTACCGCACAACAATATGTTGTTAGTTCATCTGTATATCATATAGTAGAGAGTACAATTTCGGGAAGTAGTAATTTTGGTAATTCTTTAGACGATACTCATATTTTTACAGGTTCAATGAAGATAAGTGGTTCTATAACTGCCTCTTACTTTGTTGGTGATGGTAGCCAATTAACTAATTTACCTCTATCACATTTAGCAACAACCACTTCATTAAATTCTGTTTCTAATAGTGTAAACGACTTAATTTCACATACAAGTAGTTATTTAACTTCTTTACCTGCCGGTGTTATATCTGGTTCCTCTCAACTTCCATCAGGAATTATTTCAGGTTCATTGCAAATTGCCGATTTAGGATATGCAATTACCGGTTCAAATACATTTTTTGGTAATCAAACAATAAGAGGTACTGTTATAATTGGAACGGGTAGTTTACATTCGGGAGAACCTGAAGTGTTAAGTGTAGCAAATAGTGGTAGTTATAATATTGCCTATTTTACAGGTGAAAGTGATACATATTCACAGATTAATATTCAAAACATAAGTGATAATTCGGGGGCAAGTACGGATTT
>JACCEA011671312.1_pt1 | contig 16674 bp, 9 predicted proteins | sample 7449851 | NCBI WGS metagenome assembly JACCEA01 (sample SAMN15323453, study PRJNA562643) | freshwater metagenome | isolation source: river surface water | place: USA:Blue River Watershed | collected 2017-08-18 | reverse complement strand
CGCGACCAAGCCGCCGGATCCGGCACGCAAATGCACTACGACATCGAATGTTATTGGAATGGAATGCCCCGCCAAAATGACAGCATCGAGTACCAATATTTTTTGAATTTCGTGCGCGATTTTCCCGACTTGAAACCGTACCGCACCGAATGGATGATTTATTACGAGGAATTGAAGCTCTCGGGATCCATCGATATGGTCTTTGAGAATCCGGATGGGACCATCCAAATTTATGATTGGAAACGGTGCAAGGAAATCAAATACGAGGACAATTTCGGGGGCAAAACGGCCAACAAGGAGTGCATTAAGAACATGCCCGACACCAATTTCTGGCATTATGCCTTGCAATTGAATACGTATAAAAAAATCCTCGAGGAGAAATACGGCAAAACGGTCACGGGATTGTATTTGGTGTGTATGCATCCCGACAATTATTTGAAATCGTATGAGAGAATTGAAGTGCCGTTTTTGACCAAGGAAATGAATGATTTGTTTGCTTTACGACGAGAGGAAGTCGCGGCGTCCTCCCCCTCCTTCTCTCCTTCTTCATAAAAAAATTGAAGAAAAAAAAATTCATATAAATACAATTTTGTTGGCTTGGGGAAAAAGAAATAACCATATTGTTCTTTATTTTTTTTTTATTTACAAAACCAAAAAAATAAAATTCATGAAACAAACACAAAAACACGAAATCATGTACATTATATCTTTTCGATTATGGCAATATATCACTTGTTGGTTGTATCCTTTGTGGCATATCTTGCAACGATTCTTCAAGTTCTTTGAGGGTAAAAGCAAAGACTTATTACCACCACCGACCGCGGCGGTGCCCGTGAAAACAGACACGGATGTCTACGTGGAAAAGGCATTGCACTCCTTTCTGGCGGCGTTCGAAAAGAAAGACACCATCAATTGGAATGAGAACATTCAACCCGTGTTGTATCATCGCGAAAGAGCCAGCAAAATCATGGAAGACCCCAACAACGAATTGGAAAAATCGTGGCGTCGTCGCATTCTGATGGAATCCACGCCTCGCGGGAATATCATCATGTATTTCGATGTTTTCCATACGGCGTTTTTCTATTTTTCGGACCAACAAATGGTGCCGTATGCCATTTTGAATGCGGCCGCCATGAAATACGTGACGCGTTTCCGTTGTTTGGATTTCTTCCACGATTCCTCGGTGAAGGCAGATCACGTGTCCAAACTCATGGCAGCCATTGAAGCGTATGATGTGACATGTGCGGAAGAGACCAAAGAGGAGAAACCCAAATTGAATATGGCTTGGAAGAAAGATGCCCCTTTTTTGAAACCCAAGCCGCCGGCGCCCAAAAAAGAAGATCATAAAGACAAAGACAAATCGAAAGACGCACCATTGCCTTCCGTGGTTGCCAAGAAGACGGTCAATCGTTTCAAACACCAGGGCAAACTGGCGAATTTTTCTGTATTACAAACGCCGCGCAAATTGAATCCAATCAACGGATTCGAACCGGGATCACAAATGAAAAAAATGGCCGCCGAACATTCTGATTTTAAAACCAAAAAGATGAGTTATAAGGATTACAAGCAAGCGTTAACTGGTGGAGCAAAGAATTAAAATAATATGTATTAGTTATTATATGCACAAAAAAAAAGGGGGAAGTTTAATTTTTTTTTTAAATATTTATTTCATTTTGAAACATCCTCTATCCAACAATGTCTTTTAAAACAAAAAATTATCGGCGACGTTACCGCCGGTGCCACACTAGAAAACAAAAACAAAAACGGAAAACAATGAAACGAAGAGGAGGGGCAACCGGTAATAAAAAGTCAACATTGACAGATGCAACAAGATATCTTAAGGGAATAAATCCTTTTAGTCACGAAAAACGCGAGGAATCCAAAATAGCATCAGACGAAAAAAAATTGGAAAAATATGAAGCCGCTATGCGGAACTTTCGACGAGAAGACCCAAACGAGGATATTAATAAAATACTTGATTGGTCGTATGGAAAAAAACCGAAAAAACCAACATTAAATTTTCCAGATCAACCCATTAAATTTTTGTACCCCAAAAATGATGAATTTTTTAAAAGCATTCAAAAAAACAAGTCCGTAAATTTGGATTTTCGATATTACGTTGGAAAAAACGAGGAATATTATAATTATAATATATTCCAAGGAACGATATCGAATGACGGAAGCTTAGAGAAAGGATTTTTATCTTTGAAAATACCCAAAGAATTGCATTCTGATGACGAATTAGTTTTGCGTTATTTTGGTGAAAATCCGAATGATAAGAAAATCGTAAAAATGTTTTTAATTAAATATGATGGCCCCATTGTCACGAATTCAAAGCCAATTCCCCAAATTATATCAGATTTACATATTAAAATTATACTTGAAGACGAAACAAGCATGAACTTGGAGACATATGGAATTATCAACGGAAGAATCGACGGAAATTATGATTTACTTGGATTCGATGCTTTGGGGCAAAACTTTTTTGACGTAAAAACTGACGAAAAAATAGTGGTTAATGCATTTGTTACGCCTTCATATTTCCTTAAAGAAAAAAAAGTCACTTCGTTAGATTCAATAGAAATAAATACATTTTTCAATTGTTCGAATCAACACTTGACTGTGAAACACAACACCAAATTCAGTCAGAAATCTGAAACACTTGAACCACACACTTTCGTCGAAAATATTAAGATATCTACATTCGTTTCTCCCATTTCTCCCGGCACTTCGTAGTGGCATCAGAAAAAGATGAATTATACCACCGTGGGTTTTTATTTTGTTATCTCCTTTTGATATTGGAGAAAGCCATTGCTTTTGTACAATGAAAAGGACATGCCCAAATGCGCTTTGGCTATTTCATATCCTTGTTTCTCTCGTTCGTTTAATGAATTTAAATAACGTTTTGCCAAAGACTCCACCTCCAGGGTAGAAGAAGTATTTTTTTTTTCTTCTGTATTCATGTTTTTTTTTCAAGTGTTGACGAATTATTATTTGTTTTGATTTCGTAATCAACAAATAATAATTTTTATATGAATTTTCTTTTCTTTGTTTCTTTCGATCTCGCTTATTCAACACTGGCATTTGTACAAGCAAAGGGTGTACTCGTAATGGGACGAACCAATTTGAATTCTTTTTCTTCGAGTCCACACGCCTTGTTCATTTTGCGCAAATATTCCGTATGCGATATGGCCCCCGTTTTCTCGGGACGTATGACCGTCTTATAAACGGGCACAATGCTACGGAAAGATCCCGCACCAATGGGACGACATGGTATTTTGCATGCTTCTTGAGGATAACAAGGAGAGGTGGGATCCTCGCTGGCATTCAATTGATTCTTCACTAAAGTCTCAATGTAGGATGACTGTGAATTCATAGCATGTTCGGCACCGTTGCGTTTGACGGTAGTATAGGGTTGAGGACGTCGTATCCACCGGTATTTGCTGAAGATCATGCCTTGGTTATTGAGAGACGACGGACGCACGACGGTGGGATCATCTAAACATTGCAATTCGGTCGGTTTTATGTCGACGATATTATAGGTACCGCAGCATCCACCATGGCCGCGTAACGTGGGACCTTTCGCCAAACTACGGACGAGAGTGCGAGATTGCGTGGATTGACCGATGTATCCTTGGCCCCGAAATGCACCATTCAGAGAGAATCCCTTTTCTTGATTGAAACTGAGCACATTGTATTTGGCGGCGGTTTTGCGTTTTAATGTGGCAATCGACATAATTTGTTTTTTATTTAGGTTTTTTTTTTGTCTTTTTTTTCTTTTTTTTTTCTTAGCTTACAAAAGAGAGAGAAAGAAAACACAAACACAAACACAAAGACAAACACAAAGACAAAGACAAACAAAAAAAATGTCATTTAGAAAACAACAATATACACGTCGTTGTGCAAAACGAAGAACCGGTGGATCCAAATCAAAATCGCCTCATGGAAACAAAAGATCCAGATCCAGATCCAGATCCAGATCCAGATCACCACAACAAAAAATCCAACGAACGGAATCGCCACCAGCCCCAAGAATAGTCACAGCGAACGAGTTACAGCACGGTAGACACTATACTTTCAATGGTCACCACCAAGATTTTAAAACTTATTTTGGACCAAGCGGCGTGAGGAGTTTTGAAAACCAAAAAATTTTTGATCCGAGTCTTTTTACTACTTCTGGTAATTCTAGAAAGGGTAAACATCAATTGGCTACATTTTATATAATTTTAAAAAACGGAGACAAAAGATGGATCAATGTTCCACCTAACATGGAATTTGAAGAAAACACAAATGTTTCGAACATTGTTTCTCCCATCGAATTACAGGTTGGAGAATATTATTATTCTTTAAATCATTCTTCTGATGCAGCAAAAGAAATAAGCGGGAAAAGAATTATTCAAAAACAAACTTCAAAACCAGACATTGTAAGTGTTCAAGTTGATAACAATGGACCGTTTTTAAAATTAAACAAGGACGATAAATTTTATGAATACAGCATTGATCTTCTACCTTCACGAAAAGAACTACTTCAATTGCATGGCGCAGTTCAACAAAAGAAAACACCCGACTACGATAATCAGTCTGAAAATTTTTTGGCAAATCGATACTTTACACAAGAACTTTCTGCATATTTACCATCTCTTCCGCCACCAAACCCAAAGCCAAAGAGATAGATGTAAATAAAACCTTTCCCTTTTTTTTTATAGAAATTGAATTGAATTACATTTATTCTTTATTCAAATCAATCAATTTCTATAAAATTTTTTGTGTGTGTGTGTTTTTTTTGTTTATGAAATAGGATATTGTGCAAATGAAATGCTGGTTTCGGGTGTCACGGCAGGATTGAATGCCTTCGGACTCACCAAACTCAATTTGTCCGTATTTCGCAAATACAATGTATTGGGTGGAGTTACAAATCCATATCCCGAATTGGAAGCCAATCCATTGACTTGGGTGAACAAATTGTTGGCATTGGTGGGCAACCACGTCGGGGTATCTCCATTCAAGAACGTGTTATACGTGATGACATTGCCTCCCGTACCCCCCAACACCACAAATTTCCGATTGAACGCCGCCCCATAGATGGCCGTCAGTCCCCCCGTATTGATCGTTGTACCATTGTACGAACCATCAAAATTGAGAGACGTGGTGGAGTTGTCGTTGGTGATAATGGAGATGTTGCCGCCACTGCTGCCCACGACGTGATTGTAGCCATCAAACGTGGAACAAGTCACCAAATTGCCCCCGGCATTATAGACGACATTGTTGACGTATTGTCCATTGATGTACAAATTGCGAATGGCGTTGCCCGACAAATCGGTCATTTGGTAGATGTTCAATTTGGTGCCATCGACACTCAACAATTGGGTGGGATGAAGCACGGCGTTTTTCAAAACGATGGGTTTGATTTTCGTGTCGAGAGTTTTCGACGCGCCATTTTCGAGGAACAAACTGAAATCGGCGACGGAGACATACGTCCCACCATACGTTTGGGGAAACACCAAACGATAATAATTGTAGGAGGCGGTATTCGTGTAGACATTCATGGGGAAGGCGACAAAGGGATATTTCCACGTGTTGTTGGGATACGATGCCGCTGTATTGGTGAACGAGTCGACCAAATTCCAGGCGGTGCCATCGGTGGATCCGAGCAATTTCCATTGTTGGGGAATCGTCGTTGTGGAGGCGAGACGGAACACTACATAATAATATTTAACGACGACGGAGGCGGCGACTTGGACTTGCAGCCATTCTCCCGTCACGGTTTGTGACCCGGGACCATACGTAGTGGATTCTAACCCCGCATAGACACCCGTGGAAGCCGTATATGTGCCCGCGCCCGAATACCATTCGGTGATGCTGGCATTGAATTGGCCATCGAAGGCATTGTCCGCCGCAAAAGATACTTGGTTGGAGGAAGACGTGGCGGTATAAGATCCCAACGCGAGAGCACTGGAGGCGTCGGTGATGGCCAAATTGTTGGTGGCCACCCACGAATTGGTGATGGCGGGTGTTTGCGTCATGGCGGACGTATTGCCGCCCGAACCGTAGACCATCCAGGTGGCGCCCGTCCAATCCACGGAAGAGGCCGCCGTTGAGAAAATCGCGGTGCTACCGGGCAAGGCATTCCAAGAAATTCCATTGAAACTGGTGGCAATCGTGTTGCCCCCCGTTCCTACGGCGACGAATTGCGAGCCATTCCAGGCCACATCGTAGGCCTCGGTGAAAATGGACGAATCCCGAGGCGTCCACACGATGCCATCGTAACTGGAGGCCGCCCACGCGACACCGGCACCCACGGCCACCCACAATGTGCCATTCCACACGGCTTTGTTGGCACGGGTTGTAAAAATGCCCGAATGGATGCCGGTCCAATTGACGCCATCGACACTGGTGGCCAACGAATAGGTGCCTTGGCCGCAGGCCACAGTCAACGGACGAATGCTGGGAATGCCACGGTAGGGAGTATTCCAGGCGAGACCCGTGATGGAGGTGATGCCACTCACGGTGGCATTGGCGGTGGTGCCATTGAAGCCATTCGCCACGGCAACGTTGCCGTTGTTGCCCGCCAACAAATAATTGGTTTTCACGTTGAGAGCCGCATTGCAACTCACGTCGGTTTTGACGAGTTGGGCACCTTCGGTGCCCTGGGGCAAGACGGCATACGATCCCGTGGTGGAGAATATCACGGATTCAGAATCGGCAAAGACGCTCGACATGGTGAACGACGACAAACTGGCATCGGTGGCCATGGTCCAATTGACGCCATCTTGGCTGGTGGCATAATTGACGGAGGTGGCATCTTCTCCCACCGCGTACCATAGACTACCATTCCAGGCGACTTTGTTGGCACTTATACTAAAGAGATCCGCTTGGGTGGGGGTGTTCCAGGTGACACCGTCGTAACTGTAAGCCAAGGTTTTGTTGTTACCGCCGGAGGCGGGCGTGCCCGCCGCCACCCACATGCTGCCATTCCATTTGACGTCTTTGCCCACCGTGAATAATCCCGAAAAGGCGGTTGTACCCAACCAATAGACGCCATCTTGACTGGTGGCGAACACATTGCCGCCACTGCCCACCGCGACAAAAAGACCCAACGTATCGGACCAATCGATGCCATGGCAAGCCGTCGAAAAAATGTTGATGCCACGACCTGTCCAGGTGGCGCCCCCATCTTCGCTGGTGGCGAGAGTGTTGCCTGCACCCGTTCCGCCGGCGACCCAACGACGACCATTCCACACGGCGGCATTGCAACTGGTGGAGAATACCGTATTGGAATTGGAGGAGGCGGTCCACGTGGTGCCTTGGTCGTTCGAATACGCGATTTTGGTGGTATCGGCCAGGACGCCTCCAAACGCGAGAGCCGTCGAACGAGGAAACACCAATTGATGTTGGTATTCTAAATTGGCGTCGACATCGTAGACGAGAGTGGAAGTGGGACCTGCCAAAGGAGCCAAGACGGTGTTGCCATTATAAATGGGGACCAAAGCCGAGGTGTTTCCTGTGACGGATCCATTGGCTTGTACATTGCCTGCAACGACAAATTTGTCGCCCATCCATTTGGTGACAAATGGATTTTGAATGGGAATGTTGCCCGAGGGTAAAATGGCGTTGGTCCAAGTGATGCCATCATAACTGTATGCATAAGAATACAAATTGGCGCCCACTTCATTACGAACGGTTACCACAAAACATTGTCCATTCCAATCCACGGACGTGGTTTTTTCATAGGTATTGAATGATGTGGACATTTTTAATTTTCAAAAAAATGTATTTTCAGAAAAAAAAATGTATTGTTTTGTGTTTTGTGTTTTCCCTTAAAAAAGAAAAAGAAATTGTTTTTTTGTTTCCTTTGATTTTATTTGTTTTTTTTTTTTTAAATCATACATTGTATTTTTATTTTGAAACCAAAAAATTTGTTTTTTTTTTCAATGTATGATTTTGATTTTGTTTTTGTTTTTCATTTTGTTTTTGTTTTTTTATGCAGTGGTTGTCACCGATCCCGAAAATAAAGACGTCGTGGAACTATCTGCATTTACACCCGATAAAGTGACATTATATTGTGTCGACGGACTTAATCCCGTACGAACAAACGAAGTTTGTGTCGCCGTCAACGAATCCGTGTAATTAACCGCCGTATTATTGTAAATATCTTGTACTTGTGTGGAAGTCAACGAAGAATAAAACAAACGGAAATCATCCAAGTATCCCGTAAAATTGGTGGCGACCACGGGATCGGGAGCCGATAAATTGGCATTGCTGCTGTTACCACTTCCTCCGAAGGCAAACCCATAATTTACGGGGGTGGGATTGGTGGGATCGACACGTGGCCACTGATTCGTACCGAAGAACGACGACGTGGATCCGGAAGCATCGGCGACACCATCCACATACATTATCACCGACGTGGAATCAATGGTGATGGCGTAATGATGCCAGGTATTGTTGGTTTTTTGGGTGTTTTCTCTTAAAATGTGACCGTTGCCGGTGTAATAGAAATAATAGTTCATGAATCCCGAGGCGTCGTAATACCATGGCGACCAAGTACTGTTCACCATACATTGACTGGTTTGGTTTTGGTAGTAAATCCAGAAACACCACGACATGACCGAACGAATGGGACTCGTTGCCAAGAAATAATAACTGGAACCGTTAAAACTGAATACATATCCACGGGTGGGATCGTTAAACATGGTCGATGTGCCCACCAAGGTGAATCCTTGGGCGGCGTAGTTATACGTCGCGGATTTGTTGTAGATTTGCAGTGTGGTGGTTACCGTGTCAGGAGTGGATGTGTTCAACGAGAACGACGTATACTGTTTGCCGGGCAAGGGAAAGGTGATGGTGTACTGCGAGGAAGTCGGCGTGAAATTGACATTGGTGAGCAAATAGGGGTTGCCGCCCGTGGTATTTGTCCAGGTGATACCATCCGAACTGATCGCCACCAAATATCCATTGGAATTGCCACCGACGGCCACAAACGTGGTGCCATTCCATGCCACATCGATGCAGCCTCCCGATGTGTCGAACAGGGACTTCGAATTGGCCACGCCCGTCCACGATTTGCCGGTCGTACTATAGGCAATCGCATACGAGGATCCATTGCCCACAGCCACCCATATCTTGCCATTCCACAAGACTTTACCGATTTGGGGCGTCGATCCATTGTTGATGAGTGACGAAGAGGCCACCGTCCACGTCAATCCATCGTAGCCATAATAGAGGCCGCCCTTGCCAATGCCCACGTACAATGTACCATCCGTGGCAATCGAACACAACGTCGTGTTGGAGACATCCACCACCGTGAAATTCGCGTGGGCCGTGTCATCATACGAATACAACAAATCATTCGTGTCGCCGCGGGTGGCGATCCATTTCGTGCCATCCCAGAACACGCGACCCGGAACCGCCGTGGCGCTGGTATTCGTGAGGGCGGACCAGGTGGACACGGCTCCCAAACCACGCGTCGTCGTCGTACCATACGTGGAAGCGTTGCCTCCCCAGGCCACCACCGTAGTGTCGCGACCCTTGCCAAAGGTATACACCAAATCGTTGGTCGTGTAGCCCTGGGTATACGCCACTACGTCCACCAAACTGTCGGTAATGTAACCGTTTTGGGCGAGAGCTTTCGACAGGGTTTGACGACTGTAACGCATGGGATCTTCGAAGCTTACGAGAGATGGTAACGTATTGGACGTCGCCGTGGCTCCGCTGACACCCGTAGGACCTATGAAACCCGTTGCACCGGTGACACCCGTGGGTCCGGTTTGACCCGTGGGGCCTGTAGGACCCGTACGACCGGTGGGGCCCGTGGTACCTGTGACGCCTTGTACGCCTAGGACACCCGTGGGACCGGTTGGACCTGTAACACCCGTGCAACCCGTGTTGCCTTGCACACCGAGGTCTCCCGTGACACCTAGCTCACCGGTGACGCCTTGGTCACCCGTGGGACCGTCATTGGGATGGCATCCCGTGGGACCTGTGTTGCCTTCCACACCCATGGTTCCTGTTACTCCTGTAACACCGGTAACACCCGTGATACCAGTGGGACCCGTGGGCATGGTACCTGTAGGACCAGTACAACCCGTGACTCCGGTGGGGCCTTGTACACCAATTGTTCCAGTGACACCGATTGTTCCGGTGACACCGGTGCATCCCGTATCGGGGTTGGCGCCCGTGGTTCCTGTCACCGATTCAACGGCATGGACACCCGTGACTCCTTGGTCTCCGGTGACGCCTTCGCATCCGGTGGGTCCCGTGGGTCCCGTTACACCCGTATTACCCAAATTGGCATCGGATCCTGTGACACCCGTGACTCCTGTGACACCCATGACGCCGGTTTCTCCTGTGGGACCCGTGGGACCCGTGACTCCCGTGCAACCAGTCGCCCCTGTATTGCCCTGGACACCATCAACGCCGGTGGGACCGGTAGGACCCGTGACACCCGTAGTACCCATGTCGCTATTCGACCCTGTTGTTCCTCGTGCACCCGTGGGGCCCGTAGGTCCCGTACAGCCCGTCACCCCCGTATTGCCTTGCACACCGGTTACACCACGAATGCCCGTGGGACCCGTACAACCTGTCACCCCGGTGTTTCCTATAAACCCATCGATACCATTGGATCCTGTATCACCCGTGTTTCCTTGTACGCCGGTGACACCGCGTGTGCCGGTGTTTCCTTGGTGGCCCGTGGGACCCGTGGGACCCGTGGGACCCGTGGGACCGGTGGCGCCCGTGTTGCCTTGGACGCCTTGATCACCCGTGACACCTTGGACGCCAACGACGCCGGTGACACCCATATCGCCCGTCACACCCATGGGGCCCGTGACACCCGTATTGCCTTCTACCCCATGGGAACCCGTTGGACCCGTGACACCTGTAACACCCGTGTTGCCTATAACGCCATCGCATCCGGTAGGACCCGTATCACCTGTATCACCAGTAACACCCTCATCACCTGTGACTCCAAGGACGCCCGTGGGACCTGCGGGACCGGTGACACCGGTAACTCCCGTGCAACCCGTTTCGCCTGTGTAACCCGTTCCGTTGTCCACACCCGTGACACCTGTGGGACCCTCTATACCAGTGGGACCGGTGACCCCCGTGTTGCCCTGGACACCCGTCACACCATCGCATCCTGTGACACCCATGACTCCGGTGGCCCCCGTGGTTCCTTGAACACCCGTGGTACCTTGCACTCCCGTGGCGCCTTCGGCGCCCGTGGGACCCGTGGCTCCCGTGGGACCCGTGCGACCCGTCACCCCTGTGTTTCCATCGGAACCAAAGGAACCCGTGTTTCCTGTGTATCCCGTGGGACCCGTCGATCCCGCGCCACCTCGTACACCTGTGATTCCGGTGACACCCGTGGGACCTGTCGCACCCGAATTTCCTTGGGTGCCGTCGCAACCCACAATACCGGTGGGACCCGTGATGCCCGTCGCACCCCTGGTGCCCGTCGTGCCTTGTGACCCCAGCGTGCCTGTCGTGCCTTGGACCCCTTGCACACCCAGACTTCCGGTGGCACCGAGTGCACCGGTCGCGCCGGTATTCCCCCAAACGCCTTGATCACCCGTGGTGCCCCTCATACCAGTGGGACCCGTGATTCCCGTGGGACCCGTGTTGCCTTGCACACCTTCATCTCCCCTCGTGCCCGTGGTGCCCATGGTACCCATGACGCCGGTTACACCGATGACACCTTGGACACCTTGGGTTCCCATCGTGCCCGTGACACCGACATCCATGGCCACACCCGTGACACCACTGGCCCCCGTGGCGCCCTCATACGTGTCAAATCCATTGAACCCCTCCACACCCGTAGGACCCGTGGGTCCCATGTCTCCCGTCACACCAATGTCTCCATCGGGGCCCGTGTCGCCCGTGCATCCCGTCACCCCCTCGACGCCGGTGACACCCGTTTCTCCCGTGGGACCTATGTCGCCCGTGTCTCCCACATCACCCGTGACACCACGCGTACCCGTGTTTCCGATGGTGCCTCGTGAGCCTTCAACCCCCGTTGGACCGGTGGGACCGGTGGGACCCGTGCGACCTGTGCAACCCGTGGGACCCGTCACACCCAAGACACCTTGCGATCCTCGATCACCCGTGTTTCCTGTGTATCCGGTGGGACCCGTCGAACCTTCTCCACCTTGGATGCCCGTGGGACCCGTGTATCCAGTGGGACCACGTACACCCATGTCGCCCACTGCGCCAGTGGTACCTTGAATACCCGTGAAACCCGTGATGCCTGTGGTACCCACATCTCCTGTCACACCATTGGATCCGGTGTTGCCTATTTGGCCGGTGATACCCGTGGGACCTACATGCCCTGGACAACCCGTGGGACCCGTTGGACCGGTTGCACCTGTGGCACCCAATACATTGGATGCATTTCCTGTTGTACCTTGGTCGCCAGTGACTCCTTGCACGCCTTGAGTGCCGTCATCGCCCCTTACACCGGTGGTGCCTTGTGTACCTTGTACTCCTGTGGTACCTTGCACACCTTGTACACCGGTGGCTCCTTCAACCCCTTCGTCACCTCGTGCACCTGTGGTACCTTGTACACCTTGTACACCCGTCGCGCCCATTGTGCCTTGCGCACCGGGTGCGCCCGTGGCTCCCTGTACACCACGGTTGCCGGTGGCACCCTCACACCCATCGTCTCCTTGGGTTCCGGTGGGACCTATAAGACCTGTGGGACCTCGGGCGCCAGTGCATCCTTCGTCACCTTGGGACCCCGTGACACCTTGCCATCCGTCTGTACCTGTGGGACCTTGTTGGCCCGTCCATCCTTCGGTTCCTGTATTGCCCCATTCCGTGGACATGTATCCGGTTATACCCGTGGGACCCGTTACGCCCTCGCATCCCGTGTTACCATAATCGCCAGTGGGACCGGTGGGACCCTCGTCGCCTGTCACACCCGTGTCACCCGTTGGACCTGTATCACCCGTGTCACCCGTGTCACCCATTTCACCTACAACACCTGTATCACCCATTATGCCTTCGGGACCCTCTATGCCCATGGGACCAACAGGACCTTGTTCTCCGGTGGGACCCACGTCGCCCGTGTTCCCGTCCACACCCGTTTCTCCGGAGGCTCCTATCATGCCCGTGGGACCTTCACAACCAGAAGCACCCGTGTTGCCATCGAGTCCTTGTTCGCCCGTGATACCGCGACTGCCCACATTGCCCGTGGGACCTTGCACCCCTTGGATGCCCGTGGGACCGACAGTACCTGTCATCGAACTGGCCGAACCCGGTGTACCAATGTCACCTCTTGTCCCCGTGGGACCTTCTATGCCGGATTTACCGCGGTCGCCCGTGGTGCCTTGGACACCCGAATTACCGCGCACCCCTTCGTTTCCCAAGACTCCCGTTGCACCACGAACTCCCTCCAAACCCGTGGGACCACGCGGACCCGTGGGACCCGTTGCACCCGCATCTGTACCCGTGGAACCTCGCGGACCCGTGGCACCCATGACACCCGTGGGACCCGTGGGACCCGTATGACCCGTGATGCCAGTGGGACCCGTGACACCGCGACAACCGCGATCGCCCTCCGTGCCATCCGGGCCCGTAGGGCCCGTGGGACCCGTTTCACCCGTGGGACCCGTCTCGCCCGTTTCACCCGTGGGACCACGGGGACCACTTGGACCCGTCACCGCGGGCAATACTTCCGTCGAGAAGTCCTGCATGGTTCCCGCCGTGCCCGATACATCGTAAAACACACCGTTGAAATCCGGATAGCCCGGCACCGTGCCCGACGCATTTTGGGTGACGATTTGGGTCACCAAGACAATATCCGTCACCACGGTCTCCACCGCAGTAATAAATTTGCCCGGCGTCGTGTAAAACGTGGAAGTCGTCGCGTTTACTTGATCCAAGGTCGCCACCAACGTGAAATCCACCTGCAAGGAATACACCGCATTGGTTCGGGCTTGTTGACGCAATTGTTGTTGACAATACAAAATAAATTGACGCGTCGCACCCACCGTGTTCGCCAATTCGCCCGCCGCTTGCAAGGCGGGGTCCAATCCACGTGCAATCAATGTGTACGACACGATTTGCAGATAGGCGGGATCGAAACCCATGTATTGCGCCAACGTATTGATCAACAATTGTTGCGAAGCCACATCCACAATGGGATTGCCATTGTTGTCTAAGAGAGGATTCAATACATTGTTGAATCCCAATGTGAAGTTGATGATGACCTGCGTGTTACCCACATAAATATCACCCGAAATCTGCGACAAATTGTCCAATTTCAACAAAAGAGGAGCCTTCAATACACGTGTAATCAATCCATCCACCACCGTCGTTTGTTGCGCGAAATAATTTGAACTAAAATCGTGGGTATTGTTCGGGTCCGTCAACCACGCGATCGCACTCGGAGTCATTTGAATGGCATTTTGGACGATTTTCACGGTAAGGGTGATTTGCATACCCGTTGGGACGAATATTAAATCCCCTGCAATAAAACCCTGGGTTATGTCGTAAGAATGACCGCCGCCACGGTTGCGGAAGGGATCGTAATAATTCGCGTAACGCAACAAGGCATTCACGTGATTGAAGGAGATATCACCCGTGGCGGAATTGATGTATTCATTCGTACTGGGATCGAGAGCTCGATAATGCAACAAATTAATGAAAGCACTCGCATCAAACGTTAAAAAACCACTGGCGTCTTCTACACCTCCCGTGTAATCCAAATTCGTGTCTATGGTGAAAATCGAATTGAAACCGTCCGCATACCCAAAATAATCTTCGATGAAATTTTCGAAATTTGAATACATGTCGTGATAAAAACCCGTCGAAATGACATACGACGGATCACTCATTCCCAATACAAATTCAGCGACAGACAAATCCACCGCATCCACAGGAAACGAACCCGTCGCCGGATTATACGAACTGTCCACGATCGTTGTGTTCGATGCGTCCTTCAACAAACCTATTTTTTCGTTAAAGACACGAACGTCAAATTTCACTTGGAGTGAATCCGTCAAATCATATGCATTGATTTGTTCGTAGGGCACCATCGTCAATTGTTTCAATCCCTGTTCCAACACGTAGCCACCACTCGCTCCAAAGGCATAAAACAATCCCACATACGATGCATCGTTCACAGGAATATTAATGTTGTACGTACCTGAGATATCCCTCGTTCCTGATGTCATTGGTCTTGTTGTTGTGGTTGTGGTTGTTGAAACACGAGGAACCATCAAATTGTTGGTTGGACGGCGATTTGCCGCACGTTGGGCCTCTTGACTTGCCAAAAACGAAGAATTCCAAGGCATCAATGTATTTGTTTTATGTTTTTCTACTTTTGTTTTTCTAATAGTTTTTTTTTTGCAAAAAAAAAAGTTCTTCTTTTTCCCTTTTTTTCCTTTCTCTTTTCTTTTTCATTGATTTTTTTTTTCTTGGATGGAAATGTATTTTTTTGGGGGGGAAGGAGGGGGGGGAGGGAAAGCATCGATATTCCATTTTTTTTTTTCACAAATCATACAATATCTTAAAATTCAAACAAAACGAATAATTCGCATTGTTCATATCCAAAATACGACCATGTTCATCATACAAACGAATACGTAACCGTTGAATGTCCACCGGACCAAAATACTTTCGAGGTTCCGTGACGATGTGCAAATCGTTTTCCATCAAAATCGTGAAATAACTGCCTTTCAACGAAATTCGCGCTAATATCGTTGGACTCAATATGCTGCCCCCATTCTTCGCCGCCACAAAATGATTGTTGACACTGTTGTTGAAATCGTCGATGGCCAAATACACATATCGTACCGTGGAGGGTTCCAATAATGTGTCCGCCGTATACCGTGTTTTCCCGTCATAGATACGATGAATGTATCCCAAATTCCACCCTATCTTCGACGAAATGTCTAGATTGTCCACGTTGCCATGAATGTCCCGCGTAAAATCCAATTTGATGTTGCGAATCCAATCCCCTTTGTCGCCCACCGTGGGTTCCAGCGTCACTTTGCCCGTTCCCGATCCCGTCGGCGTCACATCTAAAAAGAATTTCACATAGGAAAATATATCGTCCGGATACAAAACATTGCCACTCGTGTCTTTCGGCGACAAATTCACATTCAACAAATTCACGAAATCCACCGAGTTGTAATTCCCATCCGGCAATTCAATCGATTTCATGTCCGTCATTTCCGGCACCGTCAAATTGCCACCCGGAGCATACGTGATTTCCATATACAAGAAATGATTGCCGTATTTCTGCGAAATTCCGTAAAAAGCCACCGGAAATTCAATCGATGCCAACTGCATCGACACCACTTTCGAAAATTTCGTCGGCAAATTCACCATGAAATCCGAACTCGTCGTTCCGTAAAAATTCTCTCGAAATCGCGTGTCAATCGTCAAACATTTGTTGATCGTGCGTGTCGCCAGCGGATTCAGTGTTCCCGCGTAATATTCGCTGGCCATCGTATGTACAAAGGGCACCTCCGTGCGTTGCAATACATTTTCCGCTCTCTGATTCGTTAAAGCCTCTTTGTATTGCGACGATGTATCCAAACGGGGATTCGTGGGGAGAGATGTTGGTGCCGCTGCCGGACGTTGACCACATTTCACAAATATCAACCATTCCTTCGCCGTCGTCAAAAATTCCATCAATTCGCGGCGCAATTTGCGACTCACATGACCACT
>JACCEA010460442.1_pt1 | contig 16685 bp, 14 predicted proteins | sample 7449851 | NCBI WGS metagenome assembly JACCEA01 (sample SAMN15323453, study PRJNA562643) | freshwater metagenome | isolation source: river surface water | place: USA:Blue River Watershed | collected 2017-08-18 | reverse complement strand
TGCCCTGCGCGACGCCGAGGCCTACTGGCCGATGGACCGGTGGGATGTGCAGCGGGTTTCTGGCGATGCGCTGGAGCAGTTGCGAGCGTGCTTTGACGAGTCGTTCTGGCGCACGATCCCTGCGCTGCCAGGCGCGTTGGCGGCCTGCCAGCGTTTGGTCGACGCGGGGTTTCGTCTGGTTTGCGTGTCCGCCGTTGATGCGAAGTTTGCTGCTGCCCGCGAGCAGAACCTGGCGGCTTTGGGATTCCCACTGGACGGGTTGGTCGCCACCGGCAACGTGGTTGCCGGCGTCAGCCCCAAGGCAGCTGCGCTCGTGAAGCTGGGGCCTGTTGCCTTCGTGGACGACTATCTGCCGTACCACCTCGGCGTCCCTGGAAGCATTCACAGGGCGCTGATCTTGCGGGAGCCGAACGGATCGCCGAATGCCGGGCCCGAATTGGCGGCGGTCGACTCGCTGCATCCGAATCTGGCGGGCTTTGTCGACTCGTGGCTGCAGCGAGTCAGCCCCAGCTTCCCTTCATGTGGCGCATCTCATGTCCGAGCTCGGTAGCTCAGCTGGAGCAAGCTGCTTTGGCACTCTCGATGATCCGAATAGACTCCGGTCATTGCCCTTGGGCGACCCTGCTTTTCCTCCCTGAGCAGGGCCTTGTGCGATGACAGTAACAAGGCTTCGGGCCCCGCGAGCGGGGCCCTTTTTCTTGCGCTGTCGGCATGTCCAAAGTCGCCGGACGCCACGCCTCAGGCGCGCGGCTGAAACATGATGAGGCCCATGCCCACCAGCGCAACCATCACGCCGGCCACATCCCAGGGTGTCGGACGCACCCGGTCGACCACCCAGAGCCAGGTGATGGCCACCCCGATGTAGACCCCCCCGTAGGCTGCGTAAACGCGCCCTGCCGCCGTGGCATGCAAAGTCAGCAGCCAGGCGAACGCGGCCAGGCTGAACGCCGCAGGCACCAGCAGCCAGGCCGAGCGGCCCTGTTTGAGCCAAAGGTAAGGCAGGTAGCAGCCCAGGATTTCAGCCAGGGCGGTGGCGACGAACAGCAGGAAGGTCTTCATAGGCCACAGGGTCGCGCCCCGAGCGCTTGCAAGCGGAACGCCCAGCCTAAGGCCTTCGGGCGGGTCCAGGTCGGCCGGTCCCAAACCTCAGCGCACCGGTGTTGCAACGTTGGCGACCGCGCTGCCGGCGTCGCGCCGGGGGCACCAGCTGACGCGGTAGCACGTTTGCGCAAGGCCATAGGCTATGGGCGATGAACTTCCGGCCGCAAGAGCCTCAGCCCGTTGAACACCACCAACAGGCTGGCCCCCATGTCGGCGAAGACCGCCATCCACATGGACGCATTTCCAAACACCGCCAGCACGAGAAAGACCGCCTTGATGCCCAGAGCAAGGGTGATGTTTTGAACCAAAACTGCATGGGCCCGCTTGGACAGGCGGATGGTCTCCGGGAGCCGCCGCAGGTCGTCGTTCATCACCACGATGTCGGCGGCCTCCATCGCGGTGTGGGTGCCGGCACCACCCATGGCAAAGCCGATGTCGGCCTTGGCCAGGGCCGGGGCGTCGTTGATGCCATCCCCCGTCATGGCCGTCATGCCTCGGGTGCTCTGCAGTTCCTGGATGGCGTTCAGTTTCTCGTCCGGCAGCAAGGGGCCGCGAACCTCATCGATCCCGGCCTGCTGTCCGATCGCTTTGGCCGTGGTCGCGTTGTCTCCTGTGAGCATCACCGGCGTCACACCCAAATCGAGCAGCTCCTGCACCGCCTGCCCTGAGGTGGGCTTGATGCGATCGGCGACCGCCACCAAGGCCAGCACTTCCCTCTCACTAGCCAGCAGCGTCACGGTGCGTCCTTGTCGCTCGTGTTCGGCCAGGCGAGCTTCGAGCTCAGCGCTGCACATGCCCTGTTCTTCCACCCAGCGATGGTTGGCCAAAGTCAATCGCTCGCCCCCGACTCGGCCGCTGATGCCCCGGCCAGGTAGCGCTATGAAGTCCTCGACCAAAGACTCACCGGGCTGGCCTGAGGACATCAAGCCGGTAGCGATGGCCTTTGAAACTGGGTGATCGGAGCGAGCGGCCAGGCTGAACGCCCACCCTTGCGCTAACGACTCGGACGTGGAAGTGGCGATTGCCTCGAAAGCGACAAGCGCTGGCTTGCCTTCGGTCAGCGTACCGGTCTTGTCCAACGCCACGGCTTTGAGCTTGCGTGCTTCCTCAAGGTACACGCCGCCCTTGATCAGCACTCCACGGCGTGCCGCAGCTGCCAGCCCACTGACAACCGTCACCGGCGTGGAAATCACAAGTGCGCACGGGCACGCAATCACAAGAAGTACGAGGGCCTTGTAGACCGCCTGCAGCCAGGTCCAGCCCATCAGCCAGGGCGTGAGCAACACCACCAACACCGCCAATACAAACACGGCAGGGGTGTAGATCGACGCGAAACGGTCCACGAAGCGCTGCGTCGGCGCGCGACTGCCTTGGGCTTGCTCGACGGCTTGGATGATGCGGGCCAGCAAGGTGTCGCCCGCCGGGGCGGTGGTGCGGATCTGCAACTCGGACGCCGCATTGACCGTGCCCGCGAAGACTTCGTCGCCCGGCGCCTTGTCCACTGGAATGCTCTCGCCGGTCACTGCCGATTGGTCCACGGCACCGTTGCCCGACGACACCACGCCGTCCAGCGCGAAGCGCTCACCAGGGCGCACGCGGACGATGCTGTCGACCGGGATCGCTTTGGCCGGCATGCGCTGCCAGCGGCCATCGGGCTGGCGCACATCGGCTTCCTCCGGCGCAAGGGCCAGGAGGCTGCGGATGGCGTTGCGGGCCCGGTCAACGGCGCGCGCCTCGATCAACTCGGCGATGGCGTACAGCGCCATCACCATGGCGGCCTCTGGCCACTGGCCGATGAGGAACGCTCCGGTGACGGCCACCGTCATCAGCGCGTTGATGTTCAGCCGACCCGCGCGCAGCGCAGCGAAGCCTTTGCGATAGGTACCGAAGCCGGCCAGGAAGATGGCGATGGCCGCCAGCGCCATCTTGGCGATGTCCCACGGAAGCGCCGCCGGCGCGAAGAACGAAAGCCCCTCCGCGCCGATCGCGAACGCGAGTGCCAAGATGAGGCGCGGCAAGCCCTCGCCCAGCCATGACGCAAACTGCTGAGAGCCTTGCTCGCCGCTGACGTGCCCGTGGCCCGACGCCGAGGCATCCACCGAACCCTGACCCACAGGCCGCGCGCCCATGATCTCCGGCTGAAAACCGGCTTTGCGTATGGCAGAGACCGCCTGCTCGAGCTGCGGCCCTTGCGCGTCGAGCGTCAAGGTTCGGCGGCCCAGATCGAAGCGCAGGTTGTCCAGATCGCCAAAGGGCTCCAGCGCCCGTCGGATCTCGGACTCTTCGCTCGCGCAGTCCATGTTGGCGATGCGCAACGTGACGGCGCCAGGCGGTCCTGCAGCGGCGGGTTGCTCGTCGATGGCCAGATCACCGCAATGATCAGAACAGTTGCTGGATGCCAGCTTGGTCGTGTCCGATGGGTTCATGGTGAGATTGAAAACCCTGCACCCACTACAGAGTCAAGCTTCGGGTGATGTCGGTGTTGCGCCGATTGACCGACAGCCGTGTATCGCCTGCTCGGCGATCGACTTGCCGATACCTGATTCGGCGCTCCTCATCGTCCGGCCTCGCTTGGTCGCTGGCTCCAAGACGGTCTGTACCAAGTCAGGGCGATCAGCACGACCGCCGCCGAGAGCGACACATCGGCCAGATTGAATGCTGGCCAGTGGGCGCCGCTCCAATGAAAGTCGAGGTAATCGACGACATGGCCACGCAGTACGCGCTCGATACCGTTGCCCAGCGCGCCTCCCGTGATGAATGCGAAAGCCAGCGCCTCCAAGCGGTGCAGACGCGTAAGCAGAGCTCCGAGAAGAATCAGGGACACGGCCGCTGCCAGCGCCGCGAGGAAGTATCGCTGCCACCCACCGGCATCAGCGAGCATGCCGAAGGCCGCCCCGGTGTTCCAGTGGTGCACGACGTTGAAGAACGTAGTAACGGGGATGGAGACACCGTATGGCAACCCGCCATGAATGGCACTCTTGATCAGCAGATCGATGCCGGCAATCGCGAACGCCAGTGCCCACCAAGCAAAGCGCAGGCGACTCGGTGGTTCGGCGGGCCGTTGTCTAACTCGCGGCGCGCTTTGAGACTGAGAAACGAGATTCAAAAGCTGCTCGGCGATGAGGTGGGCCCAAGCGCCGGCCGAGCGCCCAAACGATCGCGCTAGTGACGTCGACAGTACCCAGCAAGCCAAGCCTGCGCACGCCAAGCCAGTGACCCAGCCCCAGACCACGTCGGCTGGAAAGTGAAGCCCTTGCGCCACGCGTGACCAGCCTACCGCCGCAGCCAGCACCACCGTGGCTACTCTGGCAACAGTCCCGGTAAGCGGCCAGAACGTGGCCACCAGCAGCGCGGCGTAGACCGAGTGGCCGCTGGGCAGGCTCGCCGTGCTTGACTGGCGGGCTATTGCCGGCGCAGACAACTCCATGATCTCGAAGGGGCGCGGAAACGAGAACAAGTCCTTCATGAGCCAGGTCGCCGCGACCGCGAAAAGACCCGCAACCAAGAAGCGCCTGCACTGCCGGGCGAACAGTGCCGCTCGATGGCCGCTCGCCGACGATTCGGCCCGCCAGGCTAGCAACGCAGCCACGACGGGTGCGCTCCAGTAACTGGCCACCGCGCTGATGGTCCAAGCTCCAATGCCTACTGCGGCCGTGTCGGCCTGGAGGGACATCAGTGCCGCTCGGTTCAGACCTGCCCAGTCGTAGAGCCACCAAGCCATCGAGCCGGTCATGCCGCGGTTCCAAGGTGTTCGCGGCAAGCTCGAGATCGCAGTTGGTCGTCCCTGCGAGCATGAGGGCCGTCGAATCCATAGACGCCATTGCTTCTGAATGCCATCGTCGCGCGAGGAGGTAATGCAGATCCTAGGATTCAAAACCATGAAGCTGCTATAGAGTCAAGCAATGAAGACAAACGTCGGCAAAGCACTCAAAACGCTCAAGATCGGAGCCGTGGCAGAAGCCAGTGGCACCTCCATCGAGACCATTCGGTTCTACGAGCGTGAGGGGCTGCTTGCGCCAGCGAGGCGAACAGAGTCCAACTACCGGACCTACGGGGCCGAGGACGTCGAGCGGCTTCGCTTCATCCGGCGCTGCCGCAGCCTGGACATGGCGCTGCCCGAGATCCGGTCTCTGTTGGTAATCGCAGACCGCCCGACGCAGGACTGCGAACCCATCAGCGCCATCCTCGAGGAACACATCGGCCATGTCGCGACGCGGATTCGGGAGCTTGTAGCTTTGGAAAAGGCGCTCAGGCAGCAACGCGAACAATGCGACCAGCCGCAACCGGTGTCCTCGTGCGGAATCATGCGTGGCTTGTTCGATGGCGCTGACCCTCCAGCGCCTGGTAACCGATCAGATCGCAACCACGTTCGGGGCGTGCATGATCGGCATTGAGCCCTGAATGACCTCCGTTCGGAGTTGCTTCGATGCAATGTGAGCCGTTCGGGCGCACCGCCAACAGGCGCCGCATTGCGCCGGCCTCTCGGTAGGCCTTGGACTTCAGGCACCCCTTTTCGCAAGGGCGATCAGGTACTCTGCTACCTCCAAGGACTTCAGGTTGGAGCCGGCCAGCGAGCCTGACGTGAGCCAACGGCCATTGACGCCAATCGACGGCGTTCCTTGGAACCGGTATCCATTGGCCAAGGACATGGCCTGGTTCGCCTTGGTGGCGGCAGAGAAGGAATTCATCGCTGCGACTAGCCTTGCCGGATCGACCCCGGATCTGGTTGCGAAATCGGCGACGTTTTCGACCTTGTCAAGGCGCCTTCGCTCCTCATGCATGGCGTTGAACACCTTGCGATGCAACTGCTCCACCAGGCCGAGCGATTCGATCGCGAAGAACAACTTCTGCTGCAACACCATGGGCCCCTCCCGGAAAGCCACCGGGATGCGCCTAAATCGAACATCGGATGGCAGCTTTTTCTGCCACGCGTCGATCGCCGGTTCGAACGCGTGGCAGTGCTCGCAACCATAGGCGAAGAACTCCAGTACCTCGACTTGCTTGGGGTCCAGCGTGCGCTGGCGCGGTGACACCGTGACGTAGTGCTTGCCCTCGACCGGCCACTCCTTCGCGCCCGCAAGCGCGGGCAGGGTGGCAGAAAAGGCGGCTGCGATCGTGTGGAAGCTGCGACGTTTCATCTTGACGGTCAAAGGTGAGCAGGCACACGAGTCTTGGCCATGAAGCGGCTTCAGAGTCAAGTCCGGATGCCACTGACGTCTGTTCCTAAGCGAACGAACGTTGCCAACCTTAAGTCCCAGCCTGAGTCACATCCAAGGGGCTCAACGGCACTAGGCACCGTCGCGCTACGCTGCTGCCGGTCTTGGAAAGGCTTGCGCCAGTTCCCGAGCGGTCCAATGCCTTGAGCGCCCGAGTCGCACCAAACGTGAGCGACCCCTTCGGATCTGGCCTCCTGAGATGTGCGGCTGGGTCTTTGATGATGACCGATTTCCACCGATCCGATGTTTGTGGACAAGGCGCGCGACATCGTGGGTCTGTACCTGGCCCCACCCGTGAAGGCCATGGTGTTGTGCGTAGACGAGAAGAGCCAGATCCAGGCACTGGATCGCACGCAGCCCATCCTGCCGCTGGCCCCTGGCATCCCGAGAGGTGCACGCACGACTACGAGCGACATGGCACCACGACCCTGTTTGCGGCGCTGGACATCGCCACCGGCCGCGTCATCGGCGAGCTGCATCGCCGGCATCGTTCCAGGGAATTCCTGAAGTTCCTGCGCACCATCGATGCCAATGTGCCGCCGGAGCTGGATGTGCATCTGGTGATGGACAACTACGGCACGTACATGACCGCAACCATCAACGCCTGATTCGCACGACACCCGCGTTTCAAGGTGCACGTCACGCCAACCTCCGCGTCCTGGATTATTCAAGTCGAACGCTGGTTCGCAACGCTGACTCAGCGTCGCATCCGTCACGGCACAGATCGCTCGACGCTGCAGCTTGGGCGCGCCATCAAGCAATACCTGGACATCCACTACGCAGACGCCAAGCCCTTTGCTTGGACCAAGACAGCCGACGACATTCTCGCCACCTTCGAGCGTTTTTGCCTGCGAATTCCTGACTCAGGACACTAGCGCGAAACGCCTTGAGTAACGCAATACCATCGATGCCAGGAAGCATGCGATCCAGCAGCAAAAGGTCGTACGGACCTGTCGTTGCCAGGTGCAGGCCGTCAATGCCGTTGTGGGCCACCTCGACGCTGTAGCCCGCCTCGGTGAGACCCTGGCGCAAGTACTCGGCCAGGCGCTGCTCATCTTCGATCACCAAGACCTTCATGCAGGAGACACGGCCGGGATACGCGAATCAGGAGTGCGACCGATTGAAAGCCGACATCTAGGCATTGAGCACCAGCTCGCAAGTATTGGTGTTGATCAGCACTTTGGACGTCGGCGCTGGCGCGTCCTTTGGCGACATGGGGATGAACTTCCAACGGGGCTTGTTGCTGGCGCGGTATGCCACCACAACGAACTTGTCACCCGGCGCCGCCACTCGGCTGCAGCTCACGGATTGATTCCACTTCAGCGCCTCGTTGACGCTCTCGACCACGCCCTGTCGCCAACCGTCGTCCCACGACCGGCCACCGGTGTACGTCGGGCTGCTGGCGCACGCGGTGAGAGCCGCCGTCGCGACCAGCAGGATTGAGGTCTGGATGAGTTGCATGCCAATCTCCTTAAGGGGCAAGGGGCCGAAGCCCCTGGGTGATCACTTCAACGTGAAGCGCACGGCGGCGGGCTTTTTGCCCGCCAGGGTCACCGTGGCCACCACCTTGGTGCCCGGGCCCAACTTGAATGGCCCTTCGGCCTCCAGGCGGTCATCGCCTACCGGCTTCAAGACGGCCTCCGCCTTGTCCTTGCCCGACAGCAAGGTGAGCTTGCCAGTGGCCCCTGCGGTGCTGGCCTTCTTACCGTGGTCGCTCACGTGCAAGACGATGCGCTCCGGCTTCGCCACCAGCTCCCAGTCCATGTGGGCGACCTCGACGACGATGCCGCCATGCTTGGGTTGGTGGTCGTGGCCGTGATCGTCTTTGCCGGACGCCCAAGTCGGCGAGGCCAGCGCCACCATCAGAGCGGCGAGCAAGGGGAAAGTCTTCTTCATGGGTTTCTCCGAAGGGTTGAAGCGGGGCATCAAAAAACCTGTCCGCTGGCGTTGGTTGCCAGGCGCTCGATGGGGGCGCGCCCGAAGCGCCACACCATCGCAGGGGTGAGGAAGGTGTCGAGCAAGGTCGCGCTGATCAGGCCGCTGAAGATCACCACGGCCACGGGGTAGAGCACCTCGGTGCCGGGCTGACCGGCCTCGAACAGCAGCGGCGCCAGCGCGAAGGCCGCCACCAACGCCGTCATCAGCACGGGGCTGAGCCGCTCCAGCGAGCCGCGCGTGAGCATGGCCGTGTCGAAGCGCTCGCCCTCGAAGGCGCACAGGTTGATGTAGTGGCTGACTTTCAAGATGCCGTTGCGGATGCTGATACCGGCCAGGGTGATGAAGCCGATCAGCGCCGCCACCGACAGCGGCTGGCCGCTGAGCTTCAGGCCGATGACCGCCCCCACCAGCGCCAGCGGGATGTTGGCCATGATCATCAGCGTCAGCAGGCCGCTCTGGTAGCGGCTGTAGAGCACCAGGAAGACCAGCGCGGCCGAGATCAGGCTCAAGCCCGCGATCAGCCGGCTGCTTTGCTCCTGCGCCTCGAACTGGCCGCCCAAGTCGATGAACATGCCCTCGGGCAGCTTGTGCTGGGCGACCACGGCGCGGATGTCGGCCACCACCTCGGACAAGGGCCGCTGCGACACGTTCGCCGCGATGACGATGCGGCGCTTGCCATCGTCTCGGCTGATCTGGTTGGGGCCATCGCCCTCCTCGATCTGCGCGAGCTTGGCCAAGGGCACCCGTCCGGCGGGCGTGTCGATCAGCATCTGCGGCAGCGTTTGCAGCGTGCGCGCCGGGTCGCCCAAGCGCAGCACCAGGTCGAAGCGGCGGTTGCCCTCCACCACCTGGGTGATGCGCTCGCCGTCCACCAGCTGCTGCAACTCCGCCATCAACTTGCCGGGTGCCAACCCGTAGGCGCGTGCGGCGGCGTGGTCGACGCGGACTTGGATCTGTGGCGTCAGCACCTGTTTCTCGACCTCCAGGTCGGCGATGCCCGGGATGCCGGCCAGCTTGGCGCGCAAGGCCTCGGCCTGACCGCGCAGGGTGTCCAGGTCCTCACCGAAGATCTTGATGGCGATGGCGCTGCGCACGCCCGACAGCATGTGGTCGATGCGGTGGCTGATCGGCTGCCCAATGCCGATGGCAGCTGGAGTGTTGATCAGGCGCTGGCGGATGTCGGCGTACACCGCCTCCACCGTGCGATCGCTGGGCTTGAGGCCGATGTCGATCTCGGAGACGTGCACCCCTTCTGCATGCTCGTCCAGCTCCGCCCGGCCAGAACGGCGGCCCACGTACACGACCTCTGGGACGTCCTTGAGCAGGAATTCCGCCTGCCGCGCAACGCGCACCGACTCGGCCAGCGTGGTGCCCGGGTTCAGTCGCAGGCCGATCAGCACCGAGCCCTCGTTGAAAGGCGGTAAGAAGGTCGTCGGGAAAAATGGCACCAAAGCGACGGCACCCAAGACCGCAAGCACACCGGCCCCCAGCACGGCACGGGTGTGCTCGAACACCCAAGCCAGGCCGCGTGCGTACCTGGCCTTGAGCCAAACCACGAGCTTCGGGTCGCCGTGGTCCAGGCTCTTGAGCTGAGGCAGCAGGTAGTAGGCCATCACCGGCGTGAGCGTGATCGACACCAGCATCGACGCCAGGATGGACGTGATGTAGGCGATTCCCAGCGGCACGAACAGGCGCCCTTCGATGCCCGGCAGCACGAACAGGGGCACGAACACGAGCACGATGATGACCGTAGCCACCACGATGGCGCTGCGCACCTCCAGCGTGGCCTTGGCGATCAGCTCGATAGGGCCGAGCCGCTGCGGCAGTTGGCGGTTGAGCTTGAGCCGCCGCAGCACGTTTTCCACACCCACCACCGCGTCGTCGACCAGTTCACCGATGGCGATGGCGAGACCGCCGAGCGTCATGGTGTTGATGCTGAGGTCGAAGTAGCGGAACACCAGCACGGTGATCAGGATGGACGCCGGGATGGCGGCCAGTGAGATCAGCGTGGTGCGCACGTTGGCCAGGAACAGGTAGAGCACGACGGCCACGATGGCCGCGGCCGTCATCAACTTGCCCTGCAGGTTGCCGATGCTGGACTCGATGAAGCTGGCCTGCCGGAAGGTCACACGAGGCGCTTCCATGCCGGCGGGCAGCGAGGATTTGAGCGCGGCCAGTGCCGTCTCGATGCTGCGCGTCAGCGCCACTGTGTCGGCATCGGGCTGCTTTTGAACACCAAGGATGACCGCGGCCTTGCCATTGAAACCGGCATCGCCCCGCTTGATGGCCGGCGCAAAGCTGACCTTGGCCACCTGGCTGAGCAGAATGGATTGACCATTCACCCAGGCCACTGGCAACTGCTGCAGGTCTTCCAGCCGCGTGGTGCGCCCCAGGTTGCGGATCAGGTACTCGCGCGCATTCAGCTCCAGGAAGCCGCCGCTGCTGTTGCTGGCGTGGCCCTGCAGGGCCTCGCGCAACTGCTCGACGCTCACGCCGAGCTGCCCCATGCGCGCGGTGTCGGGCTGCACTTGGTACTGGCGCGCCTCGCCGCCAATGGGCACCACCTGCGCCACGCCGGGGATGGCTAGCAGGCGCGGACGGAGCACGAAGTCGGCGTACTCCCGCGTGGCCATGGCGCTGATCTTGGCCTCGTCGATCGGGATCGCGATCAGCATGACCTCGCCCATGATGGAGCTGATGGGCCCCATCGCGGCGTGCTGAACGCCAGCCGGCAGCGCGTCACGCGCCGTGGTGAAGCGCTCGTTGACGATCTGCCGCGCTCGGTAGATGTCCGTCCCCCAGTCGAAGGTGACGTAGACGAAGGCCAGTCCGACGGACGACACGGACCGCACGGCGGTGACGCCGGGCAAGCCGCTCATGGCCTGCTCCAGCGGCAGGGTGACGAGCTGCTCCACCTCCTCGGGCGCCATGCCGCCGGCCTCGATCTGCAGGGTGACCTGCGGGCGGTCGAGGCTGGGGAACACATCGACCGGGGTTCGCGTCAGGGTCAGCGCCCCGAGCACCATCATGGCCAGCGCAAGCGCCAGCACCATCAGCCGGTTTTTCAGGCTGCTGTGAACCAGGAAATCAAACATGGTCAGCGCACCTGGTTGACGAGCGTGGCGCCCTGGACGACGACCCGATCACCGTCCTCCAGGCCTTGGGTCACGGCCACTTGGGCACCGTCCAGGGCCTGCGCCAGCACCACCTTGGGCACGAAGCGCTCGGGGGCCTGCTTGACCCAGACGATGGTCTGGTTGGCCGGGTTCTTCATCAGCGCTTGGGCGGGTACCGCGTGGCCTTTCAACGTGCTGCGGCTTTGCACCACCACGCGCACGGACTGACCCAAGGCCAGCCCTTGGGCACCGCCGAAGTTCATCGGCAAAGCCTGTTCGCGCAGACGCGTGGCGCTGCCCAGGAAGCGCAGCGATTGAGGTGGTGCGCCGGCCGTGGCCAAAAAGACGGCACCCACATCGGCTGCCGCGTTCACGTCATAAGCCAGGGCCTCAATGCGCAACCGCGTGGGGTCCACAACCTCGAATACCAGTTCACGCGCATCCACGACCTGGCCGGCCACGGCGTTGCTGGTGGCAATGACACCACTGACGGGGGCCAGCAGCGCTTCTCGGCCGCTCAGACCTTGGCCCAGCGCGGCAATTCGCGCCTGCAGCCCGGCCACTTCGGCCTGCGTGGCTTCGATGTCTCGCTTGGGCACCGTGTCGCTCAGCTCTTTCAGCCGCGCTTGGCGCTTCTCAGCCAACCCCAGCAGCGACTTCAGCTCGGCCACCTGCGCGCTCTGTGCCGAGCGCTCCAGGGCGCCAGCCACGGGCTCCACATAGGCCAGCAACTGCCCCCGCTGCACCCGCTGACCCAGGTTGGGCAAGCCCTGCGGCGGGGCGACCAGGCGGCCTGTCTGCGTGGCTTGCACCTTGCCGCCGGCGTTGGGGTCCATCACCACCAGGCCTTGCAGTTCCTGGCTGCGTGGCAGTTCCGCGCCGTTCACCGGCAGCGTGCGCACGCCCATTTGCCGTTGCGCGGCCTTGGGCAAAAAAACCGAGCCATCGGGCTGACGCTGGGGACCGCCGGCGCTCACGGGCGCCGCCTCGTCACCGTGGTCATGTCCCGGGCCCGACCAGGCCGGCAGCAGGAACAAGGCGCCCAGCAGGGCGGCCACCAGGGGTTTGCTCAGGGGAGTGATCCGTGCGCGCTTCATGCTGCAGCTCCAAAAGTCGATGCGCGCTTGCGGCGCTGGAAGGCCACCAAAGCGGCCAGGCCCAACCCTCCGCCCAGCAGGGCAACGCCCCAGCGCTTCCAATCCCAGTGCGCGTGCTCGTCCGCATGGGGCGCGTCGCCGTGCAGGTCCAGTTCGCCGGCCAGAAGATCGGCCTCATCGCCCGCCGTGACGGTGGCGGTGAAGGTGTGAGCACCCTCGCCGAGCGCTTGGGGCAACTCCAGAACGAAGCTGCCATCGGCCTGCGCCTTGGGCGTGAGCTTGGCCCCAGCGAACTCCAGTTCGATGTCGGCCTTGGGCACAGGCTCGTTGGTGGCGGCACGGTCCAGGTAGAGCGTGAGCGTTTTGCCGTTGAGCACGCCAACCAGTTCAAAGGCCTCGGAGGTCATGGCGAGTCGCGGCAAGACAACGCCGGTGTTGGCGGGGGCTTCGTCGCCATGGTCGTGGCCGGGGCCGGCTTGCGCCTGCGGCGCGGCGGCCAGGGCCACCAAGGCCAGCAGGGGGAGAAGGAGATGGGATTTCATTGGTGAGGACTCAGTTCGGTTCATTCGGGCAGCAGGCCGAGGCGCTGCCGCAGGGTGGCGATGGCCAGGTTCAGGTCAATGCGAGCCCGGGCCAGGTCGCGCTGGGCTTGTCCGGCCTCCAGCTCGACCCTCAGGCGCGTTGGCAGGTCGGTCTCGCCCAAACGGAAGGACTTGTCGAAGAACTGGCGGGTCTCGTCCGCCAGCCGGGCACGGTCTCGGGCTGCCTGCAACACCGCGCGGGCCGCGTCCAGCGCCGACTGGGCGCTGCGCTGCTCGGCCATCAGGCGCTCGCGCTCTCGCGCCAGCAGCACTTCGGCTTCGGTTTGCTCGGCGCCAGCGCTCAGCACGGCGGCCTTGTTGCGATCGCTGCTGCCCAGCGGAAACCGCAGGCCGAGCGTCACCGTGCCGTTGCTGGCCTCGCCGCGGGCAGCGCGGTCTCGGGTGTGAAGCAGCGTGAGCTCGGGGCTGGCGCGCACCTGCGCCTTCGCCAGCGCCGCTGCACTGCGTGCGGTCTGGGCCTTGGCCTGCAGGGCGGCCAGCAGTGGGTGCGCTGGTGCGTCACCCGCTGGCTCGGGCTCTGGCGTGGGGGCCATCAGCAGCGCGACCTCGGCAGGCAGGCCCAGCAGCGCGCGCATGGACTGCTCGCTCGCCATCACCCGGGTTTGAGCTTGCGCCTGGTCCGACATTGCCAACAAAACAGCCGCATCGGCTTGGTTCTGGTCGGCACGCGACAACTCACCCGCCTTGAGACGCCGAGCCACATCAGAGGCCAACGCCTGCGTGGACTGGAGGCGCTCTTGCGCGGCGCGCAACTCTTCGCGTTCACGCAGCAGCCCCCACCAGTGCTCCCGCAGGCTCTGCGCCAGTTGCCACTGCGCGAGCAAAGCCTGGCGCTCCACGGCGTCCAGCTGCGCATCGGCCAGGGCTTGGCTGCGTTCGCGCTCGCCCGGCAGCCATATCGGAACGGCAACGCCGAACTCCAACTCTTGCGCACCCTGACGGCGGTTGAAGCGATCGCTTCGAACAGAGGCCTCTAGTGCCGCAGGTGCTGGCGTCCAGCTCGACGCGGCCTGACGCATGGACACACCCGCCTGGCGCCGTTGGAGAAGCGCCGCGGCCTCAGGCTGGCGCTCCCAGGCCTGCGCAAACGCCAGCGGCAGTGTCAGGGGTGGGGTGGAAGAAGTTTGTGCATGGCCGATCGCCACGCTGCCGAGAGAAAGCGCGAGGACGGTCGATGCCGTCCAGGCAAGGCGCGCCCGCCCTCGTGAATGAGAAAACCGAGACATCCGATGCTCCGAAGTGGAAGAAGAACCACGGGGAGATCGGCGAAGGGACGGCCGCTAAGGCACGGTGTGCCACAGCGCGCGGCAAGGGGCCGCGCAAATTGGCAGTGGGGGGTGCTTCCCTCGCCGATCAGGCGAGGGTCGGCCACTGAGGGCGTTCAGGTCTCGGAGACGGCCGAGTAGCGAGGAGCGACGCGACGGGCGCTGCGCCTTCAAAGCGAGCCATGGCAACCGTCACCACGTCCAGGCTCAACGGCAGCGCTGTGAAGTGGCCATGACAGTGGCCTCCGACAGTGGCACTCGGATCGCCGCCCGATTGGTCGGCGCCACCGTCTGCCGACCCATGCGCCGAAGCATGAACAGCCACCACTTCGTGGGCGTCAACGCAAAGATGGGCGACGCCTGACCAAGCCAGCTGCAAGGGCAGCAGGACGGCGAGGAGAACGATCAACCAGCGTGACATGCGCAGAAGTCTATCTTGGGCGCCGCAAAACCCTATGCAGGCTGCGGTGCAGATGCTTCATGGGTGCGCGTGCTGGTGATGGGCGTCTGGAAAGTGCAAGTGGCTGTGCACCAGGCGTTCATGCTGATGCGCATGGCTGTGGCGGGTCCCAGGCTCCACCGGCACGTCGTGGCTGTGCGAGTGATGCGGGTCGCCGTCGTCGTGGGTGTGTTCATGCTCGTGAACCATCGGCTCGTGAACATGCTCATGCGCGTGTCGCTCAGTCAGGTGCAACCAAATTCCGAGGGACATCAGCGCCGTGGCCACCATCAAGCTCGGCGTCAGGCTTTCGCCGAGCCAGACCAGGGCGACGGCCGCTCCCACGAACGGAGCGACCGAAAAATAGGCCCCTGTGCGCGCTGACCCTAGGTGTCGAAGACCGACCACGAAGAGCACCAGGCTGGCACCGTAAGACGCGAAGCCGATCAGACCTGCCGCAGCAACTTGTGACCACGCCGGCCAATCGGCACCCCCTCGCAAAGCCAGAAGCAGATTCGTCAGGCCAGCGGCCAGACCTTTGGTCATGGCAATGAAGCTGGCGTCGGCCAAAGCCACCCTGCGCGTCAAGTTGTTGTCGATGGCCCAAGCCAAGCAGGCACCCAGCACAGCCAGCGCCGGCCACAGATCGAACCAAAGTCCGGTCTCGCCTGGCGCACGCGACTGGGGCCAGGCCAACACCACACAGCCGGCGGCAATCGCCACCATGCCCAGCGCGATGCGGCGATCGAAGTTCTCCTTGAAAACAAACCACGCCAGCAAGGCCGTGAGGACCCCCTCCACGTTGAGCAGCAGAGAAACCCCCGAGGCCGGCAAGCGCGACAGGCCCAACATCAACAGCGCCGGCCCGAGGACTCCGCCTGAAGCGATGGCGCCCAACAACCAGCCCGTGTCACCAGGCTGCAATCGAACACCGGCGAACAGCCCTCCGCGCGTCAGGCGCCACAGTGCCAGGCCAATGCCAGAGCCCAGGTAAAGCAGTGCAGCCAGCATCCAAGGACTGACAGGGCCGAGCAAGGGCTTGGCCAAGGGTGTTCCCAATCCGAACAGGACCGCCGCACCGAGTGCCGCCCAAACCCCAAGGTTGGCGTTGAGCCGTGGCATGCTCAATGCATCACGCAGTGGCAGTAGACGAATTCCTGCACTTGGCCCGATGGGGTCAGGTGAGATTCGCTCAAGTGGGCTTGCAGCTCAAAGCAAGCGCCAAACTCGGCATGCAAGGCCTCCGCCTCGTAGCGCATCACAGGCAAGCCACTGCACTGCAACGGCCCATTGGGTCCAAATGCCGCCACGATGACATGCCCGCCCGGCCGCACGGCCCGTCTCACCTGGGCGACGTACGCGCGCCGCTGATCGGCCGTGGTCAGGAAATGGAACACGGCTCGGTCATGCCAAATGTCGTAAGCCTTCTCAGGGAGCGGCACCTTCACAACGTCGCCAACCCACCACTTCACGTCCCCGACCCTGGGGCCCAAGCGCTGACGCACGACTGAGAAGGCCGACTCCGACAAGTCAAGCAGGGACACGTCAAACTGCCCCTCCCCAATCAGGTCGTCCACCAGTGTTGATGCGCCGGCGCCGACATCGATGACGCTGCGAGGTTGGCCCGCAGCGATGCCTCGGATCAGCGCCAAGGAGCGGTCGGCATGCGCTTGGTACCAGCTCACTGAATCGACTGACTTGCTGCGGTACACGCTTTCCCAGTGGGACTTCGGATTCACGAGGGACTCCTGATCAAGACTTGCTCCCGCGAATCCTATCCACACGGGCATTCATGCGGAGACGGACGAAATGCCCGAGCAACCCTTGCTGGACAGCTGGCAGGTTCACACCCCGATTCGCAAAGGAGGCTTCCGGGTCATCAAAGGGCCCGAAATCCTCGGCGATGCCCTC
>JACCEA010361933.1_pt1 | contig 16708 bp, 12 predicted proteins | sample 7449851 | NCBI WGS metagenome assembly JACCEA01 (sample SAMN15323453, study PRJNA562643) | freshwater metagenome | isolation source: river surface water | place: USA:Blue River Watershed | collected 2017-08-18 | reverse complement strand
TTGCAATTTTGCAAAAGCTTTGTCACGATTTGCTCGCCACACGCGCAGGTGCCAACGCGCGGTTTTTTGCTGAGCAAGACCTGCCCAGCGGCGGCACGGTGCAGTCACTCACCCAATGGTCCAAAGACCTCATGCAAAGCGCACGCACTGCAGAACACCCGTTCAATGCAGGCTTGATGCTCGAGGCTTTGGTGGCCCGTGCGCAAACCGCTTTGCGCGCCAAATAATTCAGCCTGTACCCATCGGCCTTACACACGCCCACACACATGTTCACCGATTCGCATTGCCATTTGAATTTTCCTGAGCTGATGCAAAACATCGGCGCTATCCGTGATGACATGGCTCAAGCGCAAGTCACGCGGGCTTTGGTCATCAGCACTTCGCTTGAGCGGTTTCATGAAGTGCATCAACTGGCGATGGACTACGACAACTTTTGGGCCACCGTGGGTGTGCACCCCGACAACGACGACGTGCAAGAGCCCACGCTCGACGATTTGCTCACCCGCAGCCAACTGCCCCGCGTGGTGGGGATTGGTGAAACAGGGCTCGACTACTACCGCTTGGGGGAGCGCAGCGTGGCTGACATGGCTTGGCAACGCGATCGGTTTCGCATTCACATTCAGGCGGCGCAACAAACGCAGTTGCCGCTCATCATCCACACGCGCAGTGCGTCAGACGACACCATCGCCATTTTGAAAGAGCAGGGCGAGGACGGCTCTAGCGACAGTGCAGGGGGCGTGTTTCATTGCTTCACCGAAACAGCAGAGGTCGCACGCGCGGGGCTTGACCTCGGGTTTTACATTTCGTTCTCAGGCATTTTGACTTTCAAGAACGCACAAGATTTGCGCGATGTCGCTGCCTTTGTGCCACTCGATCGCATCCTCATTGAAACCGACAGCCCCTATTTGGCGCCTGCACCACACCGCGGCAAAACCAACAACCCGTCTTATGTGCCCTTTGTGGCCAAGCAGATTGCAGACATCAAAGGCCTGTCGGTAGAAGCCGTGGCCGAGGCCACCAGCCATAACTTTGACCAATTGTTCAGCGCGGTGTTGAAATGAAATATTACTTTCGATTTTTTGTTTATTTGTATTTTTTCCTTGGATTTTCTTTGGCCAAAGCAGGGGCTTATGAGGACTTTTTCAAGGCCATCCATTTTGACCAAGACCAAGTGGTTGCCAATCTCATCGCGCGCGGCATGGACCCCAACACGCCCAGTGAAAAAGGTGTGCCAGCGCTGATCGTTGCACTGACTTCAGACGCACCCAAAACAGCGCTGTTTTTGGCAAAGCACCCCCAAACCAAAGTTGATGCAGAAAATTCACTGAACGAAACGCCGCTGATGCTGGCAGCTTTTCACAACCAATTGGCGGTGTGCGAAGTGCTGATCGAGCGCGAAGCGGCCGTCAACCGCAAAGGCTGGACACCCCTGCATTACGCTGCCACCAAAGGCAACATTGCCATCATGCGCTTGCTGTTGGAGCAAAACGCCTACATCGATGCCGAGTCTCCCAACGGCACAACCCCTTTGATGATGGCCGCGTATTACGGCTCACCGCTTTCGGTGAAGTTACTGCTTGAAGAGGGCGCAGACCCCAATTTGCGTAACCATGGCAAAGCCAGCGCACTTGACTTGGCCCAATCCGCTGAACGTGCACAAAGCGTTGCCTACATCAAAGCTTTTCTAGAAGCTTGGCAAATGCAAGAGATCCGTGAACAGGAAGCAGCAGAGGCCGCGCCACGCTGAAATCAACCGCGACCGTACGGTCGCGAACAGACATCTGGCCCCTCAGGCCTCAGATTACGCAATGCAGCATGTCGCCGCATTGAAGGAAATCTAGATGTTACAAATTCGACGCAATTTTCATAAGTTATTCATGGTGAGCGCTGCAGCGCTTGCGATGGGGACCACTTCTGTTCCAGCCATCGCCATCAGCGTGGCAGATCTTGAGACCGACGCAGCGCAAACCCTGCGCACCCTTTACAAAAACAACACCACAGCCGAGATGATGGGTAAACAAGCCAAAGCCATTCTTGTCTTTCCCAAAGTGATCAAAGCAGGCCTTATTTTTGGGGGCAGCTACGGTGAAGGTGTTTTGATGAAGGACGGCAAAGTTGTGGACTATTACAACTCGGTGTCAGGCTCATGGGGTTGGCAAGCTGGTGCAGAGTCATACGCGTATGTTGTGTTTTTGATGAGCGACAAATCGGTGCGCTACCTCACGCAATCTAAGGGATGGGAGTTTGGCGTGGGCCCAACCGTTGTGGCAGGAGATGCAGGGGCGGCAAAGAACCTCTCCACTTCAACCTTGAAAAAGGATGCCTATGCGTTCATCTTGGACCAGCAAGGGCTGATGGCCAGCCTGAGCATTGAGGGCACAAAAATCAGCAAAATCAAAAAACCTTGAACCGATCAACACGTTATCGGTTTGATCGATAACGTTTAACACCGCGCACGCTTCGCAGGGCGATTGCCTTGTGCTTTACAGGCCCAACTCAAAGGTTGGGCTTCTTCACATTTAGGGACAGAGATTTATCAGAGTTTTCTATATGTTAGGTAGCGAACATATAAAAGCGCACTTTGCAACTACATTAATCAAATGACTGAAAACAAATGGCGATCACGCCAATTTACAAATACAACAAACGCCAATGTATGAATTAGCCCTCAAAAGGGAGTCTTGAAAATCATGCCCAACGGTGTCCACAAATGCAGTAACCGATTGTTAGCGGTCTTGCCACCTAATGAGTGGCTCAGGTGGCAATCCAACTTAGAAGTGATTGAGTTGAGGCTGGGTCAAGTGCTGTATGAGTCTGGCGGCAAAATGCAGTATGTTTACTTCCCCATCGATGCCATCGTGTCCTTGCTATTTGTTTTAGAAAATGGAGCATCTGCAGAAATAGCCGTTGTGGGTAACGAAGGCATCGTGGGTGTGTCGTTGTTCATGGGAGGCGAGACCACACCCAGCCGGGCTGTGGTGCAAAGCGCAGGCAGATGTCTGCGGTTGAATGCGCAGTTTTTGAAGAACGAATTCAATGACTCGCTGCCCGTCATGCACTTGTTGCTGCGCTACACGCAAGCGCTGATCACACAAATGACGCAAACCGCGGTGTGTAACCGCCATCATTCACTAGACCAACAACTGTGCCGTTGGTTGCTGCTGAGCATGGACAGGCTCGCCGGCAGTCACTTGGTGATGACGCAAGAGTTGATCGCCAATATGTTGGGGGTGCGGCGCGAAGGCGTGACTGAAGCTGCAGGGCGACTGCAAAAAGCGGGGCTGATCAGCTATAGCCGCGGAAAAATCGATGTGATCGATCGCAAAGGACTTGAGGCGCGAACCTGCGAATGCTATGGCGTTGTGAAAAAAGAATACGACCGGTTATTGCCTGATTTGATTGCGCTGTGATTGCAAGTTGTGTGTGTCATCAGACAGACCGATGGCTGAAGTGAGACGAAGATTCAATTTCTTACTTCAAAGGAATTTGTATGAATACTTTACATCGCACACTCATTGCCGCCCTCATTCTTGCAACTGGCGCAATGGCAAATGCGCAAAGCCAACGCTCCATGGAGAACGGTTATTACGCTGAAGTTGGTTTTTCGCCGATTGAACTCAATGGGGCAGGTGGTGGCGCCAAACCAGACGCTCTGCGTTTTTTGGTGGGTTATGACATCAATCCAAATTTAAGCATTGAGGCGCTTTATACAACCACAGTCACTAAGGAAAGTCGCGTTGGCTACGATGCGTCTATGAGCGCATTCGGTCTTTTACTGAAGCCAAAATTGGCATTGGCACCTAGCACCGACATTTTTGCCCGTGTCGGAGCGATACGCGCAGACATCACAGCCTCTGCGGGTGGTGCACGCACAGGCACTGACTTTGCCTATGGCCTGGGGATACAAACAAAATTCTCTGATGCCATGCATGTCCAGTTGGACTACATGCACTCCTATGACCGCGACAATGTCAGCGCCAAAGGCTACACGGTTTCGATTGGCAAACGCTTTTAACCGTTGCTGTGCAACCCTCTAAAAACAGCTTGATCGCGCAACTCACACATGCCGATCAAGCGATTTTGCTGCGCAACGCACAAAAGATAAAACTTCAACCGGGCGATGTGCTGGCGTGCTCTAGCGCCAAGACATCGTCCATTTATTTTCCTTTGGGTGGCTCAATCGCCTTGTATGTTGCCGGTCGCAATCAACCATCGTCTGCCGGACTGGCGGTTGGCTTGATCGGTTCTGAAGGCGCGGTGGGTTTGCAAGCAGCCTTGGGATTAGGGGCAGGCCATTTTCAACTGTTGGTGCAATCGGCAGGGGATGCGTATGCCGTGAAAGCTTTAACGGCGCAGCGCTTGATACACAAACGACAGCGTGTGTTGCTCATGTTTTCACGCTACCTTTGGTCTATGTATGAAAGCGTTGTTGATTTGGCTTTGCGTGCACACACACAAGACACTTATGCGCGCTTGGCACATTGGCTGTTGATCAGCAAAAAATGCTGTGAACATGCACCGTTGAGGTTGACGCATGAACGCATCGCAAAAATGCTGGGGGTGAGACGCTCCAGCATTTCACTGGCAGCGCATGACATGAAGTTAAAGCGCTACATCAGTTACTCCCGCGGGACTGTGGCGCTTTTGAATATGTCAGCGTTAGAGGCTTTGGCCAATCGTTAGCTTACGCTATTTCGCGGTCACAAACACCGTTTGAGCAACCATTGCAACAGGCTGACCCATACGGGCTGCGTGGCAGTTGCAACCAGCGATTGCCTGGAAGAAGCCAAGCGCTGTTTGGCTGTTGACACGCGAGCAGCCAACTTTTTGGGTGTCATTGGGTGGACACTTTGCGAATGGCCAAAATATCCAGAGCAATTTGCTCTTGAATGTCTTGCAAAAGCGGATCAACCTTGCTTTGCTTTGCCATCAGAAAGAGTACCGCACTGATCACCAATAACACGACAGGCAGCACAACAAGTACCCAAGCACTCTGAGGGTTGAGCACGGGCAGGGCACTGTACAGCAACAACGAAATAGCAGCACACGCTACACCTAAAACAAAGAAACCCACACTCAAGGCATACAACATCCATTGGCGTTGCCATTGCATGAGAGACCGTCTGCAGACTTGCGTGAGCAGGTCAGCATAATTTTCTGCATGCGTTAGCAACAGCTGTGGTTGCGTGACGATGAGTTTCAACAACACATTGAGCATCTGTAGAACTAAGAACGGTGGCGTGACATCCATCCCACAATGGCTGCGGCTACAGCGCCCACACCCGCTGCGACCACCACAGCCTTGAGAGGTTTGTCGCGGATCATGCAGGCTGCACGGTTTTTCATGTCATGGCCAGCGCGTTCGACATCATGCGAAGCTTTTGAAACAGCATGAATGCCTTGTTGTTTCAAATCGCTGAATTGATCGCTGACGCTATCGCTGGCATGTTGCAAGGCGGGTCCTGCTTGTTGTAAAAATTCGTGGATGGTCTGGGAAATACGAGTGCTCAAGGCGTCGACTTTTCCGTTGACAGTTTGGTGTTCATTCATAGCATGGCTACTTTCTGAGGGTTGGGTTAACACAAGACAGAGGGAGAAAAATTCAACTTCTGCTCTGTTTTCAATGTATGTCGAGGCTTATTGCCAGTCTGTGCGTTGCACAACATATTTAAGAAAAGATTTATGCGCGCTAGCAGACAGACGCCACGGCTCTTGTCGCATCCAATCACCCTCTGGAATGTGTTCTTGTGAATGCTCCAAACGATGTAACCATCGAAAGAAAATTATGAAAAAACTTCATCTGATATGTCTAGCGAGTCTGGCAGCACTTGGATCAACACAAACACTTGCACAAAATGCGACTCACTTTTACGGCGGCATAGGCTTGGGACAAGCGCAGTCAAAAATCAACAACGAGCGCATCAACAATACGCTCATTGGCACCGGCGCCACAACCACCAGCCTCACACAGGAGAAAGAAGACGCGTCTTACAAAGTTTTTGGCGGTTATCAAATCAACCCTAACTTCGGTGTAGAGGCAGGCTACTTCAGTTTGGGTGAGTTTGGCTTCAAGTCCACCACAAACCCAACAGGCACTTTGGATGGTCGGCTCAAAATTGAAGGTATGAACGTTGACTTAGTCGGCACAATGCCCGTCAACGACCAACTCTCTTTGATAGGTCGCCTGGGTGTGCACAACGCACGCACAAGCGACACCTTCAGAGGCACAGGCGCAGTCACCGTGAACAACAACACAGAGACGCGGGAAACCAACTACAAAGCAGGTTTTGGCTTTGCGTATAAATTCAGCGAATCGATGTCGCTGCGTGGCGAATTGGAACGGTATCGCGTCAATGATGCTGTTGGCAGCAAAGGTGACATCAATGTGGCTTCGCTGAGTTTGGTTTTCCCGTTTGGTCGTACCCCAGCACCAGCACCCAAAGTCGTTGAGCGTGTGGTGTACCAAGACCGTCCCATCGTGGTGGTTGTGCCTCCCGCTGAAGCACCTCCACCCATGCCTGAAAACTTGCGCGTGAGCTTCAATGCAGATGTGTTGTTTGGCTTCGATCGTTCAACTGTGACGCCTTTGGGTAAACGCGCATTGGACAAATTCGCCACCGAGCTCAATGGTGTCGCTTATGACCACATCACGATTGAAGGCCACACCGACCGCATTGGCAAACAGGTTTACAACGAGAAGTTGTCATTGCAACGCGCCGATGCCGTCAAAACCTATTTGGTGTCTCTTGGAACCATCTCTGCGAACAAGGTGACGACTGTTGGCAAAGGCAATACCGAGCCGATGACCAACCCTGACGAATGCAAAGGCATTCAGACATCGAAAGAAGTGATTGCCTGTCTTGAACCAGACCGTCGCGTGAACATCGATGTATCGGGCACCAAGCCTGCGAATAAATAAGCAGCCCGTTCCCCACAAGCGTTCAGCAGTCATGCTGAGCGCTTTTTCTTTGCCATATTGAAACCACTCAAGGTACCAATCGCACCTCAACGGTGTGGCGCTTCCCATCGTCTAGCAGCTCTAGGTAGTCAGTTTGCAAGCTTTTGCCGTCACAAAGTAACGCTGCCGATTCTTCACTGTCGCTTTGCAAATGCACCGCAATGTCATAGGTCGTTGCACCATGTTGGTAGCTCAGTTCAAAACGCTGCCAGCCGGGTTTCATACAAGGCTTGAAAGACATGCGCCCGTCTTGAATGGTGATGCCCAACAAAGATTCAAGCATCAAGCGATACATCCAAGCCGCTGAACCGGTGTACCAAGTCCACCCACCACGGCCTTGGTGCGGCGCGATGCCATACACATCGGCGGCCATGACATAGGGTTCAACTTGGTACTGGGCCACACCTTCGGGCGTATCGGTGTGACGCACGGGGTTGATCATGTCAAACACCTGCCACGCTTGCTCAGCTTGCTTGAGCTTGGCCCAAGCCATGACACTCCAAATGGCCGCATGGGTGTATTGCCCACCGTTCTCGCGCACACCGGGTTGGTAGCCCCTGATGTAGCCAGGGTTGGGCATGGCGTGATCAAAAGGTGGGGCCAACAGCGTGACCAGGCGAAACGCTCGGTTCATCAAACGTTGGCCAACCGCTGTCATGGCTTGATGCGCACGCTCGGTATTAGGGTGCGCCGAAAGCACAGACCAACTCTGCGAGATCGAATCGATTTGACACTCCGCATTGCCTGCCGACCCCAACGGCGTGCCATCGTCAAAATAAGCACGGCGGTACCAAGCACCGTCCCAGCCGTGTTGCTCAATGTGTTGCGACAGTTCTTCTGCGGCTGCGTTGCATTGCTGCACAAAGTCAGTGTCATGTTGCGCTTGTGCGAAGGGTGCGAAGCGTCGCAATGTGTCATAAAGAAAAAAGGCCAACCACACGCTTTCACCACGCCCGCCAAGACCCACCAAATTCATGCCGTCATTCCAGTCACCTGAACCCATGAGGGGCAAGCCATGCACACCCATACGCAGGCCATGCTGCACCGCCAATCGACAATGTTGGTACAGGGTGGCCGTGTCCGTCGTGTGCCCTGGCAAATCGAAGTAAGACTCGACCTCGGCGTTGACCAGACGCCCCGTTAAAAAGGGAATGGCTTCGTCCAGAATGCTATGGTCTGCCGTGACTTGCAAGTAATGCATGACGGCTTGCGGCAACCAGAGGTAATCGTCTGAACATTGGGTGCGCACACCACGGCCAGCAGGCGGGTGCCACCAATGTTGCACATCACCTTCCCTGAACTGACGGCTTGCCGCGAGCAACAAATGCGAACGCACCAAATCGGGTTGGGTATACACGAGCGCCATGCTGTCTTGCAACTGATCGCGAAAACCAAATGCACCCCCCGATTGATAAAAACCACTGCGCGCCCACAAACGACAAGACAGTGTTTGGTACAGCAACCAACCGTTGAACAACACATTGAGTGCTGCATCAGGCGTGCGCACTTGCATTTGCGTGAGTGTTTTTTGCCATTGCATTTTCACCGTTGACAGCGACTGATCGACCCATGCTTCGCTGCTCGAGTCTGATGGCAGTGTTTGTGTCATGCTTGCCAAAGTGTCTGACTGTGCCAAAGCACCGAGACGGAACACAATGCGTCGGCTTTGCCCAGCTTCCAACACAAATGGCACGCGCATCGCCGCACAAGGGTCCATGCCTGCCCCCACGCGGTTGGACAAACGCGTGCGATGCATGGCCGCAGGCTGTTGCCACGAACCCAGTCGCCCCAAAAACTCGGTGCGGTCACCGGTGTAGCTCACACCTCCTTCGTTGCTGTCTTGGTCCGCATCAAAAAAGGTCTGTAGGTGCTGAAAGTCTTGTGCATAGGTGTTGCGCGCAAGCAAGGTGCCGGTGTTGGCATCGCGCGTGGTCTGCACATGCAATGCCGTTTTGGCTTGCAAATCACCCAACACCCATTCCACATAACCGGTGGCACTGAGATGACGCCGACGCGTGGTTCGGTTCTTGATGGTTAACACCGAATACTTCAAGGCCTTCTGTGCGTCCACATGAATGCATAAATCGGTGTGCAGCCCATGCTCTTCATGTTCGAAACGGGTGTAACCAAACCCGTGATGCACCACATTGAGTGTTGATTGACCGCAGGGCAGGGGACAGGGCGACCAGTAGCGAGCTGTTTCTTCATCTCGCAAATAGATGGCTTCACCACAGCTGTCGCTGACAGCATCGTTGCTCCAAGGGGTGAGTCGATACTCATGCGCATTTTGAAACCAGGTGTATGAGGCACCGCTTTCAGACACAACGCAACCAAACATCGCATTGGCCAACACATTGACCCAAGGCGCTGGTGTGGTGTGGTTGGGTTGGAGGTTGATGATGTACTCACACCCATCTGGCGAAAAACCACCCAGCCCATTGGCAAACTGCAAGGTACGCACCTCTTGCAGCGAAGCCACCGGATCGACAGGTTGGCTGATGCGCGGCACCAAGCGTGGCGCAACATCGGTGCGTCGCAAAGCTTGTTGATCGCGCTGCGCGACTTGTTGCGCCAGTGTGCCACGCGTGTCACTCAAAATGATGCGCGCCACACTCAGAAACAAATCACGGTCTTCAGGTGAAATCTGCTCTGCCACGCGCACAAAAATACCCCCGGGCTTGTCTGCCAAATTGCCCTCTAAACCCGAGGCAATCAACCCCATGATTTGCTCTTGCAACACTTGCCAGTAGCCGGCGCGGTCTTCGTTCCAGATCACCAAATCCACCACCAAACCTTTGCGTCGCCAATAGGTATGGGCTTGCACCAGTTGCCTCACCAGTTCAATGTTCGACACATCGTCAATGCGCAACAGCACAATCGGCAAGTCACCCGATATGGCATAACTCCACAAGCCCGACTGTCCGCGGCGTTGGCGTTGCAACACCGCTTGCTCAGCGCGCCATGCACCTTGTGCAAAGATCACTGCGCTTGCCAACCGGTTGTAGAGCTGCGCATCGGCTTCGCTGGCATTGAGTTGTTGCAGATGAACCCACCCATGCGTCCATGCAAGGTCAAACACACGGTTGGCCAAATGTGCATCACGGTACTTGTCCACCAAGGCCAACGCTTGCACACGTGTGTCGGCCATGCCCGTCACCATGTCTATGGTGATGGTTTGCAGTTGCGCGAAATGAATGCGATGGCGAATAGCCACCACCGGGTCGAGCACCGCACCACTTGTGCCTGATAACGGACCCGTTTGGCTCATCGCCAAAGGATGCTCTAAGTTGCGCGTGCGTCCGACAAACCGGCGACGATCGGTTTCATACGACACCTCACTGGCAATGCCGCCATGCACAGACACCAAATGCAACAGCCAAACCGCTGGTTCGCTGTTCTCACGCGTGCGTCGCGTGCAAAGAATGGCTTGTTTGTTTTCTAAGATTTCAGTTTGCACAAACAAGTTGCTGAAGGCAGGATGCAAACTGTCTGTCACCGCAGGGGCGAGCACCACTTCGGCGTAAGTGGTGATTTCTAAAATGCGCTGTGTGCGTGTGGTGTTGGTGATGTGCAGTCGGCGCAGTTCGATGTCGTCTTCAGGTGACACACTGATTTCGGCATGGGTTTCAAAACCATCGTCATGCCGTCTGAATTCGGCGCGGCCTTCCGAAAACAAAGCTTGGTAGGTGGCAGACACACGGCCGCTGGGTTGGTGGCCAACCGACCAAAACCGACCCGACGAGACATCGCGTAAATAACAAAATTGTCCCCAATGATCACGCGTCGGGTCCTCGCGCCAACGGGTCACCGCCAAATCTTTCCAGCGGCTGTAGCCAGCGCCTGAACTGGTCAACATCAGGTGATAACAACCATTCGACAACAACTGCACCTCGGGTGCCTGTGCTGCTGCGCCATGGATGATGCGGATGGGCATTTCAGGTCCTGCCGACACGGTGTGCAAATCTAGGGGTGCCGCAGTTTCATGTTGCAGCCGCGTGGGGTTGGGTATGCGTTCGTGCAACAACAAATCGGTGGCTTTGAGCAACGGGTTGGCCATGAAGCGTTTTTGCATGGGTTGTTGGTGCAACGCATGCAGCACAGCCAACAAAGTCATGCCTTGATGGTGCGCCATGAACGAACGAACGGTGGCGCTTTTGGCACCACGCGGTAAGCGCGCTGGCGTGTGGTCGATGGCCTCGTACAAACCATACTGCGTCATCAACCCTTCATTCGCCAAACGTTGCAGGTTTTGGCATGCCGCCACAGGCATGACCAACAAGGCCAACGCGCTGGCATACGTTGCAATCACCAAGTCTTGAGCCAAGCCCCGTTTGAGCCCTGTGCCCGGCACACCAAAGGCGCGGTATTGATAATTGAGACTCGCATCCACCGCGTTGTATCCTGATTCAGAAATACCCCATGCCACACCGCGTTCTTGGCCATACGCCATCTGCCGTTGCACCGCCGATCGACATGTTTGATCGAGCAATGTGTTTTCATAACTGGGCATGACCAACAGCGGCATGAGGTATTCAAACATCGAGCCGCTCCACGACAACAAGATGGGTGGCCCGCCAGACGATGTGACCAAACGCCCCAACGCAAACCAATTCTCTTGCGATACCTGTCCCTGCGCGATCGCCACAAAACTGGCCAAACGCGCTTCAGACGCCAGCAAGTCGTAGCACGCATCGTCTTGCCGACATTGGTCCACGTTGTAGCCAATGCGCAGCAGGTGTCTAACGGGGTCTTGCAGAAAGTCCCATTGCATCTGCGCCAAGTTTTGGCATTGCGATGCCAATTGGTTGAGCGCATACCGTCGTTCTTGCGCAAGCGCGTCGTGCCAGGGGTGGCAAAGCTTGAATTCCAGAAGTTGTGCATGCGCTTGGCCATACAAAATATCCACCCAATGTGCAAACGCATGGTTTGCAGCAGAGGAGGGCAACGCTAGGCAAAGGGTTTGCCATTGCGTGGCAGCGTGTTCTGTCGCAGTCAGTTGCGCTTCAAATTCAACTGCAGTCGATGGCTTGGTCAATCGCCATTCATGCAAACTCTCTTCGAACACAAGTAACTGTTGACGCACATCCGTTTGTTCAGGCGTGGCAATTAACTCTTTCAAAATACCCAAGGTGTCATGCAAAGCCAACAACGGTTGAATGTTCAGCTCTGGTGTATCTGACAACGCGAGCAGGCCAGAACGCAAGGTCAGCAAGTGACCAACGAGGTTGCCACTGTCAACCGTTGACACATAAAGGGGTGGCATCGGTTCTAGGGTGCGCGTGTCGTACCAGTTATAAAAGTGCCCTTGGTAACGCGGCAACGCCTGCAGTGTTTGAAAGGTGTTACGGGTGCGCTCAATGAAATCACCCAGGCCGAGATAGCCCATGTCCAGCGCGGCCAAATTGGCCAACAACGACAGGCCGATGTTGGTGGGCGAGGTGCGATGCGCAATCGCAACGCTCGGGTGTTCTTGGTAGTTGTCGGGTGGCAAATGGTTTTCTTGTGCAGTCACATGCACTTCAAAGAAATGCCATGTGCGACGCGCCAGTCGACCCAAAAATGCTTTTTGTTCAAGGTTCAGCGTTTTTTGGTCAGGCTTCAGCGGGCGACTGAGCCACAGCTCTACCCAAGGGACTGTCAACCATAGCAACAGAATTGGTGCAGCCACCCACAATCGCGTGGGGTGATTGACCAGCAAATACAACGCCACCAACACCGCGCTTACCGGCGCGGGCCACAGATCAAGTCGCACTGCGCGAAGGCTTGCATGCAGCCCCTCTCCCGAAGCGGCTTGCCACTCCAACAACGGACGCTGCGTGAACAGCAAACGCGCCCAAGTTCGAACAATGGCGTCTAAGTTGTACCAAGCCTCATAAGGCAAACAAGCCAGCGTGAACAAGCTTTGCAACAACTTGCGTTGCAAGGTACCCACCACTTGCCGGACATGTTGCATCGGCATGATGTCAACCGACTTGCGGCATGCCTCCAATGTGGCATGTGCCAACGCTGGAAAAAACAAAATGCCCAAAACGCTCAACACCCACACCGCAGAGCCGTTGCCCCAAACCCACCCCAACACCAGCAAGCCCATGAGCGCAGGCGACACCAAGCTGCGTCTCAAGTTGTCAAACAATTTCCATTGCGACAACATGGAAAGCGGGTTGCGCATGCGCTGCCCGTTGGCCAACGGCACACAACGGCGCAACCATGCAGCGATTTGCCAGTCACCTCGAATCCAGCGGTGGCGTCGTTGCACATCGTTGAGGTAACGCGTGGGGGTATCTTCATACAGCGTCACATCGCTGACCAAACCGCAGCGTGCATAACAACCTTCAAGCAAGTCGTGACTCAGTATGCGGTTGTCCGGAAAACGATCAGCCAGCGCCTGTTCAAACACGGCCACATCGTAAATGCCCTTGCCAATGAACGACCCTTCACCAAACAAGTCTTGGTACACATCCGATGTGGCACCGGTATAAAGATCGACCCCTTGATCGCCCCCAAACAAACGCGCATACCAAGAGGCATTGGTACTGGGCAAAGTCGCCGCCATGCGCGGCTGCAAGATGCCATAACCGCGTGTGACCCGCTGCAACTGCGGATCGTAGACCGCGCGGTTCAATGGGTGCGCCAAAGTCCCCACCAATTTGCGTGCCGCATCGCGGGGCAATTGGGTATCGGTGTCTAGGGTGATCACATAGCGCACTTGGCGCAAGGTGTCGAGGTTGCCCACGATGCAGTCAAAGGGCAGGGCGTCACCGTCTTGCAACAACTGATTCAACGCCGCCAACTTGCCACGCTTGCGTTCAGCGCCCATCCAAACGCGCTCAGAAGCATTCCAACAGCGTGGTCGATGAAACAAAAAGAAAGGTTGGTAGCTGGCATTGCCGTGCCGCACATTCAAAGCTTCAATGAATGTGCGAAGGCGCTGCAAAGGCACATCATCGCTGGGTAAATTTTGTGCGCTGGCATCGCGAAAGTCTGTCAGCAAACCAAAGAACAGCAGTGGGTCTTGATTAGCCAAATAACGCAACTCCAAATCTTGTGCCAACGCATCGGAGTACACCTCCGAGCCCAACATGGTGGGCACCACCACCAAAGTTTGTGCGCCTGGTTGCAACCCGTTTTGATAGTCCATGCGCGCCAAACGATGGGGCGGCACAAACACGCTGACATACCAGTTGACCAAACTCACCGCCAACTGACTGCAGCCCAACATCATGAGGGCCAAAATACACAGCTTGGCGATAGGTGACGACGAGGGCAGGGGATCGATCGCCACCAGTTGCAACACCAAACCCAAGGTCAACACCGCCATGGCACCGAGGTAGAGCAACAACGGTTTTTGGGCGATGTGTTGGTGCACACGCAAGCCCCAAAAACTGGGCGGTAACAATGGCATCAACAACGACGGCAAACCTTCATCCACCAAGTAATAGCCCACATGCGTGCGGCGTGTGTCTTTTGCAGTCAACGGGTTTTGTGCCGCAATATTGGCCAAGCTCACGGCCAGACGTGCAATCTCAGTTTCTGTTTGACGGTGCTCTCGCGCCAGTCGTTCCACCACATGGCGGTACTGATCACGCGTTGCAAAATCCATGTGCGCATACACACCGCCTGGGTCTTCACGCAATTGATGTTCGACCGTGCTCATCGCCTCCACAAAGTCGCGCCAATCGGTGGCACCCAACGCACGCAAGCCACCGATGCTGTTGCTGATCGAGAGCTGGTTGGCAGCTTGCTGTTGAATATCTTCTTGCACCGCCTGTTCAGTGCTTTGGCCCGATTCAGTCAAGCGCAACTCAAGCCAATTCAATGGCATCGTCAGTGCGGCACTTTGCCCACGCAAGCGACGCACCAACTCAGCCACAAAAGAGGGCGCCATCGAAGGCTCAGAGCGCGCCATGTCCGCCACCACCAAAACCAAGCCCTTGGGGTCGGTTTGAGCCACCGTCATCATTTGATCGGCCCAATGTGCAGCCTCGGTACGCTCTGTCATGCCCTTAGCAATGCGTGTGCCCACGCGGCGCAGATTTTCAATCATGGCCAAGCGCAACATGATCGGTATAGCCCATAGCTCACCCAACCGCAAAACATCGACACTTTGATACGCACTGATCAAACGAGGCAAGCTTTCAAGATCAAGCCGACCATCACCGTGCGAAATGGCTTCGAGTGCAATGTCATACACCCGCGCAAAGCCCTTGGAAGGACCCTCCGTCAGCAACGGCAACGCACGGCTGTAACCCTTCGAATAATGCTGCCGCGCAATTCGAATTTGTTCTTCCACCAAATAAAAGTTGTCGAGCAACCATTCACCCGCAGGTGAAATGGCCAGCCGCGCACTGGCTGCTTGGCGCAACACAGCATAGGTTTCGTGAAGAATTTTTTCATTCTCTGCCAAGCGTGCGCGCAGCAGGTCAGGCCCAGGCTTGAGGATAAATCGATGGCCTTGTGCCAATGTTTTCCCATGGCGCGCCATTTGTTCGCCATTGAACAGCACAGCTTTCAAAAGCGCTTCGGACTGTATCGTTTGTGGTTTGCAACGCAGCGTACTCAACCAGTTGAACAGGCCTTTTCTCATCAGGCCATTGGGCCTCACACTCAAGTGTCTGTCTGTGCGCTGTAACGCATAGCGCCAACACAAAAAAGCAAAACGCGTGTTCTAAAACATCACCGATGTAGGGGAGGCGACAGCAAGAAACTGACCGCGCACAATGGGTTGGCTTGAGTATCCAGCGCGCTCGTCGGATCGGTCATACAACCAAAGCTTCCAACCTTGAGGCACCGGAATTTCGAAATCCGACTCCGTCCAACCTTCCAAAATCAGAATGTCTTGTGGAATTTTGAGCGGGCTGGTTAAGCCATGCTGCATTACATGCGTTTGGCTCGTCAAGGACACCACGGCCTCATGGTGCATGCTGCGTCTGACAAAGACACCGAACGCGTAATGCTGGTGGTCAGAGGCCAGCCGTTTTCATTTGCTCAAAAGTACCACATGCTGGCTATGGAAGACTTGAAGTAGCGCAGTGAGCGTCTCTCATTTCTTTTGATACCTAACTTGCCATCACCTCGACAGTACCTCTGACAGTCAGAGGCACGCCATTGCGAAGCGAATTCACGCCAATCACGGAACGCACATGAACACCCGCTGAGCCGAATACTTCGACCAATAGGTCCGACGCGCCATCAAGAACCTTTGCATGCTCCTCAAAATCCGGCGTGGCATTGATAGCGCCGTGTATTTCGACAAATCGTTTAACTTTGTCAAGGGAGCCAAGCTGATGTTTCAAAACAGCCAGCAAATCAACGCATGCTGATCGGGCCAAATCGTAGCCATCATGGGTTGAAAACTCACGCCCCAGTTGTCCCTTTGGAGATCTACCATCGATTGAAAGCGGCGCTCTACCAGAGATAAAAAGGAGGTTTCCGGACTGGACGGCAGATACATAATTTCCTGCGGGAGCACTACCCATCGGAAGTGAAATTCCAAGTTCAAAAATACGTTGTTCTGCGCTCATATGTCAGCTACTCCTATTGGTTAGTCAGTATGTAGACCCGTTGGGATATACAAGGCAGGTCGCACTTACTTTTAGAGATAAAACCAACCGATATTTAACTTTACATAATATACATCGTATCAAATAATATACGCTTCAGAGCCATCCAAATAAGCCGTGATGATGTCTTGCAAACCCGCTTTGGTAAAGGGTTTGGTCAACAAGGCATTCATGCCGGCTTGCAAAAACT
>JACCEA012071571.1_pt1 | contig 16715 bp, 34 predicted proteins | sample 7449851 | NCBI WGS metagenome assembly JACCEA01 (sample SAMN15323453, study PRJNA562643) | freshwater metagenome | isolation source: river surface water | place: USA:Blue River Watershed | collected 2017-08-18 | reverse complement strand
CTGTCATCGTAGTTTCCTCTGTAGTTAGTTGCCGTATAACTGTCGCTTCAAGCGGATTCGCTCCGCTCCCGCTTAAGCTGGTGTTATATACCATTGAGTCCTACCGACTTAAGGTATTCTCTAGCGGCAGCAATGCTTTGTTGTAGCTCTTTCGCAGCTTTGCATTCCTCGCCAAGCTCATGTCTATTGCTTGCCTTATGGTGCAAGTCTTCACACCTGCAATTTTCAGCATGAGTTAGCACAATGAAAAAGTGTCGCTTCAAATCTTTAGTGTTCATGTTCTCTCCTGTGTGTCATATAACAAGTCATTCAACGCGACTCGCTAACTTTCTGCGCATCGCCCCATGTTTCCAATTGCGCTCCCGTCATTTCTTCAGGGCAGTATTCCAGCATTACAGCGTCGAGCTTGGCTTGTAGTGCGCCACATTGTTGTTTTACTTTGGCATACTTAATAACGTAGTCGGTAGTCATGCTAGTAAATTTTGCAATGCGTAATTCTTCAATAGAAAGAGCATCGCAAGCATTCACAGATAGAGCAATTCGTAAAGCGTTTGCTTTCTGTTCTTGCAGTTCGTTTATGCTACTCCAGCCTAAATTGCAGTCAGCGATTGCGTAGCCTTCTTCATTGACTACACAGGTTTCTTCTTCGACTAACCATTTTCCTTGCGTGTGTAATGAACTCATAAAATATCCTCAGTTAGTGGTGCGCGTCCTTGCGCGTTTGCTATCAGCGGTTTTTGTGTGACTTGCCTTGGAACGAGCCATTTAGTACAGGCAGCTTGGTTGCTTCGCGTACCGACTCTGTGACTTTATCGAACGCTGCTTCTTGAATGCCTGCAATGTCTGGAATCTTAATCCAGAACACTACGCCTTCTTTTCCAGCGCGATAACGCACAAACACTTCTATCGGGTACGTTTCACCGCCGCGAAAGATTCGCAACGCCAGACGCAGTTTTTCAGGGAATCTCATTTCTTTGTCGCCGACTTTTCCGGTCATAACGTGGTCATCACGGATAATCAATTTACGCATACCGGCATGCAGAGAATTTTCCACTTGCAGATCGCCTTTGAGATCGACTTTAAGGTTTTGAGCCATTGTAAGTAACTCGCCTCCGGTTATTTCTTCGTTGGCAATGTAAGCAAGGTGATCTTCCAAGAACTCGGCAAAATCAGTATTGCTCATTTTTTTGTTGTCGAGCTGCTTGAATTTTATCCACTCATGCGACTCCTTCAAAACAAGCGCGGCTGAGTGATCGCCCCAAGCAGGCTGTCCTTTGTGATGGCAATCAAAAACAGTTACATAACGCTTTTCTTCTTGATCGACAAAAACACGAGAACCTTTTTCCTTGAACTCGTTTACATACACAGCAAAACCGCCTGCGTCGAAAAATTCAGGGCTTGCTTGTATGCGAACAGGAGCAGGCATAAGCCGCTCCATGCTTTGCAACGTGCAATCACTTGGAACCAGAATGTGCTTGATGCCATTCACTTCGGTTTCGACAATCTTTGTCTCGCGGCCTTTTTCAAAAATGGTTTGTGCTTCGTTCTGTGCTGTCATAACTTACTCCTTGCTCGTTGCTTGTTTAATGTTAGGGATTGCTTCTAGCTTCGGTTTAGCCGGTGCAATGGCATCGCCAAGCGGCAGAGCTTCCTGTTTCTGGTGCTGATCTGATAAACCGTTGCCTTTGGTGAGGAACATTGCGCTATGTGCGCGTTCTTCCTTCGGCAGCGAGACAATTACATCGTGACCAATATCCATCGCCGCTTCGAGATTCTTGATCCGGCTAACAGAAATTTTCAATGTGATAGTCGCTTTGCCGCCGTTATCCAGTACAGCGTTGTTTGCGTTTATCAATTCACGATCGAGTTCATCGATCAATGCGCCGCCATTCTGTGCGCGGAGAAGATTGATAAAACCATCTTCTGAGATTTCAACTTGTTTTGGCATAATGTTTTCCTCAATGTTGTTTAGGTTCGATAGGTAGTTTTGTTGCTTCTTCAAAATCAGCAAGACGTTTTACTGAGTCGAGCATAAAGCAAAAGTTTTCATAGCCCACTTCATCGTAAGCAATTTTAGCTAGTGCAGGAAAACCCATGCAGGCTATCTCACCTTTGCTAAAATCACCAAGATTTACGAATTGGTTAACTATGTCAGCAAAACATAATGCTACTGACTCAATTTTCTTTTTTCTTTCTTCATCAATTTCTGGTTGTTCATTTTCCATTTGTACTTCCTCAGTGGTTTGCCAGTGATCGACTGGCGGCGATTGTAAAAAAACAATTTCTAGAATGGTATGTCGGCGTCAAAACCATTCTCATCTTCGTTTGATGCTTCGGAAGCAGGATGATGGCCGCCTCCAGCACCGCCAGTGAATTGCACATCGTCAGCAATGATCTCTGTGCTGTAATGGTCAACGCCATCGCGATTATACTTCCGAGTGCGAAGCATTCCCTCTATATAAACCATGCTGCCTTTTTTAACGTACTCGCCAGCAATTTCTGCCAAGCGACCAAATACCGTTATCTTGTGCCATTCGGTTCGTTCTTGTCGTTCGCCGGTTTGTTTATCTTTCCACGTTTCACTTGTAGCGATGGAAAAATTACATGCCGCGCTGCCATTAGGTAAGAAACCGCATTTTGGATCACTGCCTACGCGCCCCATCACTATTGCTTTGTTCACACCTCGTCTACTCATAATAATTCTCCTATTTTTGTCTGGTTCAATGTGTACTGTTTTACTTTTGTTTTTCCATTGCCGTAGCGCGTTGGCACTTCAATCCATTTTGAATCGATCAACCAACCAACTTCTTTCAAGTCAGTCAGTCGTCGATGGAATTAAGCAATGCCTAAACACTCAAGCGCATCAATCGCCGTAATGCAGCCGCCAGCAAGAAAGAAATCAAGCAGCAATTTTGCCTGCTGCACTCTTTCGGTTTGCGTTTGAGTTTGCGGAATCAATACCTGCTCTGGCACTGGTTCTTTTTTCGGCTTCGTGTGAACAATTATTGGATCGCCGAATAAATCAAACTCCGGCTGCGCGTTCATGCGTCACCGCCAGAAACTTTAACAGTCCATGACGTGCTGCCTTTCTTTCGGAACGGCTCAAGATCAACACCGACAAGCTGCGGCACTTTCGCATAATCAACTGCGCCTTTTTTCTCGGTGCTGAAAATAGTAACGCCACCGCCTTTGCATTTCTGTTTACCGGCAAGCGTTAGCAATTGTTTCTTGATTGCGTCTTGGCGTTCTTCCAGCTTTTTAATCTGCGCTGATAGTGCGGCGTAATCATCTGCCGCATCCAGAAAGGCATCATCCTCGCGGATAATATAACCGCCATCCAGATCAGTCAGCATCGGCTCGTAAAGCTCAGGCGTTGCCAGAACCGTTTGCAGCTCAAACCAGAACGCTTCAATCGCTGCGTAGTTTGCCAACAACCAAAACTCATTGCGCGGCACAGAAACAAAATCGCTTCCGTGTTTTGTCCACACTACAAAATGCGTGAGTGGTTTATCAGTGCAAAGCATTTGCCATTGCATCTGCGCCTCATAATCAGGATGCTCTGCCAAGTGTTCCGCAGCGTTTGGTTTCTGATCTCGCTTTCCAAATGGGCATTTAACTTCAAGCAAGAAATCATTTTCACTTACGATGGCATCCGGTGACGCGCCAATCTTTATCGCGTCAAGATCGCCAGCATAAAACGGCGCACAGATTGGAGTGGTATTTGTTGCTGCCGCATACGATAACAACGCCACGCCTTCATGGTCGTTTCCCCATTCCGTTGCGATGTTTCCGGTAAACTCGGAAGGCGCACCGTGAACAGCGCGAACCATTGAGCGCATAACATCGGCAGGCTTTTGCCATTTGCTCAAACCAAGTATTGCCCCAACTGCGCTGCCAGTAATTCTACCGACTCGCTCTGTGGATAAATCATCGGACGTTTGTTCGTGAGTAGTTACGTTTTGAATCTGCATTTTTATTTCCTCTGTTGGATGCCAGTGTCCGACTGGCGGCGGTAAATCTCTCAGTTGTTGCCGTGTTCACTATGCGCTTGTGCTTCGGTTAAGGCTGATCGCTTCATTTTCTCACGCAACGCACTACACGCTTCGCCAAACTTTATCAGCGGCAACTCTTTCACGTTGGCAACTCCATACGCTTTACAAAACTTTTCTTTATCAGCGCCAGAATCGTCCAGCAATTTATTCAGCGCAATAAAATCAGCATCACCGATCAATACCACTGATGCTGGCGGCTTTCCTTTTCCACCGACTGCGCTGTTGGCATCGTCATCCTCTTGAGCAATACCGGCCATCGCTGCAAGACTGTATCGACGAAGATAGGTTGTTGCGCTACCTACTCCTTGCGCGTCTTGTTTTGTCACTGGTGCGCTTGAAGTGTTGGAAATCCATTCACCGCTTTCGTGCATGAGCAAAGTATCAACGTGCGCTATGCCATCACAGTACGATGGAAACTGCACAAACGATAATCCACACTCCGAAAATACCGGACGGATTGTATTTAACACTTCTGCCAAGTCAGCATACTTGCTTTTGAAGTGCGGGTTTGCTGAGTTCTTGCTGGCGTTTTCTATTTTGCTTTGCGCGATTGATAATGCTTTACTCAATGCGCCAATGGTTTCTGATTTATACATTTTGTGTTTCCTCTGTTGTTTCCAGCGTCCGGCTGGAGCGGTTTTTTTAATACTCGGTTACTTAAAAAATCAACGAACTCGCCTTTCCGATAGATCGGTCACATCGCTATAGCCAGCGATAGGTTTTTCTGACCATCGGCAAGGCGAGTGCAAATCTGGATGACAGTAGTATCTATTTTCTTGCGTTGTCATGGTGCAAGCACTCCAGTTGCTTGCACAAGTTGTTGCCGCGCAAGATCAAACTGACACGCATTCGGCATCACGGTAACAATGGGTTTGCCATCATGGAACCATTCTGTGTAGGAGCGGTACACTGCTATTACTGCGACTGCCTCACGTTCCGGCGAGTCGGTATGATAAGAAAACGTGACAAAAAATCCCGCTTCTTTTATTTGAAGGACAGTCTCAAAAAGCCGTCCGGTTATTTCGCGTTCTGTTTGCATTGTAAAATCCTCAGTAGGTGAATTATAAATCAAAATCAATCATACCAATAAATTATTTCTATCTTCTGCCTCCTTTTTTAATCGCTTAAACATTATTCTGAGTTCTTTTAATTCTTCAATTGTCCATCGTTTGACTTCATGGTTATTTTCCAGCATCAAAACATTATCAAGGCCAATTTTTTTTATAAGATTTGGCCTGTATTTTGTTAGGTTGCCAGACTTCTTCATGTTGCAGTTCTGATTGCACTGCTTATGGATATTCAATGGATTAAATCTGAGCGCAGAGTTAACGCCTTGCGGCCTGTAATGCCCCGCGCAGTATTGAACGTCCTTTTTAGTGCGGCACGATATACAAGGCTCGAAGCGATCGCGCTCGCGGATATAAGCATTGCAATCCACTTGCGTTTTTTTAATCAACCACTTCAAGTCGTTCTCGTTTAACTCAATTACTGCCTTTCTGTTTTCCTTTTTTCTGGCTTTCTCCTTTTTTTCGTTGTTCTTTTTAATCAATCCAAGCGCACAGTTAAAGTCGCAAACTATCTGACCAACCTTTTCTGGCTGGAAATGTTCTCTGCAAAATTTACACTTGGGGGTTTTCTTTGGCTTCGGCGATCGCATTACCTTGACCACCTGACCATTGAGTTTTTTTCTTAACACAACAACTTCGCCGGTCATGCAAAATCGAGAATGCTTTGCACCCATGCCTCTAGTTGCTCGCGGGTTTGACTGATAGCGATTTTCTGCAAGCCGTAATCTATTGTCCTAGAGTACAGTTGAGAAAATTCAATTTCGTCCATATTAGCAAACGATATTGACTTAGCTTCTGCTCTCACTTCGCCTTTAAGGTTTACTACCAGATCATAATGACCACAAGCAATCGCAATGTCTTTTCTAAATCGCTCACGGTTTTTTAATACTGGCTCACCTTTGTACTCAACTGGCGTAGGCTCAAACAGATCGAACAATATATCAAGCAACGCAAAATACTTGCGGTGGAATTTTGCATTGCGCGGCCTTTTTATTTCTACTCGGTACGTTTCTCCATTTTTAAGTGCAGCTATTGCTTCCATGTCGCTCTCACTTGTTGGAACAAGCATGCCGTTTTTCTTGTTAAAAAATATCTCAGCCATGCGACCACCTTTCCATTGTCAAATTGCGCGGCGGTTTAGGAATCAAAAGACGCAATGTAAGACGACAAGGCCGTTTGATGATAATTTCCGTAGTAGGCAACGCATCCAATTTCTCACGAAGTTTTCTGTCTCGCTCGTTCAATGTTTTTTCTGCGCGTTCATCACTGGAGCGAATTGAACAAGCAACACAATTACCGCTACTAATATACTTAGTAGTCGTTCCATCATGTTTGCACGCCCTGCCTTCTCTTGTTGGTGACTTAACTATTCGATCGATCTTATCCATCACTCAGTCCTCGGTGGTAGGTTAAATACATCAAGCGTGCCATCTGCGTTTATTCCTTCACGCCAAGAAGTATCGGTGTGTTTTTGAATAAATGATTCTGCCCAACTTTTATCAGTATGCTCTGCAATAAAAGAAACGCTTTCCCGACTCATTTGATTTTTCAACCAATCCGCTTTGAATCCAGCCCAACCATTACCGGCTGAGATCAAGATAGCTTCTGCAATAGTGATGCCAGCCTTGTCTGCTTCACGTTGTATTTGATCGAGTGCGGTTTGTGTAAGCGGTAAACGCCTCGCCTTACGCACTGCCAGATAATCAAACGCGACTTGCTCACTAACACCTAATGCCATCAATCCATCAACACCAGTGGCGCTTATGCGCCCCGATGCCTTGGCAGCGGGTTTATGTGTTTTGTTATTTGTTATTTGTTTATTGTTTATTGTTAATAATTGCCTTTCTTTTGGGTTGCCAGTCGGTTGCGAGTGGGTTTTCTCCTTACTCGCAGTTGACTCTGCGGCAGGTTTATCACTGACAGAACGCGCCTTTTTCACCAATGTTTTGCTCGGTATTACAGACACCGGCTCGACAATACCGGAAACCTCGGAAACCGACTCTAAGCCCCCCTTAGTTTTCGCTAACCGCGTGGGTTCCGATTGGGTTTTTCTGCCTTTCGGCCTGCCGCCTTTTTTCCCGTTCGCTCGATTGCGTTCGCTTTGTGCTTGATAGGCGGCGATCTGAGCGTGGCATTTTTCATTGAACCAACCATCGGGGGTGCGCTCGAAAAACTCGCTCAGAACGGCCTGTGCTTCGTCCTTGTTGATCCGCAAGCGCCGCGCTATCTTTGTGAAGTCGTCTGGTATTGGCTTCTCTGTGTCCATGTAATGATCGATCAAGCGCCGGTACGTTAAATCCTCCAACGGTGACAGGTGCGCGGTGGCTGAGTAGTACGCTTTGATATTGAATTGGTAGTAGTGCATGGGGAACTCCTTAGTGTGCTTTGTCGATGATCGCTTGCTCTGCAGCATCGTGATCCGCTTTGGTCATTTTCTTTTCAAGCCACGGTGCAGGTCTGCCGCGCCTGTCGAGAACGTCATACTCTATTTCTGTGTAGCCGTAACAATCGTCCGAACTGTCAGCGTAGATGCCGAGCGGCTTTTGTTCGAAAAAATGTGTTACTGATAACAGACATGGAATGCCTTGGATGCGGTGTTCAATTTGCGTAGTCATGTTTTTGCTGCCTTAATTTTTTTCCTTTCTTCAAGCATTGCGTCTGCCATTTTATAAGACATCGAAGCAACAAAATTTTCTACTCCTCTTTCTACTGGATGACTTCTGTCTGTATAACGTGCTAACCAACCTTGTAACGCTTTAGCAGCAAAATAATCACGAATAGTTATTCCTGTTTCTCCATATTCAATTTGTCCGTTAGCGTGATAAACGTCTGGCGTAGGAAAAGCTGACTCTTTTAATTTGCTCATATTAAATCTCCCAATCTTTATTTGTCGGCTCGGTGATTATCGAAGTACAACGCTGGAACGGCATGTCCGGTCGCAGGCCAGCCGCTTCGATAGCGAATCGTCTTGACTCTGCAGGAGTTTCGCCAATGCCGAGAAACGCTTTACCGCCTACGCGGATCATTGATTGGTAATCGCCAAAAGTTGCTGCTCGTTTTTCTTCTCGTTGAGTAGTCATTATTTTTTCTCCTCGTCGTGCATCATTGTGATAGCAGCAAGACCGGACAGAATTGAAAGGCCATGCTGTTTGTCTGTAGACAAAACAATGTTGGAAAAAATAGTTGTTATTACCGCAAGAGCCAGCTCTGTATTGTGATGGCCTCGCGAAGCGGCTAACTGCAGCATGAATTTTTCAGTGGCTTCTGCAGATAGTTTTAATTGTTGCATCTCATTTTTAGTTGCGTTTGTCATTATTTCGCTCCTTGTTTTTCTACAGCGTCAGTCATGCCAGCAAGAATCTGCTTGGTCATATCTGAGCCATTGGAATCTCCCATGCGTTTAAGAAGCAGCGCAATAACGCCCATGCCTAACTCGCACACTTCAAGGTTCCGCGTTTTTGCTACGGAAAGAATAAACTCCTCAACTGCATAAGTTGCGGAAGCAATTTTTTCTAACTGTTCTTGTGTTGGTAATGTCATTTGTAAATCCTCAGTGATGGTTCGGAGTGAACCATAGGACGCACTGCGAGCAATGCGGCCTAGCTTCATTCAGAACGGCAGATCATCTTTTGGTTTTTGCAGATTAGGAAGGCTCAACAATGCAGCACGCCGATCTTTTAACGGAGAAAGCGAATCGTTTAACTTTCTGTCTGCGTCACTTCTCACGCGCTTTTCTATCGCATCAAGAACCGAGAGCTGTTCGGCTACTTGCGGCTCAAAAATAGCGGCTTTTACTTCGATAATATCCGACACATCAAGCCATCCCTCTCCCATACGGTGAATGTAGTCGCCGGTTTCTTGGCATTCAAAAACCTCCACAAGCACTATCCATTCAAAGTTTACAGTCACGTTTTTAACGTAGCGGTATTTGTTTTCTACAATTGTTTTTTGCACAGTTTCCATTATCAAATCCTCAGTTGTTGGCTCGATATTGAACCAGTCAGCACACTCTGTAGAATGTGCTGCGTTGCTTCAATTGCCTGTTGTATCTTTTCTGAATGCCATAGCAAATAACGCTTGCTCAATTTCTTTTTGAGCATGCGCGTCTATATCAATGAAGTTTGTTTTTCCATGCTCTCCCATTATTTGAATGGATAGCCTGCCATTTTTTATGTTGCCAGCGGGGAATGGCGAACATTTAGCAAGCTGCGCTTCAATGTAACTCTGGTTGATTTTTTGTACCGCTTCAATGCTCATGCTGCCTCCACCTTTTCAAATCTACTTGAGTGACAAGAATAAATTTTCTTGCCATCCGTAACCGAGACATACGGCCTATCTGCAAAAATTCCTTCTTCTTCATCTCTGACTGCTTCATAAATTTGCCCGACTGTTAGCTGTGTCAAATCCCTTGCGATAATGCACTTCAATTTATCTCCTTTTTTGAAACCGTTTAGATATGGATTGCTCATGCCGCTTTCTCCTGCTTCGTTTTACGTTCGCCAGTCAAAATAAAATCAACCGCTGCTTGTGCTTTGCTCGCTGCATTAAACATAGCGCGAGGCTCTTTCTTGCAGCGTTTAATCCAAGAAGAAAGATACTCGGCGTGATCCTTGCGAGGCTCAACACACAAACCGCACTGCGCTAATAAAAAAGCAGCTCCAATTTCTGCCACCAATTCTTCAAAAGCGTACTCCTCTGTGGTTGATATTCCCACAGAAGGAAAGCGATCCATTCTTGATGAATGGCCGCTCCAATGCGTTAACTCATGCAGCAACACCGAGTAGTAGCCTTCGGTTGTCTCAAACTGTTTTAGCAATGGCATTCCGATTTTATCGCGTGAAGGCGAGTAGAACGCTTTGTCTTGCGCTTCCCATTCAATGTGCGCCTTGGTTTGTTCGATAATTGTTTCCGCAGCAGCAAATTTTTCTACGTCCGTTCTTTCTTCAATGCTTTCTGGTTCGTAACCTTCAACTTGATTGGCTGAAAAAACCGTGAAGCAATTTGGAAACATGCCGCTATAGATTGCATTCTCGCCATCTAATTTTATGCTCGGCACTTCTTGCGAAAAATTCACCCACTTAATGCAGCCAATTCCTTTCTCGCCTTTCTTTACTTTCGCGCCAAGCTCTTGCCACTGTTTGAATGTAGCCCACTCACCGCCGCCCATGAAGCCGAGTAGTAAAGCGTTGCCGCCTTTGTAGCATTGTTTTGTTTTTGCGTTTGATGCCATACCGAAGCCGCCACCAATCCACGGCTTTGTCCAGTTGCCTTGCGCTTCTTCCATTGCTTCGATCAGTCGTTCAGTAACTCGCTCGAAAACATCGCGGCGAGATTCGTTTGTTTTTTCTGTTTTCTTTTTCATAATTAAGTCCTCAGTCAGTAAAGGTCATGGTGAACCGGATGCCTGCTTTCTTGTCGGCCTTTCTGCGCGCCTTGCTGCCAGCGGGTAATGCTTCGCGCTTATCGGCCTTGGTCATTGGCTGGCTGGCTGATTTTTGCTTTTTCATAATTCAGTCCTCAGTAGTTTCTAGAATAAATGGTTTGAAAAATAAACTTCCGTCCGTTGCGTCCTTTCTGTTTTATTTCGTGAGCGCCACCGAACCAACAACCGCAGCAATCATGCTCACAGGAACAGCTCTGCGATTTAATCCCATGAATGACGGCACGCGCATCTTTAAGCGTTACCGGAGCGGTGAATGTTGCGTAGTGCCACTGCGCTGAATGCTCGCAAATATCATCCTCCACTAATTCTGATCCGTTAATAATTTTTAATCCGATATTGCTGCCGCGCTTGTCTGTCAATTCTTCCCACTCGTCAGCATGTGACCAGTCGGCGTTGTATCGGAAAGTTCTGCGTGCTGATACTTCGCTATAGATTTCCATGTCAACCTTCCTCATCTGAATAGTCAAACTCAAGAAAGCCTATTTTGTTTTCTTCTTCATCATAAATAACCATCGATCCATCCATTGCCAAAATGTTGCAGTCGTCGCCATCATCAAGATCGTCTACAATTTTTCGCAGGATCATTTGCAAGCGATTCGGTTCAGATTCAAGTTTTTTATCTTCGAGAGTCAAAGTAATTTTCATAAGTCAGTCCTCAGTAGTTGCGGCTCAGAGTGAACCAAAAAAGGCACTGCCGTTAAGCAATGCCTTTCGATGTTTTACTCTGGATAATTTTTCGCTTCACAGCGTTGGCACAACCTTCACAGGTTTTGCTTTCGTTTTTTAAGTTGTTGTCGCTTCTCAGCGAGTGGGGTTTGCTCTGCACTTTTTTGGCTGATCGCCTTGAGCCTGCATCACTGACAATTATCGTCTGCCGTTGACGTGTGAAACATGCCGCTTACCAGCGGTTCCGAACTTTCTGCCCAAGGTGCCTACCGGCAATGCCTTCGTGAGTCGTGGGGGCATACTGTGGTTCGTTTATGCAATACAAGGCACTTGCCCTGTTGCGTCATTATATACAACCCACTCGGTTTGTAAACCACCATATAAATCAACCAGTTACGGCAGGCGTGGGCGCGGATCAGGCATAAAAAAGGGCGCTTGAGGTCGCCCCGCGTCAATCATACACGCCAAGGCAATGGCTAAGAAAAAAGGATACCGAACTGACGAACCGCAGAAAGCACAGCATTTGCCAGCACTTCGGCCATGCCGTCCTCTTTGCACCAGCGGTATAAATCGCTATCTGCGTTCAATCGTTTTTGCTTTGGTATCGCGCCAATAGATAACAATTGATAGAGAGCATCATGCCCCGCGCTGCCGCGCATAATTTCCTTGGTGTCTGGACAGAAGGTAGCGCCGTTCCATGCGTAACCTTTTTTGAGTATCAATCGGCCATCATCCCATAGAGTGATGTACTCAGTTTTGCAAGCGATACCGCGAATGGAAGTTTTAAGAGTTAACGAATCGGTCAATCTGTACTTACATTTTGCTAGTGACTCGTATTTTATTTCCACATCGACTTCACTTCTTGGATTATTTCTACAATTGATTTTCCGCGCATGCGTTCAAACCAGACGAACACGCCGCCAATCAAACACCATGCAGGCAAGCCGCACACAAAAGCAATTCCGATCAGCGTATAAACTTCATTGCTGACTCCAGACATATCTCCAGACATTGCGGCAGCAACTATTGCATCGACAAAACCAAAATGTTTGCCAACATAATCGCCGCCGCAGATCGAAGCCATAGCAGTAGACATAAGGCACACAAACAAATTGCGCTTTCCATCCGGTGCAGTAGCAGCCATCACTACCGATACACAACCAATAGCGCCGACAACTAAACCTAAAGCAGTATATTCTACTGCTGCTAAACTTGCTGCCTTGCCTGCTGTACCCGCTGCTACTACACCTTGCGCTGCTTGTTGTGCATCGTTCATATCCACCCTTATTCCCCTTGTGCGCTTCATGCGCTTACATCATTAAACTTCTTCTGGTGCCGGTGCAGGATACAGATCAACAAAATCATCCGGCACACCTTCGCTCATGGACATGCCAGCAACGCTGTTTTTTACCAGCAATTGCACGCCGTTTCCTTGATCGAATTTTATGAATGCGTTCGGATTGCCGTTGCAACCATCGGACGGCTCCATCGTTACGCCATCGCGCACAATTACACCGCGAAAAAAATGGCCGTTATGCTCGAACGGATGAGTGAATAAAATTTTTGCAAGAATCATGTGTAGTTCCTCATTTTATGGTTTGTTTATTGCCTTCCAAGTTTAATACCAAGCCTGCAGAAACGCCAAGCCTTAAAAAATAATTACTGCCGACTGATCGTTAGATGATCTGCACCATAGGCTTTCTGTGCCAAGCACAGCTATCGCTTGAGCAGTTCCGGTTATTGTTATTCCACCAATTCCATCTGCAGGAGCAGGAGCGCCAACTTTTACTACGCCAATAATCGGTGAGTTTCCAGCGGCTTGAATGCTGCCAGTAAATGCACCGCTGGCAATACCGTTATAAACCAGAGTCCATGCTTGTGTTACTGCTACAGGTGCGCGAGTTGCCATAATAATTTCCTCGATCAGTATTTAATTATGTAGCTAAGAGCCACGTTCTTCGGTCTGGTTTCAGAGCCACCAGTGCTGCCTGTTGTTTTTCCTGCTCCGTTATACCAGACAGCACCACCGCCTAGACTAAACGTGGCATTGGCGGCAGCGAGAGTGTGATTGTGCGACTTGAACGCGTCTTGCTGATCTGTACCGAACACACGACCGGAGTCAACACCGCGACCAGCATCGAAACCACGAATAAACATACCGCGCAGATCAGGCACTTCACCAACGGCACCGAACTGTGTGCCGCACAATGCAATGAGCGCAGGAGATGCGCCCACCGAGCCATCACACAGTTGCCAGCCTGTCGGCGCTGTAATGGATGGATAAGCAACAATCGAGCCCACAGGCGCAGTGATAACGGCTGCGACTTGGTTTTTTACAAAAGCAGTGGTAGCAAGTCGTGTCGAGTCATCACTAGCTAATTGTGTCGGCGCTGTTGGATTGCCGGTGAACACAGGCGAAGCTCGCTCGATCAGACGGTTATACGGATCGATCATCGTCCATTTTGTTGCATCGCTTGGCAGCGCAGTATTTGCATCTTGCAGACTCATAAAAACATATTTAACGCCGGACACATCATACAAGCACATAGCATTTTTGGCGTAAGGAAACGGCACGCCGCCATTGTCTGCAGTGGTAATAAAATCAGGAATGGCATTTTCTTGATATTGTTTAAGCGCGGCAGTCACTATGTTAAAAAGATAGTTCATATTGCCGCGATCTAAACTCAGTCCGGTAGTGTTAGGGTCTTGGCTATAGCGTGAAGGATAACCAAAATCAAAATTCACCGAGCCGCTAACATCGGTTTCTGGAACAGTAGTTTTGTCGCCGTTAATAGCGAATGGCGTTTTGATGTAAGTCATTATGTTTCTCTCCTAAAAAAGTTCGGCAATACTGTTGGTTCAAAATTCAAGTTCTTCTCATCTGGCGGCGCGGTAGCATCAATATCAAAACCAAAAGAGAAAGTTTCCTGAACAACTATATTCATTTTTACTCCGCTCGGCCTGAGTAAAATATCCAACTGATTAAAAGCACTTACCAGCGATGGAGAAATGTTGTTCTTAAAATAATACGTCATGCTCATGTCGTAGTTATCTTTTACCCATGCTTTATTCTCACCGAATAAATAAATCAGCATTCTGTTTATCAGCGTAACGCTAGGCCGCATGGTTAATTGAAAGAAACGGCACTGCAATAAAATCCTTTGCTCCTCAAGAGAAAGCCCATCTATTGTGCCATTATTTCCAACGGCAAAGTTAGCTTGGTAAAAATTATGAGAGTAGCCATTGTATGGCTGCGGAGGCGTAATGACCGGCAGCGAGTACGGAGGATCAGCTAAACCAAAAGCCGGATAACCGGATGGCGAAGGGTCTTGAGTCGTATAGAGCGGTACGTTAAGAATAATTGACCAAATATAAAGACCGTCCTTGGTCGCTGTCGCCAGATTAAAAAATCCAGCAATCCATGCGTCGAAAAGCTCTGAGCAATACGCATCTACCCATGCCTGCTTCTGCAGCACAAGCGACTCCAGCGTTGCGGCTTTGTTGTACTGCCAAAGCAACGCCTGCGCTGTGTCGATTTTGAAGTCAAATTCTTTTATCTTCATGCCACAGTGACCGCTATGTTTGCTTCGGTTATCAGAGCTTTTTTATTCGTGTCTATGCTAATAGTGTAAAGCCATGTTGGACTTACGTTTTCAAGTGCCACTTGAACATTGCTAACAAATAGCAAAGGCGTTTGTGAAGTAATCGCGCCTGACAATTCAAAAGCAGAAACGTCTACACCAATAGTCAAACCAGTCTCTCCATTTATTAAACCGTTCGCATAATCCAGAATGGCTTTTTTCACAAGAGAAACTGGATCAGATACACCGCCGCTTGCTCTTACAGTAACGCGCACCATCACTGGAACTTCGTCTGGTCGATCAAACTTAACAGGATAAACCTGTCCTGTAGAAGGGCTGGCGACATTGACAGTCACGCTGCCATTCCAGTTGCATCCTGCAGATTTTCCATAGAGCAATCCTTCTGCAATTTGTTGATCGCTGCCACCATCAACGCATACCCATATTGAATGCTCGACGAGAGAAATTCCTTCGATTACTTGAGTAAAATTCTCATAGTTCTCAAGCAATCGCACACTGCGCACACCGGCAAGCGCATAAATATAAGACATGATTGCTTCGTTAATGCCTGCGCCTTGTACCGCTAACTCATTGCGTCTTTGTGAGCGCGTGGTTTCGTCGCTGGCTTTTTCTGTGCCGATATAAAAAGCATCGTCTGGATTGTTTACGGTCTCCCAACCTACAGACGTGACTACGATTTTTGTCAGCATGTTTGCTACGCACTGAATAGCCCCGCTTTTTATTGCGCGAAAAACTCCAATGCCTTGCCCTGCATTATCAAGCACGACTGAATTGACCAGAGCAAACTGTTCTGCGTCTGCATCATCTATTGCGGCGATCGCACCTGCTGGAATAATGGCCGATGGAAAACCAGTCAGCAAAACATTGTCTACTTCTGTGTGTGTTTCTTGCTCGCGCTTGCCGCCTGTCAGCGCATAAATAGCGTCCAGAAAAATGCCTTCGGCGATGTTGGGATTTATCTGGTTGAAAATTTGCAGGATATTTGACAGAGCGCCGACTCGGTTCAAAACTTCCTGCGTCATTAGAACGCCTTGCGGAGTATCGGGAGAAAGAGATAATCCCGCGCCGAACGCTGCAATATATTCTTGCTGCACTTCATTTTGAATTTCCGAAGTTTCAGCAACGAGTACCCCTTGCGGGACTATAAAATCAATTTGAGCCATCTAAAATTGCCTCACCGTAAATCGTCAGAATTTTTGCTTGATAAGAAACGCTGTCGCTAATAATTGCAGCGTCAAAAGAAATTACCGCTTTCACGCTGCTAACGCCTAGCAACTGTGTGTAAGCGGCAGCAATGTATTGTGGAAGTTTGCTACTGCTACGCCAGATAGTTTCAAAATTCGGCATGCCAAGTTGCTGATCCAGAACGCACTCGCCCTGCATAACCTGCAGGCGTTGAGCGCATTGCTGCAACGTAGAGTCAATGTCGTATGCCAGTACCATATTGCCGTGCTGATCTAGGAATAAATCATTGTCTGCATTTACTGCAAAACTTATCTCTGTAGCCATCAGTTATTCACACCAATTGTTCCAGCAAGAGCCGTTCCTGTTCCATGCGTATGCGCTTTGAGTGATTTAGTTCCAGCATTCACGTTGGTTGTACCGGTAATAGTTCCGGCTACAGTAAGATTACCACTCATAGTTACCGTGGGCGAGTCTATCGAAACGCTGCCAGATGCGGTCACTTCAACATCGGGAGAGGTCACAGTCGCTTTTGTGGTTGCATTCACTTCTACTTCTGGAGAATTGACCGTTGCTTTTGTGTCAGCGTTCAAAACGATCTCAGGCGCGTTCACAGTCACTTTATCTGTAGCGGTCACGGTTACTTCGGTTGCGCTTACAGCGATGCGCGTGGAGCCGTCTAGCGTGGATAACACTACGGAAT
>JACCEA011177107.1_pt1 | contig 16719 bp, 11 predicted proteins | sample 7449851 | NCBI WGS metagenome assembly JACCEA01 (sample SAMN15323453, study PRJNA562643) | freshwater metagenome | isolation source: river surface water | place: USA:Blue River Watershed | collected 2017-08-18 | reverse complement strand
GACGCAGAAGTGGCCAGTGCAGCAACAAACGATAAATGATGAATAAGTTTCATATTTTCCTCGTACTTAAAATAAAAATGGGCAGCTTATTGTCGAGCTGCCCATGAAGCTTTTTTCTATCGCTAATTGAATTAGGTTATTACAAATTGGTGCAATTAATACCTTGTAGTCCGTCGGCGAAACCACGTAGTGAGGGTTTATCGTTGTAGTTATTGTCAAATAACAGCGGCCAGGCGATGGCTTCGCCGTTATAGGCGGAGGTTGCTGTGGTTAGCCAGGTACTTGCATCCGTTGTACCCCATACGGTAATTCCGCCGCGTTGGTTGGCTGGCACTGTGTCCATATAGGCTTTAATAATTTCGCAGTAGCGCTGTTTTTGCGTGAGCGCAACGGATTGTGTGAAGCTGGTGATCTTATTGCCTGGCCATCCGCCGTTGTAGGGGTTATTTACAGCCACATCCAGTTCGGTAATTTTTACTTTGAGTCCTTTATCAACCACCTTTTTCATTGCGGCGCTGATGTTGGCAATGGATGGATAATCCATGAAGACATGCATCTGGAAACCAACACCGTCGATTGGAACACCGCGCGCTTTGAAATCGGTCAGCATTTCAACCAACTTGGTGGTCTTGGCATTGTTTTGATCAATGTTGTAGTCGTTGTAATAAAGCGTTGCTGCTGGTGCTGCGGCGCGTGCGGCTTCAAAGGCCTTTTCGATATAGAGCGAGCTATTGCCGCTTTTTACGTAAAAGGTGGAATCATTGGTGCGGAAGTTGGCGACGGGGTTACCATCATTGATCGCCTCGTTCACTACATCCCAGCTGTTCACGTTGCCCTTGGCTTCAAAATGATCCACAACTGTGGTGATGTGGGTTTGCAGTGCCGTGATAAAATCGGCCGAAGTTCCTGTCCAGTTTTTCATAAAACCGGGCACTTGATAATCAGAATGCCAAACTAATGCGTGGCCGTGAACCTGGATATTTTTGGATTTTGCATAATCCACAAATGCATCGGCGTTGGTGAAAGTGAAATTACCTTGCGTAGGTTGCAGGTAGCTCATTTTCATAATGTTGCCGGCGGTCATTTGATCAAAATGCTTTTCAACTACCGCTTGCTCTTTGGAATTGGTCAAAATGTTGTAAGTTGGCGAGTCGTTATTGGATACAGCAGCCCCGATTGGGAAATCGGCTAGCTCGCGCAAACTGGTTACATTCGCGGAATAAACGCTACCGGTACTGGAGCTGGAATTCGCAGGTTGTTTGAGCGTTACTTTTGCGCTTTTAATGGTGACGGTGCCAGCGGGCGTGCCCTTGGCTTGCACGCCAATTTGGACATCGAATTCGGTTTGATTAAATTTTTTATCGGCTTCGCTAATGGTGCAGCTGATTGCTGAATCGGTACTTGCTGCGAGCACTTCATTGCCTGACCAACAGTTCCACTCACCTGCCCAAGCCCCGCCTTTGATCTGCGCAATAATTTGCAAGTTGGCGCCCGAGGTTTTGAATTCCGGGCTGACGTTGACGACCATATCTACAATCGCATCTTCCAGTTGTACTGGTTTTGCCAAATCCGTAACGGCGCCGATGTTATCGCCACTGGCGGTAAAGCTGACTCCATCGCCGTTGACGTTGACCCCTGAGTTGCCCTCGCCATTGCCGCGCCAACCACTTGCCATATTCAGGGTAATAACAGTAGTGGCTGCGGATGAGCTGCTGCTGGCCGTAACCGATGAAGGGGCAGCAGAAGACGGTGTAGCTGATGATGGTGCGACTGAAGAGGGTACAGCGGACGACAGGGCCGATGATGGAGCTTCTGAGGAAGGTGTTGACGAAGAACTGATGGGGGGCGCGCTGGATGCTGGTTTGCTGCTTCCACCTCCGCCGCCACCGCAGGCCGTCAAGCCAAGACTGATTAAAGGTATATAAATAAGCTTTTGGTAATTTTGCATGGTTGGATCTCTGTCTTATGGTTTATTGTTGTGGTCAATTACACCATAAGTCGCAAAACCCTGTATACCAGTTAGTGTAAGGATTGGTAATTTGGATTATTGGCGGGGGTGTCAGAGGATAACTTTCGGCTAAAAATGCGTTCTAGCAGGGCGCGGCTTTTGCGTTGTAACGGCATTTCAATCATTTGTGAAACCAGCATGGGCAGGGCGGTTGCCAGTGCGGCAACGAGCAGCCAGAGTGGCTGGAAATGATGATGGTCAAGCTGCAACACATGGGCACCGTAGTAGAGCACTAATACGTGGATCAGGTAGATCGAAAAGCTGGCTTGGCCAATTTTGCGCAGTGGCCTGGACGCGAGTAGCCAGCCCGTTGGTTTGCTGTTAAATGACAAAATATAAATCGCCGAAGCGAACGCGATACTAAGGCCCACAGAGTCATAAAAGCTGCGTTCGCTGTAATCCTGGGTAAGCGGGAAGAGTATGGCGGCGAGCGCTAGCAGCTGTAGAGGAATTAACTGCCGTGCCCCTCGATGTGTTTTCCAGTAATTGCGCGGCATTAGTGCGGCCAGTGTGCCGGCCAGGAAAAAGTGCAATTTGTTGGGCAGGCTAAGGTTGGGCCAAAGGTCGTTGGTGGCAATCAACACAGCGCACAGAAAACCGGCAAGGGGGAACGCCCATGGCATTTTTTGGCGCAGGCTGAGGCTGTACCAGATAACCACAAAAAACAGGTAATACTGGATTTCCAGTGGAATCGACCAGAAGGGGCCGACATTCCCGGCAAGGCCATAGTGGCGGATTATGCTGGTAAAGCTGTCAATTCGAAGTGGAAAATCCGCGCCTTCCAACAGTGATAGCAAAATGCACAGGCTAATCACCAACCAATAGATCGGCACTATGCGGGTGAAGCGGGCGATCATGTAATGGCGCAAGGTGTCGCTGTTGCAGGTTTGGTGTGCGTAAAGATAGCCCATCAGGAAGCCGCTCAGCGTAAAAAATACACCAACCCCCACCGAACCAATCAACCCAACATAGCCCTCTTTCGGAATGTGAGATACCACCACAAACAGGCAAGCAAGCGCGCGCAGGCCGTCCAGATTGGGCATTTTTTCCATCGTGGGGTTGTGTTTTTCAGCGTGGGTATAAGTTGCCATTGGCTCCGCCTCTGTACCCCTTCCAGTGCGTCGGGGCTGACTAAACAGGTATCGTCGTTATGCGAGCAAAATTTGATCCATTTGTTAAGCGTGTCGCAATTTAGTTACTGGAGGGCAATAAAAAAGGCGATTCACTCGCGTGAATCGCCTTTTAAGGGAGGCTTGTAAGTAATTAGCCTTCCATTTGCTCCAATTCTTTACCCTTGGTTTCTTTGATGTACCACATCACAAAGAACACCGAGAAGAGCGAGAAGAATGTATAGATACTGTAAGCACCCGCCAAACCAATTGCTGAAGCGAGCAGCATTGGGAAGGTCCAGGTAATCAGGAAGTTTGCCCCCCATTGTGCAAGGCCAGCAATTGCCAAGGCAGATCCGCGCATTTGGTTGGGAAACATCTCGCCAAGCATAATCCACACTACCGGGCCCCATGACATATTAAAGAACACCACGTACACGTTAGCCGCAATCAGCGCCAGCAGGCCGTTGCCGGATGACAATTGCAGCTTGCCTGCTTCATCCACTGGTGCACCCGCGAATGCGAACGCAACGAGTGCCAAAGTGATCGTCATGCCAATAGAGCCAACCCACAACAGTGGCTTGCGGCCTACTTTATCTACCAGGAAGAATGTAATGAAACAGGCGCCGATGCTGACGGCACCAGAGAGGACGTTGGTCAAAAGTGCATCGCTTTCAGAGAATCCTGCGGCCTGCCACAGTACCGCACCATAGTAGAATACAACGTTGATACCGACGAATTGCTGCAGTACCGCCAAGCCAAAACCGATCCAAACGATGGGGCGGATTTTGCCAGTGGCCTTGTTTACGAGATCGCGGAAGCTGGGTTTGTGGTCGTGGGCCAGGGTGTCGTAAATTTCTTTCACTTTGTCATCAGCTTTATTGCCGTAAAGCTTTGCAAGGACAACTTTGGCTTTGTCGTTTTTTCCACTTGCGACCAGAAAGCGCGGACTTTCCGGGATAAGGAATAGTGCGAGGAAGAACAGACCGGCGGGAATTAATTCCATCCAGAACATCCAGCGCCAGGTTTCATATCCGCCCCAGAAAATGGCGGTGGAGCCACCAGCCGAATCAGCCAGGAAGTAGTTGCTTAAGAAGGAAAAAAACAGACCGGAGATAATAGCAATTTGCTGAATAGAGCTGAGTTTGCCACGATACTGCGCCGGCGCGACTTCGGAGATATAAGCAGGGCAAATAATACTCGCTGCCCCTACCGCTAAGCCGCCAATAACGCGGTAGATAATGAACTCAACCGAGCCGGTTGCAATACCCGAGCCCCACGCAGAAATAATAAATAGCACCGATGAAACCATCAGCACCCACCAACGACCGTATTTGTCCGCCCATTGGCCCGCAAAAAATGCACCGACTGCACAGCCTAGCAGCATCGACGAAACGCTAAAGCCGGTACCCATAGAGTTGGAATTAAAGGCTTTTTGCAGTCCATCAACGGTGCCGTTGATTACGCCGCTATCGTAGCCGAAAAGGAATCCGCCAATAGTGGCGATTAGGCTAATAAGGATTACAAATCCCATATTTGCCTGGGTTGAGCTGGAAGTCTCGTTCATGGTTATACCTGTTATTTGATTTATCTTTATATGCCCGCCCGGAGGCTGGCTTTTAATTGCCGCTGGTTCGACGGCGCGACCTTAACACAGAAGCCGGGTTGCGGGCAGTGTGCGCGGAGGTATGGTCTGAAAATGGAATCGCCAGTCTTGTGAACTGGCGATTCGCAGTGGGAGGAGATACTAAATCAATATGGTTTTGCTGACTATATGGTGTGCATCAAACAAACGTTAATTCGCCCATAAATCAAATTTCAAACGCAAAACCTGATTCGGATAAATCCTTGTAGGCCTCGGCATCAAACCGGTAAAGGCTTGCAGCGCGATGTGGCACGCCCTGTTGTTTTTCGTTGCAAGGCGTCAGAAGGTTCATCTTCATGATCTTACGGCGGAAGTTGGGTTTATCCAGTTTGGTATTGAGGATCGCCTCATACAATGCCTGCAATTGCAGCAGAGTGAATTTCTCGGGCAACAGGTTGAAGCCAATAGGCTGGTGGCAAACTTGATGGCGGAGAACCTTTAAACCGTGAGCTACAATTTCAGCATGGTCGTAAACCAGATCCGGCAAGTTATTTACGCTTTGCCAGTTAACATCCGCGGCGCTCTGACCTGCCACCAGCGAAAATTTATCTGCGCTTACCAGCGCGTAGTAGGCGATGGTTACAACACGTTCATTGGGGAAGCGATCAACCCGGCCAAAGGTTTTCAATTGTTCCAGGTAGAGCTCGCGTACGCCGGTCAACTCTTCAAGTAGGCGATAGGCGGCATCGCGAAGGTTTTCGTCGTGGCGAATCCAGCCGCCGGGAAGCGCCCACTTGCCTTGGTGCAAAGGGTCGGTTTGCTTCACTAACAGGATTTTCAGTTCGTCGTTATCCAAACCGAAAACCAGGTTGTCGATAGATAGCGCTTTAATGACGTCAGCCGGGAGATTAGGGGAGCCTATATTGGTTTGGCCACCTGGAATGTGGGTGTTGGGCACTGCAATCTCCTTGGAGGCTTGCTTTGGTTAGGTTGTTGTTAGTTGATTGTTATAGGCACCTATTGTCGAGATGCCTGATAGGTCGAGTCAATGGCGCATTGTATAAGCCGATTCGATATTGGTCGAGAGCCGGCGCTCGATAGGCGGGGTGCGGGCCTGGCGGGCGAGTCGTTGGCTTTCAGGTTGTTTGCTCCCGAATGCCAATCGCTAATGGTTATAGACGGCAAAATGTAATCGGTGCCATATTTTTTGGCGCCTCTGTTACTTAATCCACATTTTTTTTGCGGTTAACGGAGATTTACTGCTTTTTATCTTGTTGTCAGATGGACAATAAGCTATGCTATAGGCATCGTAATAAGCGCATTGCGGGATTGCTAATCATAAGAGCGCAGTGTCTTCAATTTGGTGCCGGTGTTTTGTATCCGGACAACAACCATCGCTAATTAGTGAGTCTTTATGCTGTTTCTTGGTATTGATGTTGGTAGTTCCTCGGTCAAGTTATCTGTGCTGGATGGACAAACTGGCAAAAGCCTGGGGGCTTTGTCTTATCCCGATTCTGAGTTGGCCATCGAAAGCCCGCAGCCGGGTTTTGCTGAACAGAACCCGGATACCTGGTGGGATTGTGTGCGCCAGGGTTTCGCGCGTTTGGTGGCGCGCGGCACCTTCAATGCGCAGCACATCGATGCGATTGGTATCTCTTACCAAATGCATGGATTGGTTGTCGTCGATAAAAATCAGCAAGTATTGCGTCCTTCCATAATCTGGTGTGACAGTCGCGCAGTGCCTTTAGGCAACAAAGCGCTTACTGATTTGGGGCACGATTATTGTTTTGGTCATTTATTAAATTCACCGGGCAACTTCACTGCCGCGAAATTGCGTTGGGTGCAAGAAAATCAGCCTGAGCTGTTTGCACGTATCCACAAAATTATGCTGCCGGGCGATTTCATCGCGATGAAATTATCGGGCGTGATTACTACTACAGCATCCGGATTGTCGGAAGGCACGCTGTGGGACTTTAAAGAAAACCGCGTTGCCTCTGAGTTGCTTACGCATTGGGGTATCGATGCCAATGTAATTCCGGAAATTGTTCCCAGCTTTGGGGTGCAATCCATTGTTAGCGATGCTATCGCGGCAGAGTTGGGTTTGCGTTCCGGTGTAAAAATTTGTTACCGCGCTGGCGATCAACCGAACAACGCATTTAGTTTGAATGTATTGGAGCCGGGTGAAGTTGCTGCAACGGCAGGAACTTCCGGAGTTATTTACGGTGTGACTGATCAGCCTGCAGCGGACACTGCATCGCGGGTAAATACCTTCTTGCACGTGACCAGCACTGAAGAGAAAAAACGCAACGGCGTTCTTGTGTGTGTAAACGGTTGTGGTCGTTTGTATTCGTGGTTGCGCCAAACCATTAGTGCAGCGGGCGCTACTCCGACGTATCCGCAATTGAATGCGTTGGCGCAAGCGGTGCCAGTAGGTAGTGAAGGTTTGTTGTTCCATCCATTCGGCAATGGCGCCGAACGTATTTTCCAAAATAAAAATCTCGGCGCGCAATTGCGTAATCTGGACTTCAATCGCCATGGATTGGGTCATATGGTACGCGCCGCGCAAGAGGGAATCGTGTTTTCGCTCAATCAGGGTTTCGATGTATTGAAATCACTGGGTGGCAGTTGTGAAGTGGTTCGCGCCGGTAAAGGCAATATGTTTTTGAGCGAAGTCTTCGCGCAAACTTTTGCCAATACCACGCAAGCGGCTGTGGAAATGTTTGAAACCGATGGTGCTGAGGGTGCAGCGCGCGCAGCAGCATTGGGCAGTGGTTATTACGCTTCGGCGACTGAAGCGTTTACCGGGTTGACGCGTTTGAGTGTGGTGGAGCCACAAGCAGCACAGTTTGCCCAGTATCAGGATGCTTATCAAAATTGGGTTGCGCTGTTACCGAAGTAATCGGCAAGCAAGGCCTGGTTTTGATAAACAAGTTATTTGAATAGTGTTAGTAAAAAATCCTCAAGGTGAAAATTATGAGTATTGTTCTCGGTAGCAAAGAATACTTCCCCGGTATTGGCAAGATTGGTTACGAAGGTCCGGATTCTGACAATCCATTAGCATTTAAATACTACGATGAAAATCGCGTAGTTGCCGGCAAAACCTTGAAAGAGCATTTCAGATTTGCCACTTGCTACTGGCACAGTTTCTGCGGTGCTGGTCATGATCCATTCGGTCCAGGCACCAAAATTTTCCCATGGGCAGCAACGCAAGATCCAATTGCGCGCGCGCATGAAAAAATGGACGCAGCGTTTGAATTTATTACCAAGCTCGGCACTCCGTATTATTGCTTTCATGATGTTGACCTGATTGACGAAGGTCCATCACGTGCAGAAACGTCCAAGCGTCTGCAAACCATCGTTGAATACGCTAAGCAAAAGCAAGCGGCTTCTGGTGTGAAATTATTGTGGGGTACTGCAAACCTGTTCTCTAACCCACGTTACATGAACGGAGCTTCAACCAACCCGGATTTCAACGTGGTGGCTTATGCCGGTGCGCAATTGAAAGACGCGCTGGATGCAACCATCGCCCTGAATGGCGAAAACTATGTGTTCTGGGGTGGTCGCGAAGGTTATATGAGCCTGCTCAACACTGACATGAAGCGTGAGCAAGAACATATGGCGCGCTTCCTGACTATGGCTCGCGATTACGCGCGTGCACAAGGCTTTAAAGGTGTGTTCTTCATTGAACCAAAGCCAATGGAGCCATCAAAACACCAATACGATTTCGATGCTGAAACGGTAATTGGTTTCTTGCGTCACCACGGTTTGGATAAAGATTTTAAATTAAATCTGGAAACCAACCACGCCACTTTGGCTGGTCACACCATGTGCCACGATATGCAAGCAGCCGCTAACGCAGGCATGTTGGGTTCTTTGGATGCTAACCGCGGTGATTACCAAAATGCTTGGGATACTGACCAGTTCCCGTACAACATCAACGAAACTGTTGAGATGATGTTGGTATTCTTGCGCGCTGGCGGCCTGCAGGGCGGTGGTGTGAACTTTGATGCGAAAGTACGTCGTAACTCACCAGATCCAGTAGATATGTTCTATGGCCATATCGGTGGTATGGATACGTTCGCGCGTGCATTGATTATCGCTGATAGCCTGATCCAACAATCTCCATTGGAAGGCTTGCGTAAAGATCGTTACAGCAGCTTCGATGCGGGTAACGGTGCCGCGTACGAACAAGGTAAATTGACTCTGCAACAACTGGCCGATATCGGCAATAAAGGCGGTGAAGTCACTCTGCAAAGTGGTCGTCAAGAGTTGTACGAAAACATTATCAACCGTTACATTCGTTAATACAGACGTTTTCGTTTAGTTTTTTCTAGCAAAGCCTCTGGCCGCTAATAATCACCCCAGCAGTGGGGTGATGTTTAGCGGCTTTTTTGTGGGCGCGATTTAAGGAATTAAAAACAGTAAATTTCGACCGGCACTGTAAGGCATGCGCTAGAGTTATGGGCGCGGTTAGTCGCTTGGGCGCGATCGTTGAATTCAAAAGCTTCCCCGCAATACGTTTAATAACTATTAAAAAATATCGACATCTAGAGGGCAATAGTATGCAACCCCCATATTTTCATCGGCTAAAAGTATTGGCAGCCGGTACAGTTTTATTGTTAGGTTTCGCTAGTGTGCAAGCAGCTGAACCGTTATATAAAAACGCAGATAAGCCTGTAGATGCACGTGTAAAGGATTTGCTTAAGCGGATGACGCTCGAGGAAAAGGTTGCACAGTTGCAAACGGTGTGGGCCGCACGGCAACAGCTGGAAACTGACGCGGGTGAATTTACCCCTGAACAGGCTAAAGAAATTTTAGGTTTAGGAATTGGGCAAGTGGCGCGCCCGGCAGAGAATAAAGCCACCCTTACGCCGAATAAAACCCCGGCGCAAACATTAGCGTTTACCAATGCGGTACAAAAATATCTGGTAGAAAATACGCGGCTGGGGATTCCTGCTATTTTCCATGAAGAGGCATTGCATGGTCATGCAGGTCGTAATGCCACCAGTTTTCCGCAAGCCATTGGTTTGGCGAGCAGTTGGGATCCGCAATTAATTGAGCAGGTATACACCATCGCCGCGCAAGAGATGCGCGCAATAGGCACACACCAAGCACTAGCTCCTGTATTGGATGTTGCGCGCGACCCGCGCTGGGGACGCATTGAAGAAACGCTGGGGGAAGATCCTTATTTAGTTTCAGAATTGGGCGTGTCAGCGGTTAAAGGGTTTCAGGGAAGTGGTGATGGAATTGGTAACGATCGAGTGATAGCCACCTTAAAGCATTTGGCTGGCCACGGTGAACCAACCGGCGGATTAAATACCGCACCAGCCCCCATCGGTGAGCGCAGTTTGCGCGAAAATTTTTTACCGCCATTTGAAGCGGCAGTAAAGGTGGCGCACGCCCGCAGCGTTATGGCTTCTTACAATGAAATCGACGGTATTCCATCGCATTCTAATGTGGATCTTCTACAAAATATTCTGCGCGGCGAATGGGGTTTTAATGGCGTTGTTGTGAGTGATTATTTTGCTATCGCCGAATTGATTAACCGTCATCATTTGGCCACCGATAAATCGGAAGCGGCATTAATGGCAATGACAGCGGGTGTTGATGTAGAGACTCCGGATGGCGATGCTTATAAAAATCTGCTGCAACTGGTTAAGGATAAAAAACTTGGCATCAAACAAATTGATCAGGCAGTTGCGCGGGTGCTGCATGAGAAGTTTGCACTGGGATTGTTTGATAATCCCTACACCAATACTGCTGATGTTGATGCCTTTGTGGGCAATGGCCAGCATGTCGCCGTTGCGTTGCAAGCGGCTGAAAAATCCATGGTGTTGCTCAAAAACGATAAAAATATTTTGCCGCTCGATAAATCAACCGTGAAGTCAGTTGCGTTGATTGGCCCTCATGTAGACGAAACCTTAATCGGTGGTTACAGCGATGTACCGAAAAAAACCGTTAGTATTTTACAGGGGTTAAAAGAATATTTGGGCGATGGTATTGCCGTGAATTATGAAAAAGGCACCTTGCTGACCGTTGAAAAATGGGCGTCGCATCCGGATTCCGCGGCAGCCAATACTCGCTCCAAGCAACGTTGGCACACTGACGAAGTGATGCTGGCAACCAAAGCTGATACCAAAGGCATGATTGAAAAAGCCGTTGCAGCAGCGAAGAAAAGTGATGTGGCAATTGTGGTGGTGGGTGATAACGAAGCAACGTCACGCGAGGCCTGGAGCGATAATCATCTGGGGGATCGCACCAGTCTTGAATTGCTAGGCGAGCAACAAGAATTGGTGGATGCCGTGCTTGCAACCGGTAAACCGACGGTGGTGTTATTAATCGGTGGTCGCCCACTCGCCATTACCAAGTTGGCGCAAACCGCGCCGGCTATTTTGCAAGGCTGGTATTTGGGCCAGGAAACAGGGCATGCGGTTGCGCGCGTAATATTTGGCGAGGTAAATCCTGGCGGTAAATTGCCAGTGAGCGTTGCGCGTTCAGTGGGGCATTTACCGGTGTATTACAATCACAAGCCCGCTGCAAAACGCGGTTATGCACTTGAAAAAACCGACGCACTTTTCCCATTCGGATTTGGTTTGAGCTACACGCAATTTGCCTACTCGGACATGCATTGGAGCAAAACTAAACTGGCAGCCAATGAGACGGTTGATATCAGTGTAACGCTCACCAATTCTGGTAAGCGCGCAGGTGATGAAGTGGTGCAGCTGTATATCAACGATCCCGTGGCCAGTGTGACCCAACCGGTTAAGTTGTTGCGCGGATTCAAGCGCGTTAGCTTGGCTCCCGGAAAATCGGCGCGAGTAACATTTACCTTATCCGCTAATCAATTAGGGTTTTATGACCGCCAGATGAAATTCGTAGTAGAGCCTGGAAAAATCAATGTGATGCTCGGCTCCTCATCCGCTGATATCCGTCTTAGTGGCGAGCTGGAATTGGTGGGTAAAGTGGCTGATGTTGGGGCTAACAAGGTTTATTTAACACCGGTAACCGTTACACAACGGTAGTCATTTTCTGCTGATTGATTGATCAAAACGACCACGCCAGTTGAGCATTATGGCGTGGTTTTTCACCCGCATTTCTTTTATCCTTAGGTCCCCCGGCCGGGCATGCCGCCGCTGGCGATAGGACATCTAAGGAAAAATCTTGTGAACGAATCATCTGCACTCAAAAAACTCCCTGTTATTGTTAAATCCCCTTTACTAGCTCTGTCTGTGACCTCGCTCTTGCTTGCTGCGTGCGGCGGAGGTGGTGGAGGAGGTGGCGGTAGTCCTTCCTCCAGTAGTGGAGATGTTTTAGGCTGGACCCCGTTTGTATATAAGACCTCTGATAATTTTGCTAACTATTGCGAGGTTCCTCGTCGGGGGAATAGTAAAATTACCGGGCTTCCGTATCCTGACAGAAGCGGCAGCCTTGTACATGAAAGACATTTTTTGCGTTCCTGGAGTTTCGAAACCTATTTGTGGTTTGAAGATTTAATAGACCCAAATCCAACAGCTGCTGTAGACACTCCGCAGCGCTATTTTGAAAGATTAAAATCAACCAAACTTACTTCGTCAGGCAGTGCAAAAGATAATTTTCATTTTTACGAACCCACTGAAAATCAAGAAGCTTGGACGGCGGGGATTACTTATGGATACGGGCTTAATCTCAAGGCGAATTGGGGTATTCCGCGCACTATTAATGTAACCTATTCGGATACCGGGTCTCCTGCAGCAATCAAAGGCATTAAACGTGGAGCCAAAATTATTGCGATTGATGGTCTAAGTGTTGCCACGGTCAACATTGATACACTGGTCGACGCGTTATATCCATCCCAGGTTAACGCCGTGCATGAGTTTGAAATAATGGATGTCGGTGCGAGCACTTCTCGAAAAGTGACTTTGGAATCTGCATCTTTGCCAACGGACTCGGTATCGGTTGCAAAAACGATTCAGCAAAACGGAAGCAGTGTTGGTTATATACAATTCAACACCTTTATTCCTGATGCGCAGGATCAATGGGTTGCCGCAATCAATAACCTTAAAAATGCCGGCGTGAGCGATTTGGTTGTGGATATGCGCTACAACGGTGGAGGTTATATTTCAGTTGCTGCGCAAGTGGGATATATGATTGCCGGAAGCAATACGACAAATAAAGTTTTTTATCAGGACGTAGCCAACTCAAAAAGTCCAAAAGAAGATCCTTGGGGATTTGCTGATACGGGCTTCTACGGTTTAAATAAATCGCTTCCATTGCCCACGCTCAATTTACAACGGGTCTATGTATTGTCTACGAGTGGTACATGTTCGGCGAGTGAGTTGGTGATTAACAGTTTACGCGGTATTGGTGTAAGCGTGTATTTAATTGGTGATACTACTTGCGGGAAACCCTACGGTTTCTTTCCTCAGCCTAATTGCGGTACCACCTACTATACAATTCAGTTTAAAACGGTTAACGCTAAGGGCTTTGGTGAATACAGTGATGGATTTATTCCATCTACCACTGATAACGGCTTGGATAAAATCAAAGGTTGTAAAGTGAAGGACGATTTATCCCACGAGTTAGGTGATCCGAATGAGGCATTATTAGCTGCCGCGTTGCATTTACGTGCGACCGGGAGTTGTCCGTCGTCTACCAGCAGTCGTCAGCAAAAAATGTCTGAGGAAGCGTTCTCTGGAGAACTTGTGCGGCCCGAAGTGCGAGAGATAATGATTCGGAACTAAAGGTAAGGCCCTCTTCGGAGGGCTTTTGTTTTTAGGTGGTTAATGATTTATAAGGGGTATCAGTGGTGCATGCCATTAATTTCTCGATCGACGATTACTTTCAGCGAATTGACATTGCTTATGTGGATGGTAGGGGGGACGCCGATCTAACTCGAATAATGCGCGCACAATTACATTCAGTTCCCTTTGAGAATCTGGATGTGCAGGCCGGCAAGATAGTTTCCATGGTGCCGGAAGATATTGTCGATAAAATTGTCCATCGCAAGCGCGGTGGTTATTGTTACGAGGTCAATGGGCTTTTTTCCATGGCCTTAACCGCATTGGGTTTTGAGTTCGACATCATCGGTGCGCGCCCCATGTTTTATCCGCAGCGCCGGCCTAAAACCCATGTGGTTTTGTTGGTTAAAATCGGCGCTGAACGATGGCTGTGCGATACCGGTTTTGGCAGTTTCGGGTTGCGTGCCCCTATTGGTTTACATCAGCTTGGTCAGGTAATCCAGCAGGATAATGAAACCTTTATGCTGGATAAAAATGAACGTAACGAATTTGTATTGAAAGCATTGGTAAAAGGCGAGTGGGCAAATCAATTCGGATTTGATCTGCAACCTATGGAGTGGATAGATTTCTCGCTGGCAAATTACTACAACTCTACCCATCCGGATGCGGTATTTGTGAAGCAGTATTTGGTGATGCAACAACATGCTCAGGGGCGAACGCTTTTATCAGGAAATCACTTAAAACGTATAGGGCTGGATGGCGAGGTGGTTACTGAAGTTTCTCCTGATCAATTGGATGATGTTCTTTGGCGTGAATTCGCATTGCGCCGTTAGGTAATCACTCTTGCCTGTATTTGCGCAGACAAGAGTGATTATTCATCTGTATTAATGCGGTTAATTAAACTTATCGATTTTAAACCCCTTCACAATCAGTTCTGCATAACCATCATTGGTGTTATTGCTCAGCAGCGCAAAATTAAATTTCGCGACCTTGGTTAAGTCGAGTGGTGTGAGTCCGCCTTTAAAATCGCTAAATGGAATTTTTACAGTAGTCAATTCAGGGGCTGCGGGCAATGTAATTTGATTGTGTGTGCCACCGTGGATGGCGTACTGGCGCAATTGCAAATTAACACTTTGATTTGATTTATACGTGATTTCAATAAAGCTTGAGCTACTCAAATCGATAGCTTCTGCTTCGCCAGTTTTATCAAATCCTGCAATGGGAAATGACATCTCTCCCCAAGGCGAAACCTTGAGGCGCACATGTGCAACGGCTGCGCCATCCATCACCACGAGCGGATTGGTTCCCGATGCAGGGATAAGTTGTTGGCTGCCCGTGTTGAAGCCAATTTTCCAGTCATCGAAACCATTAATGGTGATGGGCGCTGGATTTAATTGACAACCACTGCCTGAAAAGTTACCTGATGTCCCTTTGGTGCTGTTCACCCAGGTTCCGCTCACAGTGCCAGCATCGTGATTCAACAGTCCTTGCAGTTTATTGTTATCGGTAGTTGTTGCAGTCAGCCAGGGGCCTTTTAATTGGCCGCTGATCGATTGGCTTTCGTTGGTTTCAATTTCATAAAGCGTGCCGGAGACTTTATTGCTTGCATCAATATCAATGCTCAATATGCCCGCGTCATTACCGTTGAATGTAGCACTAAAGCGATGAACACTATTTGCTGCACCACCTACGCGACTGGCAGAAAAGTTTTCGCTATTGGTATCTTTTTTCCAGGTACCACTAATATCGTTAATCGATGTGAATTCGCCGTTATAGCTGCTTTTATCGATAGTGTTGCCACTCTCAAAAACAACTTTTTGTTTGTGCTGAATAGCGGTTGTATTGGAGAGTGTAGTTGCTTCGGTTGCATTTTCAGCCAATGAAAATCCGATCACATTGCCATCAAGTGCGCTGACAAAAAAAGCAAGTTTGTCTTTATTGTCGCCACTAAAATTACCTTTATAAACACCTGAGTAATTGCATAGATGGGTTGCTTCCAAATGTTGTTGTGCACTCGCCACATCAGGAAGCTGATGAGAACCACCATCTGCAGCCGAAGCGGCACTCATTATGGTTGTCAGGTTTTGTGCAAAGTTTGCGGAGGTAAAATCAATTTGTGCCCAGCTTGTTGCTGCCGTTTGTAGTGCGGATGAAAGCTGAATACCATTTTGTGCGTAGGCATCAGTATCCAACATCAGTAAAAAGCGCACCATATTCTGTATGGCCTGATGATTGGAGCTGCCATTTTCAATCAGGTCTATGGGGGTAATTAATGCTTTACCCTGAGTACTGCCTAATACGATTCCACCAATGGAGAAACTAATGGTTTTACCTTGTTCGTAGCTGAAGGTTCCGGTGTTATTGGTAACTCCGGACTGGGCACCAGAAACAAATTTCAAACCGCTGATATTGGTATCTTTAAATTGCCCCTGTAATACGGCAACTGATGTTGCCGCTGAACTAGCGGCCTTGCTCGAAATTGAAGAGCTTGAGCTCGAAGAACTTGAGCTCTTGGTAGAAGCCGGGGTTGATGTGGTGGAAGTTTTTTCTCCTCCGCCTCCACCGCCTCCACCACAGGAGGCGAGAATACCGGATGAAAGTAAGATTAATGCGACTTTGTTATTCATATTTCCCTCTAGGGTTTTGAAAACGCTAAAAAATGTTTTACCGCACAGGCGTTGTTGGGCGCGAGTGGGTGAGCAGTTTTAGAGTTGTCTAGAGCGAATCTGCGTAGGGGGAAATCGAAAAATTCTGGTGTTAGCTTGTGGGCGCAGCTGACTTATTATTGGTGGCGAATCTTGCGGGAGAATGATGGGCTAGTCAAGAATGGCATCTCTCGGTTTAACGAAAAAGATATGCTATAAACCACCACCTTAAAGCTACCAATAAAAATACATCGCACCTTGGGATATTTATGAGTCGACGCCTCCGGTTTTTGGCCGCTATGGTTTTACCCCTGTTGTTGATTACTCCTATCCATGCCGAGGTTTTAGCCACCAAACAATTACTAACACCCTTGATCCCCGATGCCAGCAGGCATATGTCCGTTCCTGTTGCGGTGGCCCATGATCCGCACCAACCGGTGTGGGTGGTTTACCAGTTAGTGGGTATCTCTGCCGAATCTGATCCTGAGGGTGAGGTGGTAGTAAATGCATCATTTGAGATGGTTCCAATTCCGATTACTGACTCAGTTCTGATTTTTAAAGCGTCAAATATGAAAATAGAAAAGTCGGCTGGTGCATTGGATGAGCGAGTAAAAGCCATAATTGGTGAGCGTAGTCCGGAAGAAATGCGCGAAAT
>JACCEA012051210.1_pt1 | contig 16726 bp, 17 predicted proteins | sample 7449851 | NCBI WGS metagenome assembly JACCEA01 (sample SAMN15323453, study PRJNA562643) | freshwater metagenome | isolation source: river surface water | place: USA:Blue River Watershed | collected 2017-08-18 | reverse complement strand
GGATTTTTTTCGGCATCAATCTTGACGAATCTAGTTTCTACATGGGTTGGTGCCAGCCTTTGAAAATGAGAATCAACAATTTGACACCGAAACGTGGCTCCACGATAAAAGTGTACTATCATTCGCTGAGACTTCTTTGCAGCATTAAAAAATTCTTTGGTATCAGTCAATTCAGAATAGCTGAGAAAAAATTAAGCACACGTGAAATAAATCGATTCAGGCTAACAAAAACCTTACACGCCATGGCCAAGTTGACGCCAATCTTGCTCTTGTCTTGTTTGCTTTAAAAGAGCTTGTCGCCGCTTCTGTCTCAAGGCTTCAAAGTCATCCTCATCTGAATATAAACCTGTGTTACAAGTGAATGAAACCTACATAGTAATTATACCCAAATTTTCCAATGATTTCAGTTTTGCATCAAGTTTACGCTCTTCTTCTTCCGCAACTTGAAGAATCCCTTGTTCGACTTGATTTATGAGTTTGGATTGATATGCATCCATTTTTATAAATCAGTTTATTTTTATGTTAGATAATGGACGTGACTCTATAAAACACCTCCTCTACAATATGGAATAGGAGTTTGTATCGCCACATTGTGTATAACGGTTTTCATGGTTCCGCCATATCTCGCGCAGCAGCAGCCAGCAGCAGCAGAGCAGCCGTTGATCCCTTCTTGCTCCTGCTGCTGCTGGTGCTGTTCTCCCCACAGCCTATTGTATTACGGGCGTTTTGGGTTTCTTCGCGCAATTTTATTAAATACTTCTTTTTATTTATTGTATAGCTGTTTAGTTTGTACAATAGTTTCTGTCTCTCTGTTTTTCGCTTCACCGTTAAAAAATTATTCCGGATTCTCGATTTTTCTTTTAGATTGGCTGAAGATTTATTTTGTTGACATGCGAAAGTCTTGAACTTTGGACGAATGCAAATCACTATCCTAAGGTTATGCGTTTTTCTATTTTCGGTGACATCCTACTTTGCCTACCAAACAGGCTTTTGGTATGGAAACACAAGACCTCCTGACACACAGTACGATACTGTACCTTATGCAAATTTGACTGTAAAAATAAACCGACCATATCAAGAGGGACCAGGTCAACACTTAGTAACCGATCCTGAAAGAAATGTCAAAACGCCACTATATGTTGGCAATTCCATCAATCGACAAGCTTTCGACACTTCTTTTGTTTTGGATTTGGTTTATGCATTGGGAATAAATCCAGATCGAGTTTTTGTGTTGAGAGTTGCAAAAGGGACCGTGCATTATTCGTGGGAATCTTCAGCCGTGATCGTAAATTTTGTATTTTTGGAACGAAACAACACACAAGAACTGACTCTGCTGGAGGCTATTGCAGAATTGACAAATCAAATTCAAATTTCTGATAGTAAATTATATCGCGGTACAAATGTTACTGTTGATATTGATTCAAGCTGGGGATTGGAAGTGATTACCTGGGATGTTTCGCTCAAGCTAACCTACGCTATTAGTGTTGTTGGCGGTGATGCTGTAGAAGAGGGATATTACCTTAATCAAGGTAGTTTAGGGGTTTGTGATACCATTCTGGCTGTGAACTACTCTATGTATTGTGAATTCGAACGGTTTTTTGAAGATGACGTCTCGCGGGCATTGAATATATCGTATTACCGTGTCCAGGTTCTGTTTATTAAATCATCTTCCTTGGATTCAGTGCTGGTATATTTCCGAATTATTCCCCCAAAGGTGTTTGCTCGCGAAGATAATGTAACGAGTGCCATAGCTAATTTGATGCTTCAAGTAAATGATATAGATTCTGAGCTTTATAGGGGAAATGTTACTATTCGTACTGGTATGAACATTCGTCAGATCACTTTTTTGCGTTATTATCAAAGTTTCTTTTAATTTACAGATCCTACGTGGGGAGTCAATCAGTTTCTCCAGCGCCCGAGACCGAAGGCGGCACTGTTTACTTTGAAGTATTATGAATATGACCCATCCAGAATATTTAATCCAAGAAGATTCAAAATGATAACCCCTTACAATCGCTGTCAAGCAAATCGTCGATGCAATTGGGGGATTCAAGGTATAACTTAATCGCAGCATATTATAAATATTCGTTTAGCTTGAATTTTGCTTTAGAACTTGATCAATATACCAATGATGCTCGCTTTTTCCATCGATTATTTGAACGAGGTACACTGTATGAAGTTCAATTATTTCTAGATTTTGAAGATTGGAGAATGGGTAGCCGTGGATTTTCTTGGTATGGGAGTCTTCCTCCCCATCAAATCGGCTCTCTTTCGATTGTCAAAGCGCGAGCCAACCCAGCGTCTATACGTGGTGCTCATTTTTGGCCATTTAATCAAGCTTCATTAGGACCGGATGTACCTTGTTATTTATCAGAAAGAAATCAAGGGCTCGTTCTTGATCGTTCACTCCATTTTGCTCAAGTTTCACAACAAGAAGATTTAATCGACGATTTACAAGGGAGAATTGATTGGTTGTCAAATAATATTGAATTTGCAACTATGGGTCCGTTGCTGCGTTCACGAAAGGACGTAAAGGAGAATATTAGTTGGGTGATAGCGGATTTTCGCAATTGGTGGCAGAATGAGATTGTGGAGTTGAAGGAACTCAATAGTTCTCAATGTGTCGGACGGCGTTGCGGGATTATGTTTAATACTTCATCCTTGGAACTTACAGGTGCTATAACTGGCAAAGGCGAGGTGAAAAAAACACTTTCAGGGACAGAAGTAGCTTTATTCACCTTTAATTCAATATATCTGGGACCTGAATTAGAAGTTAAAGTAGTGGGACAGCGGGCATTGTCATTGCTTAGCAAGACAAGCGCCATTATAAACACTACCATTCAAGTAAATCCAGGAACATTGGGAGGTTTCCAAGGAGGAGGTAGTGTTGCTCGCCTCGCATCAGATGCATTGAGTGATGAACCCCAGGCAGTATATATTTGTGATTTAGGCAATTACTGTTCTTTCAATGAAAGCGATCCTGATTCAGTTAGGTTGTTTCATGAACCATTGCTTACAAATAACGTTAATGGACCTGGATCAGGAAGTTTGCGTATTCATTCCTTTGTTGTGAAGACATCGTCTGCTGATATTCGAGAAATTCAAACGATTACAACTTCTGCTCAAAATGGGCAGACTCTGTCTGGAGGTTTTGTGCTAATGTTCAAGACCTATTCCACGCCTATCATTCCACATGACATCTCTCCTTTAGAATTGAAAAGTATCATTGAGGATAACTTGAATATTATGAACCCCTATAGTGGTCCTGTATTTTCCAATCGTGAAAAAGTTACGAGTCCAGCTGGAGTGGGGATTGTGAATGTAACCAGGTCGGATCCTGACTCGCAAGAAGGTTTTACGTGGACCATTACGTTTACAACTTCTATAGGTAATATTGAGCAATTGAGGGTCAAGTCGTTTCTCTTCGGAATAAAAGCCAAGGTGTTTACGGCCACGGTGCGTGATGGAAACGAAATCGGAGGATCTTTCATCTTAAATTTTCAGGGTATTAAAACTGCACCCATCCCTGCAGCTGCTACAGCGACTGAATTTGCACGGAAATTGAGAGAATTGCCAATTGTCCAAACAGTATTTGTGAGAAGGACTGATCCTACAGGAAACTGTGATGATGGATTGTGTTCGAATGGACCATACCCTGCAAGAGGACTATTGTGGACCATCTACGTCACAACTGAAGTTGATAATGTTACCCCGACATCTCCAACATCTCCATTAGCACAACATGAAGCTGAGCACTACAAGTTCTCAGCCGATGCAAGCAAGTTAATGGGATGGAACAGCTCAATTCAAATTTTTCAAGGGACAACTGCTTCCCCAGATTACCCTCAAAACTTGTTAAATGTGACAATTCCATTTTCGTTAGCATATGGTGGTGCAGGTGGATCGTACGGTGGTTCAGGCGGGAAAGGATATGGTGAGAATCTCGTTGGAACAGTGTACAACGATATAAAGATTTCAGATCTTATCGGAGGGAGTGGTGGTTGTATGAGCACTGCAGATCCATTTCAAATTAATGCATTACTCGGACGGACCAATGGCCGTGGTGGCCATGGTGGAGGGGCGTTAGAAATTGTTGCTGCGAACGACCTTACAATAGGTTCGAGAGGGAGATTAATTGCCCGTGGAGGAGATGGGGAACAGACTTCAGAAGGAGGTGGTGGTGGCGGTAGTGGTGGAGCAATTGTTCTAGCTTCCGGTACTGTTATTGTTGTTCAAGGGGAATTAGATGTATCGGGTGGAAATGGCGGTTATGGCGGGGAGATTTTCGACGCTGCAATGGCCGGTGGTGGTGGTGGTGGTGGACGGATTGCAATATATGCCGATTCAATCACCACTAAGCAAGCGACAATTAAGTTTGATGGTGGCGCTTGTGGAGTGTATAAAACTTACGTTGACCACGATGTGCTTGTTTCACATATTCGGGCGGATTTTGCTCTTGCTCTTTTGTTAGATTCGGAGCGACTGGGTAGTGTAATTATTGCACATATTCAGAATGCATTTCCAAACGCTCTGGTTGATTTATATGAATCAATCAGTGATGTGAAAGCAACTTCCACTCAAAATGTATTTTTCACCACCGCATTGGTAAAGGTTACGTTTTTGGATGTTCCTGCCAACGATACATCAATAAAAATTTTATCAGTGGCCTCGATCTTACAGTCTATAATTGGTACTAATATTGCCGAAGTGGTTTATCTTCATGGCAGTATCATCAGCTACGAGCATTCTCATTTAGTTATGCATGACGAACTCCGTACGAATTGTCTTAATCATGGCGATCAAGGAACATACTACACGGAAGCTTTAATGACCTCTTCGATGTTTGTTGGTAGTACATATTCGGCAGAAAGTACTTCCAAAGGCCTTTTTTTGTCCAACCGAGAAACCACCAATACCACCTCTGGCAGCTCACGGGAGGCTCCTTTTTCGGCAAACGGGCCAATTGTTCCTTTTGAGCCATCCCGACCTTCGAGAATCACTTACTACACCAAAACCGATGCGGTTCCGATTGAATCAAAAAAGACAGACTACGGATCACTATTTTCTCTTATTAGTAGAGGTGAATCTGGTCTTAATATATCAAATGTGATAGGAGTTTACTTCGGTAGTACGATCATGCATGGTGCTAATTTTGGCTCAGCTGTAGATGAAAAGGTGTTTTTAAAAAGGTTAGTAACCATAGACCCCTATCCTAACATTGGACGATGGTACAAAGTAGATATCAAAATTCAATGGGATAATCACACCTATTTGGTATCACTGAATGACACTATTGTCACCTACAATCAACCTTTCAAAGGAGACGATGTGGATGGTATTCGCTTATCTGTCACCAGAGCTGTAGATGTCTGGTTTGATGAAATATATGTGGGGTTTGATAACACGATGGAATTTTCTTGTCCCATTACCTCTCGTACCGGAACAAGTACTGTCGCTCCGGTGCAACGTGGTTGGTCATTTGATGAAGTTCATGGTGGCAATTCTAACGGATACACTGAATACAATGTGATGACGCGCCATTATAATTTCCTTGATACGACTGGCTCAATTCCCTTCGATGGACAGGGAGCAGTAAAGGATTTTCAAGATATTAAACTTCAGTATGCCGATGGAGATTATCCACTCACACAAGGAAAAATTCATGCAGGGGCACTCGTTTATTTAACTAATTCCTCGAGAACTATTCAAGATCCCTTACAAGCTTCTGCCACCTTGGACTCGCCAGTTGGATTGTGGTCCACTGGCGCTACCGCAGGTAATCTTGGTGACGGTCGTCAATTTTGGTATACCGAATATAACTATGAATCAAAATTGACCTCTGAATTGAATGGGGGTGTGGTTGCTTGCTCATCTCAAGATCTAATATCATGGCGGTTTGAAGGAATCGTATTTCATTATGTTAACTTGAGTGATATGGTATTTGGAAAAGAAGGGCCATTCATCGTTGAGAGACCGAAGGTACTTTTTAACCCACCTACAAAAGAATACGTCATGTGGGCAGCAATGGACCACAAGTTTAATAGGTCCCTAGCAATGTCGGCAATCGCCTCTTCCCCATTTGAGGATGGACCTTTCCTATTTCGACGATCGTTCTATCCCGATGGTAATCAAACAAGAGATCAAGTTATTTTTGTTAACAACGAAAATCTTCCTGTGTTAGCTCGCACATACTATCAGACTGTAGAATTTGTGTTACCTGAAGCCATGATGCAACCCATTTGGGAAAGCGCTAAAAGTAGTTCGGGTATAATAAATTTCCGATCGAATTACCATCGAGCTTATTATGATATAGGGTATGATAACTACAATGATATTTTTAACCAACGCTGGAGGAAAGAAGACATTGTATATCGTGTAATATGTGAAGATAAAATTACTGGAGAACGTCGTGAAGTTAAATCAGGCACTTATAACGCAGATGGTTTTATTTGCAACGATCCGCAAGAACGTAAGATAGTGATTGGCCAGGGTGATCCAATTATTACCTCTCGTTTTGTATCACCAAACAATTCTGAAAATTCTTGGTGGAGACCAACTTCCGTTCCTGCGGTGGAAGCTCAAGCCTGGTCTGCAAATTATCGTGATGGCTATTGTGGTATCCGAAAACTTAACGATGATTACGATTTGAATGATCCCAATTTGGCGAACTTTCAACCGGAAGTGCGTGACACCTGTTCAAATATTGCTGATAATCCCGTCCATAATGCTATGCCAGACAAGTTAATTGGGATTTTGAAAGTAGTTTTGACCCGTCGTGCCAAATTTATTGCCTTTTCCCAATTAACTCCTGATTACTTGGACACAACTGGATACTTGTCTTCGTTTGAAGGAGAGCTAGAATCTGGAAATTTGATATCCCTGTTGACAGAGTTGGGCCAATTTGGTTTCGGTGCTGGAAATTCCATTAATTCAACATTCAATCCTCCAAAACGATCAGAGTATGATACTGCTGTCGATTATCGCAGACGGTTTTCGCAGTACATTTTGAACTTCAACGATCGGGCTACATATTCTTTGGCTTGTGTCCTTGACGGTGTTTGTCCGGTCAATTTCAGAGATCAGCTGACTGCTGGACAATACTAAGGGTTTCTTGGATTCTTTTTTTTGTTTTATTGTTATTTTGAATTGTAATTATTGTGAGTATGATGAGTTGATGTGAAACTATGTTTTACTATGTATATTATTGTGTGTATTATTAAATGATTGCATTGCATAAAAAAGGCAGGTATAAATTAAGAGCTCTAAGAAGTAGATGCCAATATACTTTTAGATTTAGATGGCAACCGCTTTTAATCCTTAACTGGGTTAAGTAGGAGTTTGTCTGCATGGCACATCTGTTACAATTTTATCATCGTATATCTGTGACGAGGCGTCAGTTTGAGAAAATAGGAATTGCACTTCTCAATGTATCCCAAAATTTCTAGCTAGCTTATTGTTTTACAATTGTACAATATTGACTTCTAATGAATAATTACTTCCATGAGCCTAAGCGATACGATTGAAAACTTTCGTTCTGTCCTTTGGTTGATTTCGAGTGAATTTTTATGATCCTGTCAAAGACTCACATTTCAATTGGCATTGGCATGGTAGTATCTTGCCTTCTTCAAAAAAGCACCACAGGATTAAGCAATATATTTACATTACCAACTTTGAGGACAAGAAAATTTCATGCGGCCATATCTCTCGAAAAACTTCATCTCCACGAGAATGATTCAAAAATTAGATTTTTTGAAGAAGATCACTCTTATACTTTTGATGGACATCGCATGAAATGGTCTGTAACAAGCTTGATTCATGGATATTTTAGCCAGTTTGACCCAGAAGCCGCTGTTCGCATGATGATGTCAGGGAAGCGCTGGCCACGTGCAGAGTATTGTCACCCTTCCGGGAAACCATTTAGTGCCGAAGAAGTCACTCAAGCATGGTCTACATTGAGTAAAAATGCTCGTCATAATGGTAAACTTTTGATTACTGGTTTAATCCAATAATTGCATGTTATACAGGTATGATAATGCATCAAAACATTGAACGTATTTTCCATGGTTTGGAGCCTTTGCAGGCAATGCCGGAACGTCCACAATTTGAAGATTTTCGTCGATCTGTAATGGACGTAGAGAGGATAGTTCCGTTTCGAACTGAATGGCGGGTAGCAGCTCCAGATCTAAGTATTGCTGGAAGCATAGACTTTGTGGGGAAAACCTCGTGTGGCAAATTTGTTATTATTGATTGGAAGCGGTCTTACAAGCTGTCATCGAGCAATGGAAACTCCTGTTCTCGCGTTGCGAAGTAAGATTATCAGTAATTTTCCTAAGAACTCGAGGATGTTTTTTTATGATTTTCATTCCTGCAGGCCTCCTTTAACTCACATTCCTGACTGTGATTTGAGCAAGTACATGCTGCAGTTAAATTTTTATCAATTTATTTTACAGCATTACTATGGAATAGAATGTCGAAAAATGCTTCTTGTTTCATTCCACCCAAGCTTGAAAAATTTCTTTATGTATGAAGTTCCCAGGTTGCACAACGAGATCGATTTGATAATTCGAGATGCTAAGAAATGTTCTTCTCATCCATAATATTTTTGATCATAAGTTTAAGTTTCATTCACAATCGGTGGATTGCATTCTACTTTTATTTTTTCTATTGAACGTTCAGATCCTTCTAATGGTTACCGACAATGCGTTGCTGTTGATCCAGATGCTTGTAACTAGCAATACTAGGTGCGTGGCGAGAATCCGTCTTTCCGCCTGAATCGGCTGAAGGTGAAAGGCCAGGAGGAGGAACGTTCGCACCCTTTCCAAATACAGGAGCCGAGAACACCACATCATGAATCGATGGTGCCGTTGGAAAGTAGTTTTTTACGAACGGTAGACGGCTTGTATCTGCTGTGCCAGTTGAGTATCCAAGCAACATGTTACTCGTGACATTTAGGACAGGCGATGGATCCTTTCCCAACAAAAAATTTACCAAATCCCTAGAAACTCCTGCGTGATGATCCATCAATTGTGGCTGCTGCTCGATCATATCAGATGCATCGTTTGGCTTGAATTGTTGAACGATCGGGTCACTATCTTGAATAATCGAAAGTGGTGGCAAAATAACAACCGGAGCTGATGTGGACTCCCCACAATGAGGTGCGACAGAAATTACTTCCTCGGAGACCACTTCTATTGCATCACTAGATTCGGGTGCATCAGCACAATCGTCAACTTGATGATCAGATGAAAACTCTCTCTCCTTTTTTCTCAGCCTCTTGAGGGCAGATTTGCTCAGTTGCGATCGAGGTATCGTCGGATGGGATTCTGCTTGTACCCCGGAAGTATCCTGATCGGGTTGTTGCGAATCACAAGTTACAATTTCTGAATCTCTGGTATTGATTCGCTGTATCGGCTTGTATCCTTCTAGTTCTAGTAGTTCGTTAATCAAATTGAAAGCGCGCTCACAATCTTCATTTCTATGATTCAGCTTCTAACAAAAATGTGAACTTAACATACGAATTGACATACCTTCCACGCAATGAACATCTTTTTGATTCTCGATTAAAATCTATTTTTGCTCCAGATTTTTCTTGAAGCTCCTTTATAGTGGTCCCTTTTGATCCAATTAGCAACGGCACTGCATCCAAAGGAACACTAAATGACCTCGGAAGGCTTCGATACTTTTCCTCTTCTTCTATGAATGTCAAAAGTCGACGCTTCGCTTCTGGCAGTTTATCCTCCGCGCCACTCAACTATATCCAAACAGGATGACAAAAGGCATATACAGGAAAACCTATCAATCGTTACCTTAACAATTCCTAATTTCGGGTCAACGTCAATTTGAACACCAGTTTCGTTCCTGAATTTATTAATATTAGACCCCTGTTTCCCAATTAACACGGGAATAAATTCTAAACGTATCTTAGTCTCCCAATACTGGGCGCGCATTTTGAAAACTTTCTCCTGCAAACTCGTGATAGCAACTGTTAAAGCCTCAGCGGTATTGCATTTGATATCCATTGTTAAGGCAGTACGATCAATATCGATGATGCAATCGAACTCTTTTCGCAGCGAATTGATCCCTGCACCACTTTTTCCGAGGATAAGAGGAATCATGAAGTCATCAATTTTAATAGATCCGTTCAATGCTTTCCAAGGAGATAGTTGCGATTCTACCGCGACTTGAGCACTATGCAATTTATTGTGAGGACAAACTAGCCAAAGAAATCCTAATGGTCGATCACACTGAATTGCTGCCCCAAGTCGCTCCAGCTCTAGTAGCAATTCTGCATTAACGATATCACGAATGCAAGCACGGGATATTTCAATAAATGCAGTTTCCCCAGGAAAGATATTATGAACTGTCCTCATAAAATCCCTTTTCACAGACAAAAGCTTGGAATAATCACCTTTTATCTCAACACCATTGGATGTTATCCCCACATTAAACTTCCCCTTAAATTTACCAAGTCCATAATCAGCAGTATTCTTCAGAATCACCAAATGTTTCTCCAACAATGGTAATATAAAGCTGCCTTCATCACCAAAGTTTTCACACACATACTGTTTAGCTTCGGACAAGACTTGGAAGGGACAACGAATATTCACAACATCTCGCCCTTCAGTGGTGCGCATGTCTAGTTCCGCGCCAAATATATCGTTCGCTTTTCTCGCAACTTCCTCAAAGATCTCTTTCGACAATGGTGAAGCTACTGGAAAAGAGTCATTTACTCGAATGTTCAAAAGAAACTTTGTTACCATCCGTTTTGCGGTCAGAACATTCCCTACCTCACCACGTATACGGAGCAACCCACGAGATTTCAACAAATCGAAATTTACTCCTAATTCATCTTCCATTTTTTTAATATTGGCACCTGCCTTGCCAATAAATGAAGAACTTACAATGTTGTCCAGTCTCAGTACCTGTGACCCATATTTTTCCTCACCATTCAAGTAGCCCCGAATAAACTCAGCAGTTGCTTGAACATCGGATGGTTGCCCACGAATGGTAAAAGTAAGGTCCTTTTTATTGGCAGAGATGTCAACCTTGTGACACTGACTTAATTTCCGAATCAAAGAGTCGGAATCGTCAGTTGCTTTGAGAAAAATTGGAAAATCGTCTTCAGCGACTTCAACGCAATCAACCGCAAAATTTGCTTGCAGCTCCACCAGCAGATCGATGCCCTTCTTTACGTTGATTTTGGAGCCTTTCAACTTCACGAGCCGATTGTTCTTCTCTATAGCCATGCGTACATTTAACTGATGCGACAACAAATCCCTTAGTTCCGCAGCGCGTGGAGTTTTCAGCATTATTGCAAAATCCTCCGTTGTATCAAGAGAGTCAACAAAATTTTCACCTATGATACCATGTAATTCATCCAGAATTTGACTGCGCACAGACACGGAACTACTATAAATATGAATCAAAGTTCCATCAATATCTATGTTTGCATCTGGATACTTCTCTCGCATGGCCTTGATACCAGCACCCCCCTTACCAAGTACTGCAGGAATTACTTCGTCAGCAATTTCCAGTGAACTGGAATTATTTTTATAACTCTCAATAATTTTGGTAATATGAGAAACAGCTGGTTTAACTTTACTATTCACACCTTTGACTCGGATAATGTGTTGTTTGTCCACTTTGGAACCATCAGTTTCAATCCGAACATGGAAATCTTTAGCGATAGTACGAATGTTATCAGTTGGAGACGCCACAAAACATCCCAACAAGAGATACCTTTCTAAAGAAACACATTCTTCAACCTCTCGATTTTCATCAATAATATTTTTTATTATCTTGACAGTTTCATTAACATCGTTCCTTAGTCCCACCACCTCAATTACATCATCATCACGGTTAATGTTGATCACAACATGATGCTCAGAACCGATGGTGCGAATATGTAAACCTCCTTTCCCAATAATAGAAGGAAGATAAATTTTTTCAACTTTCAATTCCATTCTACAACTTGCTATAGCCCCAATTTCCTTTTTCGCAAGTTCAACCGGGTTAGTCAAACCAACCATCTTACACAATCCTTTCGAGTGATTTACATCAATATGAACATTGAATTTTGACTGAATTGCATTGAGAAGATTACATTTATCCATCATTAGGCATGTAACAGTTTCATATTTAATAGCGAATTCTTCTGTAACCGTGTCCATGATGACGGAAATTGCAGCAAATGCCTTTTGAATAGACACAGGAGTACCCACAATGCGGACACTACCTTTCACATGATCAACATCAACACTGACACCATAGTCACTTTCGAGAGAACGAATATTCATACCTCCTCTTCCAACAATAAGGGGAAGTTTGGAACTATCTACATCAAAAACAGATTCAACCAGCTCCGAGCTGTTGCAACCAGCACGTGCAGCAAGCTTTACTTTCCGAAGACCAGATGATAGTTCATCAATCGCTGTTTCTTTCTCAAGCAGTTCAGACCGCGCAGCAGACAGCTGATTACGCAAAAGTTCGATTTCATCACTATATTTTTGATAATTCGCTGTGACTTTTTTTTTTAACTTTAACTTTTCGATTTCGTACAAAAACTTGCGCTCTTCTGCTTTTGATTGAGACGTAATAGCATATTGACGCTCAAGCTGAGAAATTTGTCGTTGAATTTCATCTTCACTTTCTTTTGGAGGAGCACCGGCCAACCTTTTTGCTTCTCTAAATCGGTTGTCCCATTCCTCAATCTTTTCTTTCAAATGCAATTTTTCTTTTCGAACTTCCTCCAGGCGATCAGCGAGTAGTTTCTCGATATCTTGATGAGATGGAGTCATGATAATCCGAGTGGACCAAAATTTACAACAACCTGTACGCTTTTATTGATTAAAATTGTAGTTGGTGGACGGAACTGTGGCCACGCGTCACTATCAGACTGTCCCTTTCTTGGTGTTTCTGTGTAATCGGGAAGGAAATTTATTTCCGCCCGGGGGCTTAATTGTGTTGTGGAGAGGAGCGCGCCAAAATCGACTTTGGGACAAAATTGAATTTAACCGAATTTCTTCCTCCCCAAGTCACTCCAACATATGGCGGAAATTAGTGTTCAAAACCACATTCAATCACCACTCAAGTTTTAGAAGTTTAAAAAAAGTGTGGAATTGAATGTGTGTATCACCACTTAACAAAACTAGTCTATAATTATGTATGAAATTTATAGGTCTTAAACACAAAATTCTGCCATATAAACCTATCTTGCAAAAGTAAGCAACGAACGGAGTGCAAGTGCGCTCAGCGTGCGTTAGGTCATTCCTAGTGTGCACTCCATTCGATGATTCCGGCCCTTTCGAATGGGCCGGGCGGTCGAGCGTGTCTAGTGTGGCCACTGCTGCTTCCATATGTTGAGTTTTCATTATTATGGAAGTTGTAAATCTGAATTATTGAATTTATGAGGCAAACAAAAATTGATTTTTATATGGAATTCAAATTTGAGATGAATCAATCAAATTTTTTATTTTTTACTTTCTGCCAAAATGAGTTTGTTCTTTGATAGTGGTAGGTATCTGAATGCTTCAGTTTCTCAGAGGATGTCTGCATCCTTGGGGGTCGTTGCGGAAAGTCAGAGATTTCTTCAAATGTTGATGTGTATAGAGATTGCGATGGATCACTCCACTACTCGCCGAATTCTCTTGTTCAATAAACGTAAAATGATACAGGATGAAGTGAATGAAGTATTGGACCGTGCTAAAAAGAGAAGGTTTTATCGTCGTTACTATAGAAGACCGGACTATTGGAGTAGTGATTGGGGAAACATGTTGAGAAGATATCAGCAAGACGAGGATAGAAAGGTGTACGATGAAAGATCTCGCAAAGCAAAATTATTCAGAAGACGATTCAGAGTTCCTTTTTCTGTATTCGTTGACTTGTTAGAAAAGTCTCATGCACATAATTTGTTTGAATGCAAAGAAGTAGATGCTTTTAGAAGGAAAGGTATTCCACATGAGTTGAAATTGCTAGGGGTTTTACGAATGTTGGGAAAAGGGGGTTCTTTTGATGACGTGGCAATGTCAACATTGATGAGTGAAGAATCAACTAGAATTGCGTTTAATACATTCTGCAAAATTTTGTGAAAGTATATTTTGATGAATATATTCATTTTCCAAGAACAGAAGCTGAATTATTGAAAGTGACTACAGTCTATGAAAAGCTCGGTTTTCCTGGTTGCGTTGGTTCAGTAGATTGCACTCCAGTGGGTTTAAGTAATATGTGCAAATGTAAAGAAGGAAAGCCTACTTTGGTTTATGAGGTAGTTGTGGATCACAGTAGGAAAATTCTTTCGACAACTCGTCATTTCTATGGTACAAGAAATGATAAGACAATATCGTGAACTAAAGTTCTAGTATCTCCGTATCGATCTTCGCCAAAGATTATCACCTGTAAGAATTTTTCTACAACCATCTTGTTTCATTGCATTGAATATTAAATCAATATATGTTACAGATTCAACTCGATTAGGAATTGAATGCAAAATAGAACCTTGGGTGAACATAAAACACAATTTCTTATTATGATTTAATAATATTACAAGACGATCATCTTCTCTCATTGGCTTTCCTGATACAACAGTATTTGCAGCAAGAGCAAGTAAAAGATACTGATAAGGTAAAACAGTTTTCAATAAAGGAGTTGGTGAAAATAAATACTGGTGCCTCAGTAGGATCTGCAGGAATAGTTAAGGTCTGATTCAATATATAGTTCTGCCAGAATTGCATCACACCCAAAATTCCATTCGCTGTTAAACTTGTAGGAAGATTAGTCACAACCTGATCAGGTTGTGATTCAAGTTGTGCTACATTCAAAGACATCAAAGCTTCAACACTCTCAGTTTCATTTGGTTTCCCTAACCATAGCAACAGGAGCAACATGAGATCTCAATAAATGAGTATAATCTCAGTAGAGATTGTTGGCGAATTCTCCAACAAAGGCTCTGGCTCAGAACCATGTCTTGCAATAGGAAAATGACTATTCATTTCTTCCGGAGAACCATTTTCATCGTCACATGATTCAGCACCCACAGGTAGTGCTGCAGGATTCACTGATAGGGCAGGAATGAATTGTGAAACTTGACGTACAACGTTATTGGATCGAATTGTATTCAATAAATGACTTTGGCCACCGTTCACTCGTGCCTTGCTTAATGTTCTTCTGTTCATTTTGCTTGATACTGCGACAGTTTGTAATGTGAACTCAAGAGAATTTTTTGATATAGATTATATTGCACTTAGTCAATTCGTTCTTCCAAGAAAGTTTTTAATAACAATTAAGCTAATTAAATTATGAATTACCAACTTGAATACTTTTTGTCCACCGGACCCGGTCGACGATCCACTCGAGACCACCCATCGAATGGTTCGTCGACTGGGCCATTCGATCAAACATTCGAGTTAAACGCGATTATCACATAAAAAAGTAATTTTTCATCCACTGGCTCATCCAGCGGAGTGCACACTAGGAATGACCTTAGCTTCACCACGAAAACCATACGTTGATATAGACTTCAAATCATCAAAGCTATTTAGCTTGGATGTTGTAAACCGTTCGCAACCTATTTCCAAATCCTCCTTTGCAATGATTGTGACAATCAGATTTATTACTTTATATTTCTGGAACTCTTGATCTCTTCGTTCTGCTGAAAATCTGTTCTTCTTTCGTAAATGATGACGCGGTTCTATCATGCGATATCCGGGAAGAAATTCACGAACGTGCTTTGAAATTGAACTGAAAATCATCTTGTGGCACATCGTATGTATTTTAAAACCACAACGAAAGAAACCCCACATTAATAATGAATGTAACAGTGGTTGGAGAATTATCGAGTACATACGACGACAGATTCGGGTAGATACAACAGCTGCTTACCAACTCTGATCGTGAAGACACGGAATGCCATATTGCTTGGTTGCATTAGTATTATTGAGACGTTGCCCATATTGACTTTCGACCCAGCATGACGACTTCATTTGGTGTGTGAAGGTAATACCCTCAATAAAAAGTGCATGATCCATGAACCAAAGGTTGCGGCAAACTCTTTCACGAACAAGCGGAAAGAAGAGAAAGTTACAAATACAATTGATGATGTATATGAGTTACATGACATCGTATCATCTGTCAGAGTGAAAGAGCCAGCTAAAACGAAGAAGACTATATATCGAATATGGAATTTGATAGAAATTGTTTAATATTGCTAGTATTCCTTAAATTCCGAGGCGACGGTAGTGTTAATTAAGAGCCTGGTCGGTTTCTCGGCGGGCTGATTTTTACGCGGATGGGGCTTAATTACGACTGATTGTTATCAGTCGACTGATCGAAAAGTTGAAAACCGACCAGGAGAAGAAAAGACTGTAAATTTAAATCCGCAAATTTTGTGCAGGAAAAAGGGAGGATTGTGTCATTGACGTGCAGTTCCTGCATAAACTTTTCTAGTCTAATTAAATCTAGCTTTCCGCCATCTCCGCCAGATTTCCCCGCCATTTCCAAAATCCATTTTTCGACAATTTTGTGCAGCCTAAATAATTGTTGGAAGACTTGCAGATATATATGTAATGTTTGAATCAATAAATCCATCCAAAAGATAGTATTCTACAGCCCATCGTCTGATGCGCCTTGCTTTCCATCTAATGCCGCTAGCAACTTCAATGGAATGCTTTGTTCGCTGCTGCTTTGTAAAATTTTCAATAATGTGATCGTAATATCGATGAACACATAGCAT
>JACCEA010873020.1_pt1 | contig 16727 bp, 17 predicted proteins | sample 7449851 | NCBI WGS metagenome assembly JACCEA01 (sample SAMN15323453, study PRJNA562643) | freshwater metagenome | isolation source: river surface water | place: USA:Blue River Watershed | collected 2017-08-18 | reverse complement strand
TACTATTTTGACGGCCCTGTTAACACGGTTGATCAGGGTGTTCCGGTTCCGCTGATTTACGGCCGCATCAAGTCCGGTTCCCAGGTGATCAGCGCCAAAGTAACCATCCACCAGTACATGTGAGGATAAAATGATCAACGACGAGCACAAATTCATTGCCGGTGCGGGCGGCGGTGGTGGCAAAAGTGGCAGCAGTTCCGGCCATACCGCCACCGAAGATCCCGATACTCTCCAATCCAGAGCGATGGTGTCCGTGCTCGACTTGATCGGCGAAGGGCAAATCGGCGGGCTGGTAGACGGGGCCAAATCAGTGTTCCTGGGCGACTTGCCGCTCATGAACTCTGACGCCACCTACAACTTCAAGGGTGTCTCCTGGGAGATGCGCAACGGCACACAAGACCAGACGCCAATCAAAGGCTTCAACGGGGTCGAAACGCCGTATAACGCCAACACCCAAATCAAGAACACCTCGCCATTCACGTTTGCTATCTCCAACCCGAACGCAGATCAGGTTCGCTGCATCATGACGCTGCCGGCGCTAACCAGCACTGACTCCAAAACGGGCGATACGCACGGCGCCGAAGTGCAGTATAAGTTTCAGATCAGCTACAACGGCAGCAGCTTCACCGACATTGCACCTGTCGGCGAAACGACGATCATCACCCTGCGCGGCAAGAAGAACGGCAAATACCAACGTGCGCACCTGTTCAACCTGCCGAAGCCGGGTAGCAATTACCAGATGAAGGTAATTCGCCTGACCGCTGACAACTCTAGCAACTACCTCCAGAACGATACCTATCTGGATAGTTACTATGAGATCGTGGACGCGAAACTGAGCTACCCGAACTCCGTGCTGTTCGGCATCAGTATCGACTCCAGTCAGTTCAGCAAAATCCCTGACCGCTCCTATCTCGTCGATGGGCTGTATATCCGCGTGCCGAATAACTATGACCCGGCGACGGGCAACTATTCCGGCACATGGGATGGCACGTTCAAACTGGCGGTCAGCAGCAACCCGGCATGGATTCTGTATGACCTGCTCCTGAACACCCGTTACGGCCTGGGTTCATTTATCAGCCCAAGCATGATCAACAAGGGCAAGCTGTATCAGATTGGCCGCTACTGCGACGGTCTGGTGAGTGATGGCAGAAACGGCCAGGAGCGCCGCTTCCAGATCAACACCGTGATTGCCACTCGCAACGACGCCTATAAGGTTATCCAGGACATTGCCTCTGCGTTTCGCGGCATGGTGTTCTGGGGTGGCGGCATGGTTAACGCGACGCAGGATAGCCCGGCTGATCCGGTGCAACTGTTCACCAACGCCAACGTCGTTGATGGGCTGTTCACCTACACCGGCACCGCACGTAAAGACCGCCACTCTGTCGCGCTGATCACTTACAACGACCCGAACGACAACTACAAACAGGCTATCGAGTATGTGGAAGATCCCGACCTGATTCAGAAGTTCGGCGTCCGCAAAACCGAGTCTGTCGCGTTCGGCTGCACAAGCCGTGGCCAGGCGCACCGCGTCGGTCAGTGGATTCTCTACTCTGAGAAAGCAGAAACGGACGTTATCTACTTCTCGGCCGGCCTGGATAGTGCGTTCGTTGTGCCGGGCGATATCGTGAAGATTCAAGACCAGTATCGTGCCGGCCGTCGCATGTCCGGCCGTCTGCTTGCCTGCACCGCGACGACCGCGACACTGGATGCTCCAGTCACCCTGGCGCCAGGCGCAAACCTGATCTCTATCATGATGCCAGACGGCACGTTTGTTGACCGCACCATCGTCGGCAGCGGGCCAATGAGCACGATCACGTTCACCGCGCCAATCACCAGCGGTCTGCCGGTGGCAAACGCAGTGTGGATTATCACGCAGCCCGACTTAACACCGCTGCTGGCTCGCGTCATGGAAGTGAAGCAGGGTGAGAACCTCGGCACCGTCGATATTGCCTGCACCGCACACAACCCGACCAAGTTCGGCGCGATTGAGCAAAACCTGATGCTGGATATTCCAGACCATACGGTGCTCGACCCGACTTACTCGACGCCTGAGAACCTGGTGATTGACGAAACCACCTATTTCTCAAGCCCAGGCAACCTCGGCACCAAGCTGCATGTGTCGTGGGACGGTAAATCGCCGAACTACATTCTGTCGTGGCGCCGCAGTGACGTGGTGAGCAACTGGACGGCTGTTCCCCTCAAAATCACTGAATTTGAGCTTGCAGGGGTGCTGGAAGGCGCCAAATACGATTTCTCTGTCGTTGGTGTGTCTGTAACCGGAAAAGTCTCTGACGCGCTTGTAGGCACGTATACGGTGCTCGGCTCCACGAACCCGCCTGGCCCGCCGACAAACCTGACAGCGGTCGGTGACTTCCGCTCCGTAATCCTCCAGTGGGCCAACCCAGGAAACCTGGACTTGGACTACATCGAGGTTTACGAAAACAGCGTGAACGACAACAGCACCGCCAGCATGATCGCTCGCGTCACAGGCACGCTGTTCAACCGCGGCGGTCTGCCGGGTCTGGTCAAGCGCTGGTATTGGTTGAAAGCGGTCAACAAGCGCGGCCTGAAATCGCAGTTCAACAGCAACCTGGGGACGGAAGCAACGACGCTCCAGGCGACGCATGACGACGTGGTGAAACAGTTTGTCGATAGCTCCATGCTTGTGCCTGAACTGGTGGCGGGCTTTGAAGCGAACCAGGGGCTTGTTGATCAGCTCCAGAGCTACTTCGATAAGGCGTCTGAGGTTGAGAAAGCGGCGAACGAAATGAAACCGCGCCTGGCTGTTCTGGAAGCGTGGAAGGCATCGGTTGACGACGGCACGACGCAATACGTTACCCAGGAGCAGTTGCTCCAGGCGAAGAACGAAACGCAGCAGGCAGTAATCGACAACATGAACGCCGTTATGACCGGCCCGAGTGGTGCGATTGCCCGCGCCGTGAACGAGTTGAAAACCAATGTGGACAACCAGTTCGCGAGCCTGAAAATCACCGCTGAAACAGTAAACGGCCTCCAATCGCAATATACTGTTAAGATCGATAACAACGGCTACGTGGCTGGCTTCGGTTTAGCGTCCGACAGTTCAACGGGTGTGCCGACTTCTGAGTTTATGGTGCTGGCAGACCGCTTCGCGATTGCACAGCCGAACCAAGGCTCCGGGGCGTCTTATCCGTTCATCGTGACGAGCGTCAACGGTGTGCCGCGCGTATCCATGAACTCTGCATTCATCACGGAGATCATTGCGGCGATTCTGAAATCGCCTGACAATAAGTTCCGTATCGACTTGCAGAACAAACTAATCTCCATCGAGGTGTAACATGGCTCAGGAACGTGCGCTCCAAATCACATTTGTCGGTGACAAATATGGCTACTCCGACTTCCCGTATGAGGAAGTCCACACTGCTCTCGTTGAGGGTATCCGGGATCGCGTCGCCCCAATGCGCACGTTTCAGGTTTACTCGAACTTTGGCCGCATCCGTTGCGGCCGCAATAACAGATACACGCCCGTTGCCAATGATGAACTGAAATTCAACGGCATCGTGCGTGACGACGAGTTTACCGGCGAACCGCTGCCGGAAACCGCAGAGGCGCTGAACAAGCTGGATTCCCTGCCGATCATCGAGTTCCACTCCGAATCCGGTGAGTTACGCTGCTACTATCCAGCCCGATACGCCTACGCGGAGCCGCTGACGGGCCGCATCTATGACGTGTTCAAGAGCGATTGCTGGAGCTTATGTCGTGAATGGCTGATCGATAACCGCGGCATCCGGTTGCCCGCCGGCACAATGCAATACGCCACGGAACTGACCGAGAAGATGGGCCGCAACTTCTTCATCGAGATCGCCAAAGAGCAAGGTTTCCGTGAAGTGCTGATCCCCAAAGAGGGTGACGTGGTGGTGCTGGGTCTGGATATCTTCCATACCTGCATCTATCTGGAAGGCAACCGCGTGCTGCACATGTTCCCGGGGCGCCTGAGCGCTATCGAGGCGTATGACGGCTGGCTCGAAGCCAACACGCAAGCCATTCTTCGCTACCCGACCGCATAAGGAGCAGATATGAGCCGCCGCTTAATGGCTGATGGCGTAACCGGCAAGGTAGCCATCATGCAGCAGGGATCGCGTGACGCTTTCGAGAACCCAAAGGACAACCTCGGCAAAATCCACTTCCACTCCGATCTGGATTACATGGGGATTGTCCAGCAACTGTTCATTGCCAACGTCGCATTCCCGGCGCGGCAGGGCAGTATCGAAACCGTTAAAGTGTCCTCGAAGGGCGGCGGCTTCTTCGGTAAAGGCACGAAGAAAAAGAAATATTACTACCCGCGCCCACAGAGCGGGATTGCCTATTACTACCTGGGTGACATTGTTGGTGATCTGGACGGGCCAATGCTGGGCTTCCGCGATGGCACGATCCCGTTAACGTCCATCCCGATTTACCAGAACACGTATAACTCCAAAGGCAGCAACTACCAGGCGTGGCGCTCGGTGTCGCTGGGGCTGGACGGCTCCAGAATCATGATAAAGGAAACGTGGTATTCGATGGGCGCCGACCTGCCGGCGCAGTCGGTGAACGATATCAGGATCGTGAAGTTCAACATGATGACAGGCGCGAATTTGCCCGACAACAGAACGCTCTACATCACGCCTGACGTGTTTATTGCATCGAAGGGCAAACTGGACTCGCGGAACCGTTACGTCAAGCGCAGCGCAACCGGGCCATATTGGGTTTACTACGGGCGCACAATGAATAGCGATAATGGCGGTTGCCGTTGGGTTTATCCGGTCATTAGTAACGGCACAGTGCAGAACGTATATCTGGAGGAGGGTGGTTACTCGTCCACTAGCGCATTTTATGCGAACTTACCAACCGGTATTGCTGTTTAAACGATCGTTGGCTATGATAAGCCAACTATAAGGATCTCATTATGCCTTTCTATGCCAAGAACAACCGCATCTACATCACGGATACAAACGGGGCCATTGTTTTTGACACCGACGCGGACATTCCATACATCCTGGGCGTGTATGAGGCGAACATCAGTAAAGTGTTTTACGAACAGTATTACACGGAAGAATACTTCACTCTTGGCGAACTGCCGGACGACTGCGATTTCGTGATCGTTCGGGCCAAATGTGTGCCATTTAACCTGCTGAATATTCCGTTCGACAAGAACAACCCGGAAGCGGGTGGCATGTCGGGCGGAACGCGCAGCCTGGGTGGTTGGGAATACCTCGGCAGTTCTGGCAACCGTCAGCGCGTCGATTGGGCGGTGCTGGCGTCAGAGGGTGGTTCTTTCTTCCAGGGGTCACTGCCGCTGGAGACAGGACAAACGATGGTCTGGATGGGCGGCGGTTATTCTGCGTCGCAGTATGCCCGGCGTGTCCTGCATGTTTACCCGGAGCCTGCCTGGGGCAATAAATTAGTGGCCATGTTCCAGCAAAGCGTTAAAGTGGGATATGGTGCGGTGCCGAGCGTATCGGGTGGCGCATACAGTTCCGCCGGCGTTCGGTGGGAAATCAACTTAAAAGTTTGGGCGGGCAAGTTCCGCGTTTAAGGATCTCAAAATGGCAAAGCAAAACACGATTATCCGCATGGCTGTAGACAACCTGGCTGGCGTAACAACCTTCGGCGTATCAGTGACCGAAGATCTCGGCGTGGCAGTCGCGCAACGCGGCGTATTTGATATCCGCATCCCGGAGAAATTCGAAGGGATCAACGCGGAAGCGCAGGCGGCGGTTGACGCATTCATGGAAGAACATGCAACAGCGCTGGGGCTGGCATAATGTCGTGGTATAAAGCCGGTCGAGTCAACATCGTCAATGGCTCGAAGGTAGTCACCGGATGGGGAACCAAGTTCCTCTCCACGGTGCGTAATGGCGATATCTTTTTCACGACCGCTAACAAAGCCGATATCTACGAAGTGGACACGGTTGATAGCGATACGCAGATCACGCTCGCCACGCCCATGACCCAGGCGACGGCCAACATGGTGGAATACTCCATCATCGTGAACTACAACAACACGCCGAACGCTACGATCTCGCAGCAGTTGGCAGACCTGATGGCGGAAGTGAACCAGCGCAACGACCAGATTCAAACCTGGCTCGCCGGCACGGTAACGGGTGGCCCGGACGGTAACGGCTACTACCCGATTACGGACATTGCTGGTAACATCCAGAAAATCCCATGCCCGGCACTGATTCGACCGCCAGAAGGTCAAACGGTGCAGACGGCAGATGGCCTGTATGTCATGAAGAAATACTCGGTTGCCGGTGGCAACCCGCCTGGCTGGTATCAGTCTATCGACATTGCGGAAGGCTCAGTCCATCATTTGGTTCTGAACCAGGAGCATTGCGAGATCGTCTTTAAGAACGGCAACGCTGACAAGAGGTTCGCGCAGCATATCAGCCTGGTGCTTGAGCAAGGAACGGGGTCGAACAAGATAGAACCTTGGCCAACAAATATAAGATGGAACCAGTCCAGAAAACCGATACTATCCGTTATTGCCGGTAATCGTGATGTTTTCGATTTCTTTTCAATTGACGGCGGAGCGACATGGATGGGCTTCTATGGCGGCACGCAAATACCACAATAGGTAATTAAAATGGCACTTCATTGTTTCAGTAACGCATCAGCGTTAGATATGAGCGTTACCAATTTAGACAGCATCATCATCGGTTTCAAAGATTTCATAGAAAGGCATACGGAGAAGTATGCAAGCAATAACGATGGGCTATTTTGCGTAAACAATGAAAACATCATTCTAAACAACCTCCACAAGCAGCAAACATTGGTGGCAACCTCCGGCTATATGCCGGAAGGTATGGCCGCGACAGAGGCGCAGGCGGTCGCAATATTAGGCTACCTCCACCTTCACGAAGCGTTCAGCAAAAGAGGGGTATCTAGCGACTTTTTAGATATGGCAGAAATGTATATGGATGCATATTTAGATCATTTCTACCGCGACACTCCTATACCAAACTCACCTCAAATGTGGCGCTGCCATTGGGTTATAAACGGCAAGGAGCCATTCAGAACACTAGGCCCGGTTAATTTCAAAAAACCTCAAGCGTCAGGCGCTTGGGATGTTCCTGTAGTGTTCAACAATGGGGTTGGCTTTGTTCCAAAAGGTTCACCGTATCACGGAGAACAGCTCGCATACGTCTATAACGTATATGAGGGGTTGATGACTTGGGAGAACGTCTTAGGCGATCCAGATGGCGTTATTCATGATGTTGACTTCTTCGTTGATGACCGCGGCGTGAAAATGAAGACGGATGGCACAGGTTTGGCAGATCCGCCACAGACGGAGTTTCCAATTGGACAAATTCACCTAACAGATAAAACGTTTACCGGAACGCTGAACGTTTCGTTCTCATGTCATAGCGGTATGCTGATTGATCGAAATATGCCATTTGAAAGTTGGCCTATGTGGCAGCATGTCGAAAAAGGGTATTACGGCAACGCTGCTGACGCCGAAGAGTGGATGTGTGAAGCGTTCTGGATGATGTTCAAGGCGACAGGTAAAAACAAATATCTAAAGGCATTCAACGCCTGTTCCTATACTTTGTGGGAGATGGCAAATCTTCCATCTCAAAATGTCATGTTTATACGCGACACTGGCCATATATCAACCACTCCGTTTACAGAGGGTATTTCGTATTGGTGGAAATCAACAATAAACGCGGATGCGACGTGTGTTCGTAACCCGTCAGATGGCTACATACGAATAGAGAAAACGGAAGAGCTATTTGTTGAAGATAAGTCAATTATCGCCCTTGAGCAGATGGCTTTAATTAATAAGGTTAACAATCAAAGCTATATATCCTTAGAGATGGGGATTAGTGCGAGTTTGTCAGCCCAAAGGGCCAATATAACCAATATATTCTGTAGAATATCAGACCAGATCAAGTTTAAGACTGGCAGAATATGGCGTCATCCGGTCTTGTCTAACGAGTCAGAAACACCAGTTTTCAGACAGTATAAGATAAGAAACATGGTCGCCTACGAAAATGAAGCTGGGGTTGATTACGCCGTTTTAAATGGCTCTTCTTTTGTGTCATACAACAACGGTGAAGCAGGCTCAACAATCGAATATGGCATACTTGGGGACAGTCGAAGATTTGACGTGTGCGGGACAGTGTATTCGCCAGATAATTCTTCTGGTGTTGTTATTGGGTTCTGGTCTGGTGACACAATAGAGCGCCAACTTGCAGGTTTGACATACAAATACACAAGCAACAACCCGCTATCTATGTTTGTAAAGGATTTGGATGGTTGGGAGTGGGAATACGTCTTGCCGGGCGCTGGTTTGAACAACTGGGTAACGGTTAATATTGGCTGGGCCGATCTCAAGCCAAACTTAAAACAGAAAAAGTCAGGATTAAGACCGTCATCTCCAAACCGGAATGATAAATTGACGGAGTTTCAAATCAGTCTGCCAAGTGAGGGGGATCCAAAAGCTGGCAGCTCAATGACGATTTACTGCTATGGTGACATACCATCTTTTTTTGACTCCGATGATTATAAGTTTATGAATTGGTTTCAATTGCAGATAAGAGATCACAACGAGTTTGTGTGCAACATAGGTGATGTTTCGGTAGAGAACTCCGTTGAGGTAAAAGAAACATACACCCCGGGGGTTATTCCATTCTCGACAAACTATAGCCCGGAAAGAGGTAAGGCTGAATTTTATCGAGGAACCCCGTATACCGGTTACGTTTACCCAATGGCGTTTTTGATACAAGGCAGAATGGATGCGGTTAACAACTGCATAGATTTTCTTTACGCCGCTCAGGAAGATTATTACAGGGTTAAAGGCATTATGGGGCCTTCCGCCCCTATCTACATCTGGCCACGGTGGGAGAATTTGAGATACGGCGAAGCGGAAACGTTTGTGTATCTTGGTGCGAAAAATGACGTTCCATGGCCAGGCTATTACAGTCGAACCGTTTTTGCATCAGCTAGACTTTGGGAGCAAATGGTCAAAAACAACCTTCCGGTTCCTGATAAGTTAGTTGCTATTTGTGAAAGATGGACAAACTATCTTGCTGATTTTATGGAGCGTCACGACGACAACACACCTACAATTTTCCCATACGAAGGAATACCCTATAACTTAGGGTATGACGACGACCCGGCGGTAAGTAAGCCTGATCATGTTGGTGATATGACGGCTCATTTTATGGCTAGTGCAATTTTGTGCAAAAACGCAGGAAGCACAAACCCAAACCTGGATAAAATCATAGACGGGTGCGTTCGTGAGTTCGAGAGAACTTATGTTGTGGAGTTTGCAGAAGAGACGAAGCACATGAGCGGAAGTTACTCGGCATGGGTAGGCGGTGGGTATTTTTATGGGTTTTGGCTTGGTGAAATAATGCGGTCTTTTGGCATTCTCTTAGAATACAGAGACACCCAGCTAAGGGAGCCACCTTCTGTTGTTGAGGATGATTTGTGGAGAATCGGTCTTGAGGACGGCTCTACTCTCATGACAGAAGACGGGCAGGAGATGCTTTACAATAACCCGGTTTATTTTGAATCTATGGTGCTACCACTTATTACAGAAAGTGGTGATCAAATCATGCTAGAAGATGGTGTAGGATATCTTTGTGAAGAACCGAATTGATAGCGGAGGAAAAAATGGCTTCAAATAAGAAAATCAGCGATCTCGATACAATTACATCCGTTGATGGTTCAGAGATGATACCGATTGTTAAGAGTGGCAATAACTTTAAATTACTTTTAAGTCAAATAAAAACATGGATGGGGCTAGCTTCAACAAGCACGTCTGGATTAATGTCGGCCGCGGATAAGCAGAAACTAGCCGGAATAGCAAAGGAAGCCACGGCGAATGCAAAAGATACCGAGTTGCGAGATCGCTCCACGCATACAGGAACACAACCGGCGTCTTCAATTGAGAATTTGAAAACCGTAGCAACAACAGGGGCTTATAGCGATCTAACTGGCCTTCCGGATCTTTCACCAAACTCTCTTGGGGCGGCTCCAATATCTCACGTAGGGTCTGGCGGGTCAGATCAGCACCCTCTTGCGACGGAAGACACTGCGGGTTTCATGTCTCCAGGTATGGTTGCTTTACTTGGTTCGGCAAAAAAACTGGCGTTCACTGCTGAATACGTTGATATATCCAACAGACCGTGGAACAGCGTTGCTCCGATGGGTTTTGTTTGGTGGCCTGACAGCTACACCACATCGGGATCGGCGCACAATGGTCACGACTCATTCGGAACTCCAGTCTACTCACCGATGGCAACTACAGGTTCAAAGTATAAAGACGCCACCGAATATCACACATATACCTCGGCCGCCAGCACCTATTCCGTTGCGGGTCTTCGCTCTCAAAAACCTATAGTTAAAATAGGGACAGGTGCGCATCAAGGAGGTTTCTTGTTTGAGGCACTAGTCCACTGGACGTATGCGGCAGAATCTTGCATGGTCATCGGCGTATGCGCGAATGGCGAAAAGGCTTTCAGTAATTGGGAAGGTGCCGTATCTGGTGTTGCTGTTGGTTGGAATGCTTCTGATACAGGCGCATCAACCATCAAAGCAATGGCAGGAAATGGCACAACGTCAACAAGACACAACGCAACAGAGGGGCAGTTGCAGGATGACGCAACATACCGCGTTAGAATTGAGGTTGTGTCCGCTGTGTCAACAGAAGGCGCAACATTAAGAAATGCAATCGTAACTGTTACAAATATGGAGACAGGCGTAAATATTATCGACGGTATCCAAATCCCAACAGAAGAACTACCGCCCGGTGATACTCCTTTATACGCGATGATTGAATATGGAACATTGGCGGGCGCAAATTCTATTTCTGTTGATATGTTAGGGTGGAGTTGCCAGCGATATCGTGGCTTCTAAATTTGTCACTTTAATGGCAATGATGTAAGCCATGAATTATCATGGCGTTGTTTTATGACCTTGCAAGAGAAAGCCAAGGGGCATTCACGAATGAAAACCGAGGACTTTTCAATGAGTGACGTTAACCACCTTACGGGCCAAATCGGTGAGGTCAAAGGGGACGTGCGAGAAATTCGCGCGAGCCTAAGTAAGATCGCGGACGCTATGACCCGTCTTGCTGTTATGGAGTCGCAGAACAAAAACGTCAGTGACCGGATTGATTCGGTCGAGGCACAAGTTAAAGCTGCCGAAAAGGAAGTCGCCGAAATTCGCCTGCAACTGATCCGCGCTACTTCTCAACTCACCGGGGCCGTTACAACGATCAAAGTGTTGTGGACGGTGATTGGCGCCAGCGCCGTCACTATTTTAGTTAAGCTATTCGCATGAGGCTCAACCCCATGAAACATTACCTCCAACTGCTCAAAGTATTTCACGATGCGCGAATTTATTTCCTGATCATTCCTTTTTGCCTTCTGTTATGGTGGACTGACCCTGTGGTATTTGAAACCTGGATTCAATGGGGCGCGGCTCTACCTGTAATCATCGGCGTAATGCTGGTCGTCCGTAAGATCGTGTTTAACACCGTTGACCTCTCCACCGTCATTGAGCAAGCCTGCAAAAGCTCAACCGGGGCCGGTCTGGTCTTCCTGGGTGTCGCGTTCTTCTCTGCCGTCTTCCTGATTGCGGCTACGCTATGGCTATCCCATTGAGCCTGCCGAATGACGCGCCGATGTATGTCCCGGTGCTGCAACAGGAAATTAGGCAGCACTGGCCCGGCATTCCACTGCCATCTGTTCTTGCCGCGCAGGTCGAGCAAGAGAGCTTGTGGAAGGTCAAAGCGACGTTACGGAACCCCAAGAACAACAATGAGCTTGGGGCCGGTCTTGGCCAGTTCACCAAGAACAACAAATTTGACGCCCTCACGGAGTTGAAAACTCAATACCCGGCACTCTTCAAAGAGTGGTCGTGGAACAACCCCTATGACGCCCAATACCAGTTGCGCGGCGTAGTGGTGAAGAACCGCGACAACTTCAACCGGATTAAGTGGGCGGCTTCTGATTATGATCGCCTGGCCATGATGGACAGTGCCTACAATGCGGGATATGGCGGTTTGCTGTTCAGGAAACGCTATTGCGCCAACCTTCCCAACTGCAACCCTGGGAAATGGTTTGGCCACATGGAATACGCCTCCACCCAAAGCAAGAAGCCGCAGGCGGGGTATAAGCAAAGTTTCGCCGATATCACCCAGACGCATGTTAAAAACGTCATGGTTGTGCGTCGTCCGAAATATAAGTTTATGGACGGTAAATGATGAAAGATCGCATCAGTCCGGTAATTCTCCTGCTGGTTGGAATGGTGCTGGGGATCGGCCTCACTTTGTGGGGCCAGTCTCTTCTCTCTTCCAAACATGAGGTGAAGGAAGCAAAAGCGGCAGTGGTCGGAACCGGCCAGGCTGTCGTTGCTGCAAACAAAGCGGAAGCCACATTAGCCACGAGTCTGGATGATATCGCGAAGAACGGCGGTAAGATTCGGGATGCGCTGGACGAGCGGCTTAATACTCCCTTTGCACTAAAGAGCGCATCCAATGAAAACATTAAAAGCACTAAGCCAGCCAGTAATGGTGCGGCGTCGGTCAATGCCGCTGAATGTCCACCTGCGATTATTGACGGTGACAGCTATATGCCTTTTGACGTTGGCACTCTTAGGTTGCTCAACGCCGCCCGCGCCGGAACCCCTGTTGATAGTATCACCGTCAGCGATGCAGAAAGCGCAGCCCCTGCCTTTGTTAGAATCCGAATCTACGTCCGAAACGACACCGAAATAGCCAAGATGTATAACGACCTGGCTGCTCGGCATAATTCGCTGGTAGATCAGGTGGCTGCGTATCAACACCGGCAGAGATTGCGATTAGGCATCAAAGAGTAGTTCCAAAACCCGCCTGTTGTGGATTAGGATGTATCTGATCCCTCAACCAACAGGCGGGTTTTTATATGGCCGGTAAAAACAGACAACGGACAGCCACTCCACATAAACCACAGCGTCGCCGTCAATTTCAGGACGAGCCGCGTGAGTTCGAGAACATTGTCCCTCTTAACGCCCAACCGTTTCACAAGCCCCAACCAATCATCGCCCAGAACGAAGCCCAGAAGCGCTACATCAACGCCATTCGCACCCAGACGATTACCTTTGCGTCAGGGCCTGCTGGCGTCGGTAAAACGTGGCTGGCGGGCGCACTCGCGGCAGAACAACTGACAGGACGGAAAATTGAGAAGATCATTATCACGCGCCCGGCGGTTGAAGCGGGAGAGAAACTTGGCTTTCTTCCTGGAGAGATCGAGGAGAAATATGCCCCATACCTCGCTCCCTTCCGTGATGTGCTGGACGAACGGCTCGGTAAATCCTTCGTAGACCTGGCCCTCAAGCGCGGCAAAATTGAAGCAGCGCCGTTCGCCTACATGCGCGGCCGGACGTTCAAGAACGCGCTGGTGATCCTGGATGAAGCCCAGAACACCACGCCGACGCAGATGAAGATGTTCCTGACCCGTATCGGTGAGAACTGCACCGTGGTGGTCAACGGCGACCTGAACCAGAAGGACATTCCCGGCATGTCTGGTTTTGAGGATGCGATTAAACGCCTCAGTTTCATCCCCTCAATCAGTCACGTAAAATTCGACCATGACGACGTGGTGCGTTCCGACATCTGCCAGGAGATTGTCCAGTGTTATGAACAAGGCCCCGATCCGGTCTATAACGCCAGATAAGACAAACAGCGGGCTTCGGCCCGCTTTTTGCCTGTTGGGTGATGACTTGGGTGATCCATCCCGCAACCATAATTCTTTCTATACTCAAACCACCTTTTTACTAATAACTAACTTATGGGTGAGGCTCATGATCCCCAAACTGCAAGGTTCATTCTACGGATGCGAACTTGACCCGGCGCAAGCCGACATTGCAACCATCCAGCACATTCAGCCCAAGCTGTTAAAGCAAGAGCCGGAACTGATGCGTAAAAAGTGGTTCGATTACCGCCGGATGCACCCGACCGTCGCCACCTACCTGTTCGTCGCCGAATACATCAAAGCCTTTAAACGCATGACCGCTGCGGCGTTCGATGTTGACCGCGCACAATTCGTAAAGGGCATGAAAGAGATCGACTTCATGGACAGCCGCGAGCGCAACACGTTCTGGAAATTGCGCCAGAAAGCAGACGAGTGCGGCGTGCGGTATGACTTCTTTATGCGATCTGCAATGCAGTGGTGTTTGGCCCGGGGCTGGTGCCAGCCGCCGCGCCCGTCACAGATCTATAGCAATGACGATATGATTGTGGCGATATTGGATGCGTGGGCGATGGAATGTCGTGCTAAAATCCAGTATCCCGAAGATCCTCACTTTCTGGTGGAGAATTGGGTAGGCAGCGTTGACCAGTTGGCATACGAGGCTTATCTGGTCGAACGCATTAAGCAGAAGCCCACGCCGAAATACGCGCTCAATGCGGCGATTTACGAAATGGGTGTCCTGCGTATCGAGGCAGCGTTAGAACACTTTCCAGTCGCAACCGTTGAGGCAGCGACAGATTATTGCCTGCAAGTGCAGAGTTACTGATCGCTATACTTAGCGCGTCGCGATGCGACCATAAACTAAGGAATATTCCATGCACTATCAAAATGATCTCCCGGAACGGGAGCGCCTTGCTCAGATTGAGGAGGCACGCCGACTGGCGAAGCAAGACCGTCATATCGACATTCCCGGCAAGGGCAAGAGTGGCGGCGGTGGGAGTAAGTTAAAAGGCCATGAGGCGCTGATTGACGCGCTGAAAGCGAACAAAACCCAATGCGAGTTCACCTTCCTGGATAACGCGGTTATGACCGGCACAATCGAGCATTTCGACGCCGTGACGATCTCTGTTAAATCCGGTGATGCGGCCCCTCGCGTGGTCTTTAAAACGAGCCTAAAATACTTCACCCCACTGAAAAAGGCGTAATTGGCAATGAGCGATCTGTCTGCTGTAGAGCAAAGCACGTTAGAAGCACTGGCAACATCATACGGTGAAGAACCGACAACCCCGGCTGGGCCATTTGAGTTCGAGGATGCGTTCCAGACCAAAATCGCAGCCCACGCATTACGCGATCTGGAGTTCATGCGTCGCGTTGCGCACCTTATCAAACCAGACTATTTCGAGAACGTGGGCGAAGCCGCGCTGGTGAACATGAGCCTGGAGTTCTTCAAGAAGTATCAGGCGGTTCCCGACGCAGCCACTACCGTTCAACTGATCAAAGAGAAGCACGAAAAGAAACTGCTCAAAGGCGAAGTTTACGAGGCGGTGCGCTCGTCATTCAGGGGCTTATACCAGACCGAACTGATGGGCGGCGTCTATGTTGCGGAAAAGGTCGCTGACTTCTGCCGTAACAAAGCCACTGAGAACGCGCTCCTGGCCTCCGTTGAGTTCCTCAACAGCAAGAACTTTAACAAGATTAACGAGGTCATGCAGGAAGCGCTGAACGTCGGCATGAACGAGGACGGCGACGAATACGACTACTTTGACAAGATCGAAGATCGAACCGACCGACGCCTGGACATTGCCGCTGGCAAGATTAAACCGAACGGGATCACCACCGGCTATCAGCGCATGGACGACCTGCTGTATCACAAAGGCTGGGGCAAGAAGGAACTCTCCCTGCTGATGGGCGGCGCGAAGTCCGGTAAAACGACAGCACTGATTAACTTTGGGCGCACCGCCTGTATGGCCGGCAAAAACGTCCTTTACGTCACGCTCGAAGTGTCGGCGCAAATCATCGCAGACCGTCTGGACGCCTCCATTTCTGACAACGAAATGCGCGAACTGAGCAAATCCATCCACGACGTTAGCTCGAAGGTGAAGGCGCTCAAAGGCAAGACCGGCAAGTTGAAGATCCACGAGTTCCCGTCAGGCTCATTGTCACCGAACATGTTGCGTCGCCTCATTGAGCGTCATAAAAATAAAGGGTTGACGTTTGACCTGATCGTAGTGGACTACGCCGACCTGATGATCCCCGACTTCCGCATGAACGATGCGATTGAGAACTCCAAAAACATCTACACCGGCTTACGTGCGATTGCCACCGAAGAAGATGCCGCAGTTCTGACCGCAACGCAGACCAACCGCGAAGGCTTCAAATCAACGGTTGCGAAAGCCGAGCACGTCGCAGAGGACTTCAACAAAATCCGAATCGCTGACTTGGTGATCTCGATCAACGCCACCGAAGAAGAACGTGCCGTTGGTGAAGCGCGTCTGTATTTTGCCGCGTCGCGTAACCAAGAAACAGGGTTTAGTATCTTCATCAAGCAAGATATTGCGCGGATGCGCTTCATCACCTCCATACTCAAGGTGGAATAATGCGTTACCTCATATTTTTACTGCTGGCTTACGCGATGATAGATGATTTCGGAGCGGCACTGATTCTCACGATACTGGCGTGGTTTATCGCTTAATCAACGGGGCTTCGGCCCCGTTCTTCATTGGAGGGCCGTATGGCTGCTCATATCTCCCGGCGCGGTGACGGGAACAAAGAACTGGAAGAAGCGCTCGACCGTATCGACATGGAAGCCTGGCTCGACGCGGAAGGTATCGACTACAAGATTACGCGCGGCTCGCGCGGAACGCAGATCAACGTCAAAGAGTGCCCCTGCTGTGGTAACAGCAACTGGAAAGTCTACCTGAATGCCGATAACGGCCTGGGTAACTGCTTTCACGGTGATTGTGAGGAAAAATTCAACAAATGGAAGTTCATTCGCGCCCATCTTGGCAGCGCAAGCCCGGCAGAAGT
>JACCEA010152780.1_pt1 | contig 16732 bp, 10 predicted proteins | sample 7449851 | NCBI WGS metagenome assembly JACCEA01 (sample SAMN15323453, study PRJNA562643) | freshwater metagenome | isolation source: river surface water | place: USA:Blue River Watershed | collected 2017-08-18 | reverse complement strand
ATTTCTTATGGACGCGATGCATGGTTTGCATTCCCTGGAACTGTAGGTAAAAAATATGCTTTTGATTTACGTCAAGGTACTGGTACTAAAGTGGGTATGGCGATTTATTCTTCGCGCACAGGTTGCGGAGCATTAACAGCAGTTGCTCATATCAATGATGGTAATGGTGGATCTACTCAGGACACTGAATTGGTTTCTGCTGTAAATCAGACGTATTATATTCGTGTTTATCAAGATAACAATGCTTACACTGTTCCAACTGGAAACAATGGTTACTTTAATCTTGTAGGTATTTTGTTGCCACCACCTCCAGTGAATGATGAATGTGCTGGTGCTGTTCGTTTGACATCAACGCTTGCTCCTTCTACCAACTTGCCTACTCGTTCAGTGATCGATGCAACCATTTCAACTACACCTGTATTTTGTGCTACCACAGCAGCTGATGTTTGGTTCGCTTTCCGTGCAGATTATACTTCTCACACCATTCGTGTTACTCCGGTAGCACCTGGAGTACAGTTCAATCCTGCTATTCAGGTTTTCTCAACAGGTGGTTCTTCTTACTCTTGTGGTTCATTGACTCAAATTGGTTGCGCAACTTCTGCTGCCATGAATGTTCAGGAAGTTTATTCTTCTACAGCGTTTATTCCTGGTCAAGTGTATTATGTTCGTGTTTCCAACCAAACGGGAGGTAAAGGCGGAACAGGTAACTTTACCATTAGCCTATCTCACCCTGATATTCGCGATATTGCCATTGTTAACGTATTTGCAACGGCTGCGGGCAATGGAGCTGGTACAGCGGGTTCTGCACGTAACATCCGCTATTTGATTCAAAACAATGGTCCTTCTAATTACACAGGAACTGGAGTTACTTTCAATTTCTCTCGTAATGGTAGCGTTTTGGCTTCATCTACGCCATCTTTGAATTTAAATGTTGGTGATACCACCTCGGTTTATTTTTCAACTACACTTACTCCTACGCCAAACGCTATGGATACCGTGCGTTTTTATCATTCTTTTGCTAGCGATTTCTTGCGTTCTAACGACACATCAACCGTTGTTTACAACAGTACCTCTTCCTTGATGAATTTCTCTTGGTCTCGTGGTTATGGTGATTCATTGTTGGATGAAGGTCGTAGTGTTGCAACCGATGCATCTGGAAACGTTATTTCAGTAGGTACGTATTTCAACCGTGCCATCATTGGTAGTGATACCTTGAAAGGTGATACTCGTTTAGGTAATAATGATGTTATGATCATTAAGTCAGATTCTTTGGGTAATCCTTTCTGGGCAAGAACCATTACGGGTACGGCCATTGAAAATGTACGTTCAGTTGTAACTGATGCTAGTGGTAACATTTATGTAGCTGGTAGTTTCCAAGGTGTAATGAAAGCGGGTAACGTTAGTTTGTCCTCTTCAGGTTCTACCGACGGTTTCGTTGTTAAGTACTCATCTTCTGGTGTAGTTCAATATGCAATCAAGATTGGTGGAACTACTGCAGATGTAATTAATGACATTAAAGCAGATGCTACTAACTTGTATTTTGTAGGTGGATTTGGAGGTTCCTTAACCTTTGGTAATACCATTTCTGCTGCTGGTGAAATTGATGCCATGATTGGTTCGCTTTCGCTTGCTACTGGTGCTGCGAATTGGGTTGTTGGTCAAGGTGGTTATTCGTATGATATGGCCAACGCCCTTGCTATTGACAATAACTTTATTTACACTACGGGTTATTTCTGTAACAACCGTGACATTTCTGGTCCGTATAACTTGGCTTCTTCAGGAACATTCAACATGTTCGTTGGTAAACACAACATCTCCAATGGATCTGTTGTTTGGGGTCGTACACTTTCTGGTACTGGTTCTGAATACGGTAATGGTATTGCTCTAGATGCAAGTGGTAATCCAATTGTAACTGGAACATTCAACTTCCACATTGATGCTCCTGGATCTCGTGTTGTTTCTCGTATGATTTTAACACGTGGTGCTGAAGATATTTTTGTTACTAAATTCAGTGCTGCAGGTGTATATCAGTGGGTTTACACCATGGGTGGAACTGGCTCTGATAACTTCGGTAAAATTGCTACCTACAATGCATCAAATAACTTTGTAGGAACTGGTTTTTATCAGAACAATGCGTACTTCCGTGGTTATTCCTTGAATTCTACGGGTCTTGGTGACATGTTTGTTTATTCTGCTGATGCTAATGGTGGAACAAACTGGGTGAATCGTTCTTCTTCTACGGGTGCAGTAGCAAAATCAGGTTCTGATGTTGCGGTTAGCAGTTCTGGAGCTGTTTACGTTACAGGTACTTCTGCTGGCACAACCAACTTTGGAGTTACCTCTGTAGTAGCAAAAGGACAAACCGACATGTTTGTAACCAAATTGTTAACCGGAGCTTCTGGTATGGTTGGTGGTCCTCAAATGCGTGAATCTTTGACTTCTCGTATCTTACCAACAACAGATATGCCTGAGATTTCTTCTTTCCAAGTAGACTGGTTGACCAACGATTTGGCTCTTGGAAATAAAGAAGTAACCCTTCGTTGGTTTGCTTCACAAGAAGTTGCCAATAGTAAGTTCATTATCGAGCAGAGTGTAGATGGTGTTAACTGGACAAGCATTCGTACAGTAAATACCCAAGGTTCTGATAAATCTTATTCGGTTTCTTTCGATCGTGAAATCTTAGCAAATGCAGAGGTTTTGGTTCGTGTTCGTATGCAATCTGCTAATGGTATCTACAACAATGCACCTGCTCACTTGGTGAACAATGTTCGTTCAAGCAATGAATTGATGATCAATGTTTATCCTAACCCTGCTAATGATGTGGTTACCTTGCAATCTTCTGTTTCTATGAACGGAATGTATGTTGAAGTAACTTCAGTTGAAGGAAAAGTGATTCGTCGTGTAGAGTTTAATTCTCCAGCAAATGCTGTAGATTTGAATGTTTCTGAGTTGGCAAATGGTATTTATTTGTTGAATATTCACGCAAATAATGCCGTAACAACGAAGAAGATCACGGTTAAGCATTAATTCGATCTTAATCTAAAAAAAGGGGGCCCGTTCACGGGTCCCCTTTTTTATTTTTGTGGATGCGCATATTTTCAAAAAGCGAATTGGCACTTTATAATGGCCAGGACAAGGAGTTTATCTACGTAGCATTTAATGGAGATGTTTACGATGTAACTCCATCGCGTTTATGGAAAAATGGAAAACATTACGAGCATTGGGCTGGGCAAGACCTTACCGAAGAATTGGCGGTGGCTCCTCATTCCGAGAAAGTTTTTGAAAAGTTTAAAAAAGTGGGGCGATTGGGCTAGTGTACATTTTTGAAAACAATTTCGTGAAACTTTTAACATCCAATCTTTCCTTCCTTTTTTCGTTATAGCTTTGTTTAAAACTAAAATTATGCTTCAAATTGCTGTTAGCCAGGAGTTATCTTTCTTTCAATTGGTTTCTAAAGGAGGACCGATCATGGTTCCCATTGTTTTATTGTTAATTATTGCCCTTTATATTTTCGTTGAACGGTGGATTTATATTGCCCAAAATAGCAAAGTGAATCCTAGTTTGATCGGAAGCATTAAAACTGGACTTCACGATGGAAATGTGAATAGTGCAATGGCATTGTGTGAGAATGAACGCAGTTCCATGGGCCGAATCTATGGTCAAGGATTAAAAGTGATCTCCCGGCCCATGTCGGAAATGGATCGCCACATGGAAGATGCCGCGTCCATTGAACTTTCTGCCATGGAATCTAAACTCGGAATCTTGGGAATCATTGCCGGTGTTGCTCCTATGTTGGGCTTCATTGGAACCATCTCCGGGGTCATCAAGATCTTTTATAAAATCTCGTTGGAAGACAATATTTCGATTGGAATTATTTCAGGGGGTCTTTATGAAAAAATGATTACTTCCGGAGCGGGTTTGATCGTGGGCGTACTTGCCTATACCTTTCTTCATTTGCTTCAGGGAAAAATTGATGGTTTCTTGTTGAAGATGCAGCGTCAAGTGCTTGAGTTTAAAAATTTGTTGTTGTAATCATGAAGATTCGCCGTAAAAATCGGTTTGCCGCCGAAGTTTCAACGTCGTCATTGAACGACATCATGTTTTTCCTTCTTCTTTTCTTTTTGATTATTTCTACGGTTGCCAACCCGAATGTGATTAAATTATTTCTTCCCAAGGCTACTGCTTCCCAAAAAATCAATAAAAAACAAATTTCTCTTTCCGTTACAGCCGATAAGCGAATTTTTATCGATAAAGTAGAAATCCCAACGGCAGAATTGGAGAATGCTTTGGCCAATGCCATTGTTGGTATTGATGAACCTACCATTGTTCTTCGAATTGAAAAGTCGCTTTCAGTTCAAGATTTGGTGGATGTTCTTCAAATTACAACCAAGTTAAAAATTAAAGTGGTGATGGCCACCGATAAAGGATAATGGCCTTTTCTCTTCATTTTGAAAAAACACTTCCTCTGATTGAGGAAAGATTAATTCGGGTATTTAACACCCCAACGCTTTCTCCAGATGGATTATATGATCCTGCGCGTTACTTGCTCGCCCTGGGGGGGAAACGTTTGCGTCCAGCGCTCACCATTTGGGTAGCCGAACATTATGGAAAATCTTTTGAAGATGCTATTCATGCCGCTTTGGCTGTTGAAGTTTTTCATAATTTTTCTTTAATGCACGATGACATCATGGATGATGCTCCAGTTCGTCGAGGAAAACCCACCGTTCATGTTCGAAACAATATTTCCACTGCGATTCTTAGTGGAGATGCTATGTTGGTTGTTGCGTATCAACAGTTGATGAACTACCCAAATCCGCTTTGCGGAGTGTTAATGACGCATTTTCTTCAAACCTCTTTGGAGGTGTGTGAAGGTCAACAGTGGGACATGGAGTTTCAAGATCGCGACATGGTTTCTTCGGAAGAATATGTAAATATGATTCGGCTAAAAACCAGTGTTTTATTGGGAGAAGCCGCTCGATTGGGTTCGCTTGTTGCCGGTACTTCGGAAGAAGTTGCGAGTCGTTGGTACAAGTTTGCTGTAAGTGCCGGTTTGGCTTTTCAAATTCAAGATGATTTGTTGGATTGTTTCGGAGATTCTTCCAAAACAGGAAAACAATCGGGTGGAGATATCTTAGCGAATAAAAAAACCCTTTTGGCTATTTTGGCTTGGGAAAACTCCAATGAACAACAAAAATCTGACGCTAAATTTATGATGAGCTTACCGCCATCGGTAGAGAAAATCGAGCGATCACTTTCTTGGTACGAAGGAACTCAAGCAAAGGAAAGGACCGAAAAAATTCGAGATCAATTTCTACAAGAAGCGTTGGAGGAGCTATCGTTCATTGATGGAGATACCTCTTTGTTTCAGGAAATGGCGCTTCTCTTTGCCCATCGAGATCATTGATGAATTTCTCGGCTTTACTTTGGCGATTGGGCCAACTTAACCAATACTGGAAGTGTGAATTCTCTGAAGGTTGGCCTGCTGCTGAAAAAGAACATCTTCAGGCTGCACGAATTTTTTCTCTTCACGGTTCATCCATAGAATCCGTTAAAGAACATCTTCAAATTCTTCGTTCTTCTTCAACGTCAGAAATTGAAATCATTGATTTTGGTGCGGTTTCTGGCGTAGCACCTCAAACGGGTACATCCACGGGGATTCACCGAAAAGTTGATTTAAACACCATGATTGCCACCACGGCCAGTTCCGAAAAATGGGGTAGAATGTTGCTTCGTATTGCCCAATTGAAATCGGGCAAAATTAATTTAGAGTTGGGCACGAATCTGGGCATCGGCCTAAGGTATTTGGTTACTGGATCCCATTTCCTAAATCAGTGGATTTCCATTGAAGGCGATCCGAACACCGCCAATTTAGCAAGGAATGCGTTTTCAGATTCACAACAAGTGACTCTTATCACCGGTCGTTTTTCCGATGTTCTTCCCCAGGTTCTCGAAGAAAATCATGACTTTGGATTGGTTTTTATCGACGGTCATCACGATGGGATTGCAACACAAAAGTATGCCGATGCTATTTTCGGAAACATGACGTCGGGCGGTTGGATGGTTTTGGATGATATTCGTTGGAGCCTGAGTATGAAACACGCATGGGAGCAATTGAAAACTAGGCCTTGGGTAGATCGTTGGGTAGATTTGGGGAAAATGGGGATATTGGTTGTAAAATAATTCCGCCTTCCGCTCTTTTTGAGATTTATCTTTGTGGCATGTCTGATCGCTACGCACAACGAGGAGTTTCTTCCGATAAACAAGAGGTTCATGCAGCCATCGCTTCCTTGGACCAGGGGCTTTTTCCCCAATCATTTTGCAAAGTTTTACCCGATGTTTTAGCTGGCGATCCCGCCTTTTGCAATTTAATTCATGCCGATGGAGCCGGTACCAAATCGTCATTGGCGTATTTGTATTGGAAAACAACCGGAGATTTGTCGGTTTGGAAGGGCATTGCTCAAGATGCCGTGGTGATGAATCTGGATGATTTGTTGTGTGCTGGGGCCGAGAAGAATTTTTTAATTTCTTCTACCATTGGTAGAAACAAAAATTTGATTCCTGGAGAAGTGATTTCAGCCGTGATCTCTGGAACCCAGGAATTCATCGATCAGATGAATGCATTCGGTTTGGACATTCATTTTGGAGGCGGGGAAACCGCCGACGTTGGAGATTTGGTTCGAACCATTATTGTAGATTCTACAATGGCTGTGCGGATGCGCCGTTCGGAAGTGATTGATAATGCCCGTATTCGTCCGGGTTTGGTGGTGGTAGGATTCAGTAGTTTTGGTCAAGCGAATTACGAAAGCGAATACAATGGGGGAATGGGTTCCAATGGGTTAACCAGTGCTCGGCACGATGTGTTAGAAAACAAACTAGCTGCTCTTTATCCAGAGAGTTATGACCCATTAACCCCGTCGGATTTGGTTTATTCCGGTTCGAAATCACTTACCGATTCTGTAGCAGGAACGACCTTGGACGTTGGAAGACTCATTCTTTCTCCAACCCGAACGTATGCGCCCGTGGTGAAGGCCATGTTCGAAACCATGCGCTCCCACATTTACGGAATGATTCATTGTTCAGGTGGAGCGCAAACCAAAGTATTAAAGTTTGTGAACGACGTTCACGTGGTGAAGAATAACCTTTTTCCAACGCCTCCGCTTTTCTCCATGATCCAGCAAGAATCGGGAACGAGTTGGAAGGAAATGTATCAAGTCTTCAACATGGGCCACCGTTTGGAGGTTTATGTGGAAGAATCGATGGCCCATGAACTCATTTCGATCGCAAAATCGTTCGGGGTGGAAGCCCAGGTGATTGGACATTGCGAGAGTGCACAGGGTAGTCAGGTGACCGTTTTAGGCCCTCACGGCACATTTGAATATCAGGGTTCTTGAAACAAGGGGTTCTTCAGCCAGGGCACATTGCGGTCTTGTTCATCAGTACTAGACCGGAAACCTCCGAAACCTACACGTTTTTCGACGAGGCTACCTTACAATCGGCCGGTGAAATCGAAGGTTTCTTGGGCTGGGATTCAGTAAGAAATGGTATTCATGGCATATTCATCAGTTATTGGAAAGATGAGCGTGCTGTAGAAATTTGGAAGAACCACACCTTGCATCGCCGTGCCAAAGAATTAGGAAAAGGGGAGTTTTATTCTTTTTATCGAAGTGTTGTGACCCAGATTTCGCATGTTTCTGAATGGGAAAGAGGCAGTATCCTTTGATGGGTGTAATCAGAATTTTTCTTTAATTTCAGTTTAATTTTTTTTCAATAACCTTTTGCCCTTTTTGTGGGCACAAAAACCGATTAAATTGCGGTAATCTGATAAAAAACGAAATTTTTTCGGGTTTGAAACAATGAATCACTTTCTTCTAGTTTTAATTCAAAAGGAATTATCCATTAATTTTTTGGAATTCTCTTCTTATCTTTTTACCTCGAAATACCTTTGTGGCATGAAAACCAAATTTTTATTTTCTTTTTCTTTTCTGTTGTTTGCTTTCGGGGTAAATGCACAGTTAGTGGTTAAAAACTTAGGAACTTCCAGAACGGGATATTCCAATGCCTATGGAACTCGCCAAGGGTTGGCCTGCTACCCGGCTCAGAACTTAGTGGGTTGGGTTCACCGGTCTAGTCCTATCAATAATACCATCAAAATGGATGTATCCATGGATGGAGGAAATACTTGGGTGGTTGATAAAATCACTTCGTGGGGAACAACTCCGGGAGGAAGATTGCCCAAAATGGCATTCTTTAATCCGTCGGGAAATACCAACCCTTCCAATGTTTGGGCCACCGGAATTATTCCGATCGTGAGCAATACGGCAAGGAATTCTTACGGAACAACTGTAGTATCGGTAGCAACCGCGGGTGGAACGGTATTAAACATTGATACTCCGCTTCGTTCTCGTCAGGATACCTTAAGACAAATTGTATCCTCGGTGGTTTCTTTATCTGATCGAATGTTGTTGTTGGATAAAAACGGTTCGATTGGTGTTGGGAATTCAGATTTTTCTGACACCCTTACGTTAACCACATTAACGCCATCGGGTAACCAATTTAATTACTTTACGCGCTTTTTACCGATGCCCATGACTGCGGCTGCTACTTTGGATGAACCCGGTTTGCCAGATGTGGCCATGGCTTTCAATGAATCGGGCAGTAAAGGATATATAGTAGGATTGGGTCACCAATTGTACACCGGAGCCGATACAGGAGTTACGTATTTGCCCATTGTCATGAGCAGTACTGATGGTGGCGACACCTGGAGTTCTCCCACGCAACTGAGCATTTCGGCTTTGGTTCGTACCGCCTTGGGTGTTACTTGGAATCCTACGTGTGGTTGGGAGTTGAGCGCTACGGTTGATCAAAATGGAAATTTGCACATCCTTACTTCCGTTTCTCGCAGCTTGTATTCATTTGATACGCTTGCCTCGGGTGCATCAAACATGGCATTGGTAGACATTGTTACTGATGGTTCGACGGTTTTATCGGTTAAAAAATTGGGGAACCCGAATTCCTACCGCGGTTTAATCGGTCTTTCAACAACAGGGCAACTGACTTCAGATTTGCGTCCTTGCGCATCAAGAAACCTGAATGGAGACAAACTTTTCTTCAACTGGTTTGAAACACAAAGTTCTTTGAGTTCTACGAACAACAAACCCGATTGGTGGATGGCTGCGTACGATGTGGCTTCTGGGATTTACACCACCGCTCGTAATATGACCGCAGGAACGCCTTTGGAGGGTAAAATAATTTTCGGTTCAGCGGCCACCCACGTTCTTTCAACTACATTGCCAAATGGAACAACTGATTATGAGGTTCCTGTAACGTATACGGCTTTGGGAGCTGCGGGCAGTTTAGCCGATTCTGTGTTTCATAAATACATCCAAGGTGGAAAAATTAACTCATCTGTTTTTGTGGCAGGGGTATCTATTTCTTCTTCCGCCGGCACCAATTTGTGTTCAGGAGCTTCAACAACATTAACGTCTTCCTCCACAACGGGTAATCAGTGGCATCGCAATGGTGTTGCTATTTCCGGCGCAACATCTTCAACGTATTCGGCAACCCAGGCTGGTTTGTACTACACCGTTGTTGGTCCCGATACCTCGAACCGGATTACCTTGGTGGCCGTAACATCTCCAGCTACACCAACCGTTTCACCGGCGGGTCCCTTAACGTTGTGTGCTGGAACGCCCCTTGTTTTAACAACATCTTGGACTTCAGGAACCACGGTAAAGTGGTTTCGTAACGGGAATTTGGTTTCAACCGTGACCAATTCAGGAAACTATACTGCCGATTCAGCAGGTACCATTACGGCTAAAATTGAAGTGGGCGGTTGCTCCTCATCGGCGTCCAATGCGGTTGTGGTCAATGCTGGGGTTAAACCGGTCGCTAATTTCACCCTTTCGGATACGGTTAAATGTTTGATTGGAAATCGTTTTCAAATCAACAGCACTTCTTCCGTTTCTTCGGGTACTTTAGCTTTGACCTGGAATTTTGGTCAAGGCGGTACAAGCACATCAACCAATAATAATCGCACCTATACTTCAGCAGGAACGTACGTTGTTAAATTGGTGGCTACTTCTTCTACCGGTTGTTCCGACAGTATTTCTAAATCATTGCGCGTGATTGCTCAAGATTCTGCACGTTTTACCGTTACGGGGGCCACTACGTTTTGTTCTGGTGACAGCGTTCGATTTTCATCAAATTCAACTTCTGGCAATCGTTGGTTGAGAAATAATAGCGCTATTTCTGGTGCAACAAACCCCATTTATTTTGCGAAGCAATCGGGTTCTTTCCGTTTGGTGGTAACCACGAATGGCTGTACAGACTCTTCTATTGCAACGTCGGTAACGGTGAATTCATTGCCGGCGACCCCAACGATTACTCGAAATGCAGCACAACTAACCTCATCTGCAGCATCTGGCAACCAGTGGTTTTTAAATGGTTCTGCTATTTCTGGAGCAACTGGAACAACGTACACCGCAACTCAAAATGGAAATTATAGCGTTACCGTAACCAATGCAAGTGGATGTTCTTCTTCTTCATCCTCCATTTTGGTTCAATTGAATACCGCTCCTGTTGTAACGACTTCAACGGCTTTAACTTTTTGTCAGGGCGGAAGTGTGTTATTAACTTCTTCTGCTGCTACGGGGAACGTTTGGCATCGCAATAACGCACCCATTTCTGGTGCAACAGCAGCTACGTATTCAGCAACGCAAACGGGAACCTATTTCACCGTTGTTGGCGCTGATACTTCCAATCGAATTTTGGTTACTGTTAATGCCATTCCTACCACTCCGGTTATTTCTCCATCAGGAACGGTAGCGTTGTGTACGGGTCAATCGACCAGCTTATCAACCATCATTCCTGCTGGTGGAAGTTTAGCTTGGAGTTTGAATGGTTCTGTTTTGGGAACAACAACAGCAACTTTACCGGTGAGTAGTGCAGGTTCTTATACGGCTGTAATCACCGAGAATGGTTGTCCATCAGCTCCTTCTGCTGCGGTGAATGTAACCATCAACCCTTATCCATCGGTTGGGTTTACCGTGAACGATTCCGATCAGTGTTTGAGAGGTAACCAATTTACGTTTACGAATACCTCCACCATTGCTTCTGGAACAACAACGTCAACATGGACGGTGAATGGTTCGACTGTTTCCGCGACGAATTCAAATGCCACATACACGACTTCTGGAACAAAAACAGTGAAATTGGTTGTTTCCAGTGCTTTTGGTTGCGCTGATAGCATAACTAAATCGGTTGTGGTTTACGATCAACCGTTGGCACGTTTCGGGTTGAATACCAATTCGGTTTGTTTTCGTGGACATGTGATTCGTGTTACCGATTCTGCTTCCATTGCTTCGGGTTCGTTGAATCATTTCTATGACTTTGGCAATGGTTTTACATCAACAACCATTGCTCCAACGTATGCTTATCCAGCAGCGGGAAACTACTCCATCAAACAAATTGTAACCAGCAATTTTGGTTGTACCGATTCTACGTTGCGTCCTGTTTCCATCAAGCCTAATTTCAACATCAGCATCAGTGCTGTTGGACCTACCACTTTTTGCGATGGCGATAGTGTGGTTTTGAACGCTACGACTCAGGGGTCGAATGTTGCGTGGTACCGTACTACAACTTCCGTTGGAACCGGCTCTTCTTACGTGGCTTATCAATCGGGTTCTTACCAGGCCATTACCACCACCAACGGTTGTTCGGATACCTCTTCAGCCATTTCGGTGTTGAACAATCCGCTTCCAGCAACGCCTAGCATCAGCCGAAATGGAAATGTTTTGAGCACCAATGCAACGGCGGGGATTCAATGGTACTACAACGGGAACATCATTGCCGGTTCAACATCTTCAACCATCAATATCAACCAAAATGGATTGTATTACGTGGTTGTTACCAATGCTGCGGGTTGCTCTTCTACATCGTTAACGCTTCAAGTTACTGGGGTTGGAATTGGGGAAAATGGAATGAGTTCGCTTTCCTTGTATCCCAATCCAACGGCTCAGGGTGTAACTGTTGTACTTCCTGAAATGAATCGTTTGGGCGGATTCGTAACTGTGACCGATTTGCAAGGAAAAGTGCTTCACCGAATGGAAGTAGAAAAAGGAGTAAACCGGGTTTACATCGACCTTGAAACCCTTGTTTCGGGCATGTATTTGGTCATTTTCCAAGGAGATGGACAGCGCATGCAGGGAAAAGTGCTTAAGAATTAAGAAAAACATCAAGGAAATACGAGGGGGCCAACAGGCCCCCTTTTTGTTTACACAAGGGTGAGAAAAAGTTAACAATGAAAGGAGTTTTGGGCTTGAAAATCAACAATAAATCAAGAAGTTTTTCCTCAAAGATTTAAATGGGGTTAATGCCAAGGTAACGCGAGGAAAGGAATTTTGAGGCAAGAAAAACAAAACCCTTTTTATGAAAAAACTTACGTTTTTGTCGGCGCTTATGTTTGCTTTCGGGATGATGGCGAACGCGCAAAACTTCTTTACTCCGGTTGGATACCGCGGGGCGTTCGCTCCGGCTCCTGCTACTCCTTGGACTGCAGGTTGGACCAACTGGGATCCTCAAAATGCTGTTTATGGTACTCCAACTGCTACGCTTTCTGGAAACATCACCACGAACACAACGTTGAACGCTTCTACCGTTTACTCTATTTCTGGAGTTGTTTACGTTGATTCTAACGTTACTTTGACCATTCCTGCCGGAACAGTATTGCGCGGTAACTCTTCAGTTGCTAACTCCTCGATTTTGGTTCGTAAAGGTGGTAAATTGATCGCTAACGGAACTGCTCAAAATCCTATCGTTTTCACTTCTGATAAAGCCGTTGGTTCTCGTGGATTAGGTGATTGGGGTGGTATTATGCTTTTGGGTAATGCCGTTTCAAACCAAGGTTCTTCTAACATCGAAGGTTTGGCTGATGATCCTAAACACAAATTCGGTGGATCGAACGATGCTGATAACTCTGGTTCTTTGCGTTATGTACGTATCGAGTTCGGTGGATATGTATTCGCTCAAAACCGTGAAATCAATGGTTTGACCATGGGTGCAGTAGGTAGCGGAACGACCATCGAGTACGTTCAGTGTTCTTTCATCAACGACGATGCTTTCGAGTGGTTCGGTGGAACGGTAAACGCCAAGTATTTGGTAGCTTACCGTTGTTTGGACGATGATTTTGATGCCGATTTCGGATGGAGAGGAAATGTTCAGTTTGCTCTTTCTGTTAAAGATCCTGCCATTGGTGATAACTCTTTTTCTTTGCCTTCTGGTTCTTCTACTTCTGAAGGATTTGAGTGCGATAACGATGCGAACGGAACTACGGCTATGCCTCGTACCCTTGGAACGTTCTCTAACGTTACTTTGATTGGTCCTTTCCGTGGAGATAACAACAGCACTGTTCACCCTGCATTCCGTCGTGGAGCTCGTATCCGTCGTAATGCCGGTGTACGTATTTTGAACTCTGTATGGTCTGATTGGGCTACTGGTGTGATGTTGGATGGTTCAGCTACCACAACAAACATTGCCGCTAACCGCGTTGACTCATCTGCTTTGGTTTCTGGAAACGTTATTTCTAACTACAGAACCCGTGTTGGTGAAGTAGCTTCTGGTTCTACTTTCAACGTTCGTGCTTATTTGGGAGATCGCAATGATACTCTTCCTTCCAACTACAGTTTGTTCACCAACCCGTACAACTTCACCAATCCTGATTATCGCCCAGCTGCTGGTTCTATCTTGAACTACGGATCTACTTTCTCTGTTTCTGATGCTGGTTCTAGCAACTACATTTCTGGAAAAACCAATTGTGTTACTGCTTCTGTAACGGGTTCAGTAATTTCAACAGCTACCACCAACTGGTGTCAAGCTTTCGGTGGTACTGACACTGTTACTTTCACCATGCCTTTGGTTAATAACATCTCTACCTACACTTGGTCTATTCCTGGTGGAACCATCGTTTCTGGACAAGGTTCTCCCATGGTTAAAGTTATCTTCGCGCCTGGTGCGGCTAACCGTACCATTACTTGTAATGTTTCTAACTTCTGCTCTAACGCTACTCGTAGCTACAGCATCCGTGCCGTTGCTCCTACAACAACTCCAGTATTCACAGCATCTACTTTAGGTGTTTGCGGAATTCGTGGAACGGCTACTAACGCTACTTACACCATCAACGCTATTGCTGGTGCCAACTCTTACAACTGGACTGTACCTGCTGGTGCTACCATCGTTTCTGGTCAGGGTTCAACATCGATCGATGTAAACTTTGCTGCTGGTTTCACCGGAGGAACGATCTCTGTTGCTGGTGTTTCTAACTGTGGAAATACACCATCTAAGAACATCACAATTTCATTGTTGGAAAAGCCTGTTGTAACTGGATCAGCTAGTATCTGTCCTGGTGACCAAGAGACGTACACTGTGCCTGTTGTTGCTGGTGCTACTCGTTACCGTTTCAACTTGCCAGCTGGTTTGACCTTGGTTAGCCAAACAGCAAACTCTGCGGTAATTACCAACAACGGTGCTTTTGTTTCTGGTAAAATTGGTGTGAACGTATTCACCAACACTTGCGGTGTTTCTCAGCCTGGAACGATTTCAGTTAATACTGCTGCTTGCCGTAACATGAACGATTTGTCAGTAGCTATCTATCCTAACCCATCGAACGGTCAGTTTGAAGTTCGCTTCTCACAAGCTACTGAAGGTTCTTTGGAGATTTTGGATTTGACTGGAAAAGTTGTTTATGCTAAGAACTTCAACAGCAATGTTGAGTCGGTAAACGCTAACTTCTTGCAAAACGGAATGTACTTGGTGAAGGTTTCTGCTAATGGAACTACCCAAGTTTCTAAGATCAACGTTGCTAAGTAATTTTAGTTAACGCTTTTTGTTGAAGCCGCCTTCGGGCGGCTTTTTTGTTGCTTCAATTTTGAGATGGCGAGTTCTCTTTGGTTGTTGGACTTCCCAAGTTTACCCTTGGTAAGAACATTAATCAATTCTTAGTCTCTCTGCTCGTATAACAAACCTATTGGTGTGGAGACCACTTGGTTTCCTTCGATGTATCGCGTTCTGAAAAGGGTTAGAAGAAATCATAGGATTGTCAATGGGGAACATCCTTCGATAGGATTTAGGCGCAACACTTTGAATTCTTAAGTGACTATGTATGAATCATTTCCATTCACCGGGCCGCAAAAAAATGAAAGGGGTGTATTGCGGGGGATAAATCCCCCTCCCCCACCGAGAGCAATTTACACGTTTTTTGGGGATTTAGTCGTAAATGAAACGTTTATAAACGTTTCTATCCGTTTATAAACGTTTACGATACGGCTACGATCATGAAATCACGTAAATTTGACTTGGGTAGGGGGCGGTAGCCCCCGTTTGCGAAGGGTAGCCCCCGTTTGCCAGACCCGTCCTAAAAAAAGGTTACCGTTTTACTGTTTTCTTCGTCCTGGAACAAATTTATTGTCATTTTTCAATCGTATGGGTTTACGTTTTTCTTCTTCGTTACCCGTTTCATTTTCTTTTCGATGGTAGTTTTTCCAAAGCTTCTAGATCTGTTTTTCGAATGGGAATTTTAAACTCCCTTTCAGCAATATCGACCATGGTAGAAAAAGCAATAGCCTTCATTTCAGCCAATTGAACCTGCTTTTCTAGCTCTGAAATACGCTTTTGAAGTTGCAGTTTCTCAAAATCTACATCTTTCGATTCGACTTTTTTAATCCGTTTTGACATGCGAGCAAAGGTAAAGTTTTCCCTTTTTCATGAAGACCAAACTACCGCATCCATTTAGAAATTCGACCGTGATCATCGGCATATCCCGTGTATCGGAAATAAACCGCAGCCCGAGTTTCATTGCCATTCAGAAGTTCCTTGATAATCGTCAGCTTTTCTTCATCAGTTAAGAACAATTTGCCATTCTTAAATTGTCTCAATAAAGGTTTAAATAATCTTTCCATAGGTTCTTTTTTGGTGTAAACCTATTTCAGGACGAGACAGATTTAGCCGTATAGAAACGTTTATAAACGTTTCTATACGGCTAGGAATTGGAAATGCAGTAAATTTGACTTGGGTAGGGGGCGGTAGCCCCCGTTTGCGAAGGGTAGCCCCCGTTTGCGAAGGGTAGCCCCCGCTTTCGGAGAGGTAGCCCCCTTGTGTAAGGACGAGACAACCCAATGAGCGGAAAAACGGCAGTTCCAATAAAATTGTTCTGAATAAAAAAGCTCAGGTAAGTGAATGTACCTGAGCTCGTTAAAATATGGATATAAACTTTTTTAAAACTTGTACGTCAACTGCAAGTTGATGGTGCGCCCAAAAACCGTGCTCCAACGTACAACATCGCTTGGAGCAGAACCCGTAGGAACAATTTCATAACCGGTAATGGGATCAACAATTCGATCTACCAAGGTAGATTTGGTTTGAACAATGTCTCCATAACCGCCAGCATCGGAATCCAATTTGCCGTTTCCGTTCAAATCCCAATAGAAGTATTGACGCTGCGCCAACAAATCACGACCTGTAATTCGAACTTCCAACTTTTCTTTCAAGAAAGATTTGGTAAGCGAAAGATCGACAACCGTTCTACCATTTTCCCAAAGTGTTGGTTCATCTTCATTTCCAAATTGATTTACCGAACCTACCACAGAAATTCGCTGACCAACGCGGTTGGCCATTAAACTTACGTTGAACTTCTTGGCTTCGTCCCAATACGTTACCCCGCCATTAAACACGTAAGGAGATT
>JACCEA010743800.1_pt1 | contig 16740 bp, 10 predicted proteins | sample 7449851 | NCBI WGS metagenome assembly JACCEA01 (sample SAMN15323453, study PRJNA562643) | freshwater metagenome | isolation source: river surface water | place: USA:Blue River Watershed | collected 2017-08-18 | reverse complement strand
TTCATCACCAGCCTGGATCACCTCATCATTAGGTCCAGAACCATCGGCTGTGGCCGATTTACTAATCGTGATGTTCGGCGTACCACCACCCGAATTCTTGGTGGCAGGAGAATCATTCGAACCACTTGGAGGAGTCTCTATTGTTGGGTCAGTTGTTGGTTGCGGTGTCGTTGGAGACGGAGTTGTTATTGGAGCTGCGAGTGTTGGAGAAGTTGTCGGAGCTGGATCTGTTGGCGTTGTTGGGGTATCAGCAGGCGGAATCGCTGCTGCAGCTGGAGATGATGATCCACTGGTTGTACCTGATGAGCCCTCTCGACCCTCTGCCCCCTCTAGATCAATTCGCACATTATCAAGATTGATGGCTGTTGCATCTTGAGTTGTATTTTGTGCCGTGAATTGAGTGTCAGTCGTAGTTGACTGTTCATTTGAATTTTCTAAATCAGTGTTATCAAGAGCAAACGTATCAGTTGTGCCGCCCTCTGGTAAACCTCTTTGGTCTTTGAACTCATCATCAGGACGAGTCATGCTTGGATTATCAGCATCGCCTTCATTATTGGTAGCTACTTGACCATCAGCTTGAGCCTCATCCATACCCTCAGTGGCTTGCTGTAACGAGGTTAAATCATCTAACAACTGGGCATCAGTCGACTGTTGTTGTGCACCCTCTTGGGTATCTGCAGATGTGATGTTTTCGTCAGCCATTTTTATTCTCCAATAACAACGCAAAGACTGCGCCTTAATTTGAGAATAAAGATTTAGCTGTTAAATCAATAGATTGAAGTTGGTACTATGTCCAAAGTTATAGAAATTTTAATGATTTATTGATATATAACTTGGAATGGCTAAGTTATTGATTTTATGGCTTATTCTGAAAAACTAATGCCCCATTAACGGTGTAGGAACCGGTATTAAACTGATAGGTACTACCCGCATATTTGGGAATAATCGTTGAAGACACCTCATTACTATAAAAACCAGTTGAAATTAATCCTGCACAACCTGCTGTGCATAGGTTGACGGTACCATCAGTTCTAACGACAGTCATATTAGGAATTGGTTGTCCAGAGCCATTATTTAATGGCAAGTAAAACAAAGTTTCCCCTTGTGCGTTAGTATGAGACCAACTCATTATGAAGTTGCCCCACCCTTCAGCCCTTGCAAGTGATAAATTTGCTCGACCGGAAATAGATGTAACACTGCTCTGACGGATGACAGAAATGGAGCCGCCAGTAAATTGCCATCCTGCTTGAGCGTTAGCTCTTAGCTCAGTGGGTGACGTTGCAGCTAAAAGATTAAAGTTATGATTACCGTCAGCAAAATTACTGCCTCTTGGAATCAAACCAACGATGTAGTGCCAACCTTGATTTTGCTCGAGCCTCAAATCACCATAAGGACTGCTTCCGATTTTTGCAGTACCATTGGCCCACCTACCCCAAGCTATAACACCACCATCAGCTCCACCTTCCATAAAACTAGCAGGATCGGTCGGTGAAAGAATTGAATAGGCTGTGGAAAATTGTTTAAATGCAATTACTGGCGTGCCTGCAGCTCCGACATTTTCCGAATTAATTGGTGGGCTTGTTGGTGTTAATAGTCGATCCAAATCAATTTGCTGAACAGAGTCATTACCTGTCTGAGTGTTCCATTCTGCCGCACGCAACTTAAGATCGACGTTAAGAGGAATGCTTGTTAAATCTACATTAACTCCGTTACCAGCCACTCCCACAAAGTATGTTCTAGGGATTTCGCTAGCCACTTCGGGTTTAAGGAAGGGTGAGTCAACCTTCAGGATGGATTCTGGGTTGGGGGTTACCTCTGATTTGGAATTTGGGGCTTTAGCAACAGCGTTGGCGTTGCCATCAATCGAGTTTGAATCAGTCGCACTGTTGAGGTTCAGATCTTTAACCTTGACCCTGACCTGAGCTTCTAGAGAGTCTTTTAAGAAATTGGGCGGTGCAATCAATGGTTGTGGTGCACTGTTTTCATTGGCAACGTAGGCGAAACGATTAACGCCCATATCGGCACTGGTGCCACCTTTGTTTACCACAACAATTTTTCCTTCAAACACACCCGCGTACAAGCCTTCTTTTGACTGCGGAGATCTTTCTGTACAAGCGGCATCACAAAAAACAATGTTAAAGCCTGTACCACGGATACCAATGGTGGCAACAGCTGCATTGACCTTTAGATTGTCTCTATTACTTCGGCCAATAGCGCCTGTGACAGCACGCACACCACCTTTGGTCAAACTGACATCGGCTTTTTCAGTGCCATCAGCTTTGCCATTGAACTTGTATTCATTGACTTTGAACTCGGTATTGGGTCTTAGTGCCACAATCGCGCCATCATTGAATTTGACTTGAGCATTGCTCGTGCCAGCAGTAACAATGGCATCCCCAACTTCTACTACGGTGTCTTTTTTAGCAGGGATTGATTTGCCACCACGATTGATAGAGACTTCTCCAATCGCCATGATTATTTTTCCAACCGATGCATGGACTGTGGCAGGAAGAATTAGACAAACTGCCAACATCAACATCAAGGCAACTTGACGTTGTTTGGTTACTGGTGAATAAATGTCTTTTCTCATCTTAGGCAGTTTTACGCATTACCCCCATAAAACCAATAGAACTAAGTACTTATAACCATAGTTAATGTGCTGCCAGCTGGTACTACCATGGTCATTAGCGCCACTCATAACGCATTTTCATCAAGACTTGATCTTGTTTATAACTATATAAATCTACGTTAGAGCTGTTTTTAGCCCTTAACCATTCTGTTCTAACCGACCAACCTTTGGTCAATTGATACTGCGCAGCCAACTCTGTTGTGAGTAGGTCATCGGTTTTCATGACATTGCTTGTGGGAGCCAGAGGTTCCGTAGAGTCATAATTACTCTTCGAGTAACCAACACCTAGATTGATTTGTAAGCGAGCGATAGGCGTTAAAGAAAGTAATGTTTTGACCCCATAGATAGAACGACTCAGATCAGCAAAGCCTTTTTGGTTTTTTTCTTGGGCATACGTAAAGTCAACATCTAGAGTACTTTTCCACGCCCCACCCAAGAAGTAGTTACCACCAATACTGACCGAAGGCATGTTCGAGTCTCTGGACTCATTGACTGTGCCGTAACGAAGTAAGGCATAACCCATTGAAGCTCTTGTGGTTAACTCTTTGCTTAGTGGTTTGTTCCAATCAACGACCACGCCTGAAACATCTCTTAATTTATCTCCATCAAGATTGGCCTGAGAGATAAATCCCAAAGTTCTAACACGACTGGTGTCAAGCAAGAATTCAGTACCACCTGTCAGGGTCAAATTACCCAAGTCATAGTTATTGATGTTGGCGTGCTGGCGATAACTAGCATCAATGGCTGCAATGTATTTGATACCTGGAACGATCGGTCCAGAAACTGAGGTTCCCACTGCCAATTGATTGAAGGCGGACTGTTTTGCTTCACCAGGATTGATCAAGATAGCTGGATTATTTTGTCCAAAGATGGGGAAAAGCACGTTTTGATTCGTGGAGGAATTAACGTTGCTGTTGTTACCGAGGGCAAATTCTGCATAAGTACGCCAAGTGGTTCTGAATTGAGGATCTTCAGCTTTGATGCTGGCCAAGTACTTCTCGATGGAATTTCTGACAGATGGTGGCACTTGTTTGTTGGACATGATCAGAAATTCTTCGCGAGCACGCTCAAAGTCGCCGATCACAAAATAACCTCTGGCCAATTCAAGTCTGGCTAAGTCATTACCGGGGTTGTTCAATAGCACTCTTTCCAGAGCCAGAACCCCCAATGAGGCCCTGCCGCTATCAATCGCAGCTATACCAAAGTAATAGTCATAAATTGGTTCGCCTGTGAATTTTTCATTTTTCAACCCCAGATCAAAAGCATCGGCAAATCTACCTTGCTCAACCAATGACTTCATATCATCTGGGATATCAGCATTGGCCATAGAGCTAATAGCGCCTATAAATAGGGCTAAAAAGGTTTTTTTGGCAACTAATGGCATTTTTTTTGGGCTAGGGTGATTTTTCATAGGGGTTTGCATCAATTAAATATTTGCAGAATATAAATAGTGGTTAATTGTAACTAAAGTTATGTAGTAGATGTATAAATATTTGCTAACTTTGTTTAAAGTAGAGGCTTATAGGCGATTAATTCGCCACGGAGAAAAAATGAGCAACCATGAGCTAAATACCAAAATCGATCAAGTGTTGGATCATTTGTTAGAAATCGGTATATCCCTGTCTGCAGAAAAAGATACCAATCGCTTGCTTGAATTGATCATGGTTGCTGCCAAAGGCATCACCAATGCGGATGGCGGAACACTTTATAGAATCACGGATGATGGCGAACTGAAGTTTGAAATCCTTCATAACGACACCCTAAACATACAACTGGGTGGTACAAGTGAAAAACCCATCACCCTGCCCAATATCCCTCTTAAAACTGAAGAGGGTCATCCTGTGCTGAATCGTGTAGCAACATATGCTGCCAACACCAATTCGACGGTGAATATCAAAGATGCGTATGAATCAGAAGAATTTGATTTTTCTGGAGTAAAGATAACTGATGAGAAGCTGGGCTATCGGTCTAAGTCATTTTTAACAGTACCAATGCGCAATCACGAATCTGAAATCATCGGTGTTTTGCAACTGATCAATGCACGACATCCAGATGCTGATGAGATTTCTCATTTTTCAGAACACCATCAACAAATTGTTGAGTCTCTTGCGTCTCAAGCAGCGATATCACTCACCAACCGCATGCTCATCAATCATCTTGAGCAATTGTTAGAGTCTTTGATTAATTTGATCAATAAAGCGATTGATGATAAGTCTCCATACACGGCAGGTCACTGCAGTCGTGTACCGGAACTGACCATGATGATTGCTGATGCAGTTGATAATTGCTCAGTCGGACCTCTTAAAGAATTTTCAATGACTGAGAAAGATCGTTATCAGTTAAAGATTGCGGGACTTTTGCATGATTGCGGAAAAATCACCACGCCCGTTCATGTGGTGGATAAAGCTACCAAGCTGCAAACACTGTTTGATCGGATTGAGCTGATTGACACAAGATTTGAAGTGCTTAAAAGAGATATCAAAATATCTCACTTGGAAGGAAAAATATCGCGTGTTGAACACGATGCCATTGTTGATCAATTAAATAGTGATCGCGAATTTATTCGAAAAATTAATATTGGTGGCGAGTTCATGAAAGATGATGCTTTGGCCAGATTAAAAGCCATTGGAGAAAATTATCAATGGACCAATCCTAATGGTGACAGTGTCAATTTCTTGAATGAGGATGAACTTTGTAATTTAGGCATTCGGGCTGGCACCCTCACCCACGAGGAGCGCCAAATCATTAATCACCACATCGATATCACGATTGATATGCTTGAAGAGCTACCTTGGCCCAAGCATTTGAAGAATGTCCCAGAATACGCAGGTGGTCACCATGAAAAGATGGATGGCAAGGGTTACCCCAAAGGACTTACCCGAGAGGAGATGTCAGTTCAAGCTAGATGCATGGGTATTGCCGATATTTTTGAAGCATTGACTGCTCGAGATCGTCCTTACAAGAAAGGCAAAACATTGAGTGAGTCTTTGACAATCTTGGGCAAGATGAAGCTAGACCATCACGTTGATCCAGATTTGTTCAATATTTTTATCTGGGAAAAAGTGTACGAAAAATATGCGCAAGAGTATCTAGACCCAGAGCAAATTGACGAATTTGATGTTACTAAAATCCCAGGTTACGAGCCTGCTCCACACGCCTGATTTCTGTGATGGCTAGATTGCCAATATCTTTGAGTTTTTCATACTTACCTTGGTTCAGGTCTACCAAGCTTTGCACTTGAGCATATGAGGATTCAATGAATCGATCTCGACCATCCTCATTTTCTCTGTGAATACCAAATTGAAGTCTGTCGCGTTCTGCCGGGGTTAATTTACTGACCAAGCTCTTAGTGGCCCAAATCGAGCCCTGACGAGCTAAGTCACTGACCCTTGAAGCATGATTGATCGTGTCACCCAACACAGCAAATTCAATGTGATTTGCTGCCTGGAATGTGCCCAACCACTCTTGCCCCTCGTGTATGCCTATGTTGAGATATAGCTCACGTGACCAATCTTTCTTGATTTGCCACTCTTTACTGAGGTTTTTCATCACTTGCTTCATTTCATGAGCACAAGCAATGGCATTGAATAAATAATTACTTTCTGGGTGGGGGAAAAAATAATGCACCACACCATCTCCAGCATGTTTACCACTGGTACCGTAATACTTTCTCAAAATAGGAGCAAGCGTTGCCCAAATTTGATTGATCAGCTGGAAGTATTCTTCGGGAGGCAACTCAGAGCATATCTGCACAGAATTCTGCACATCCGCAACCAAAACTGCTAACTCTGTCATCACGGGTAAACGATTTTTCAACAAATCCTGAATGACCTGATCACGTCTGGATAAAAAATCGATTAATTCATCATTAAGAGAGCCCGCAGGAGAGTGAATGATCAATATCCCCTCTCTAAAGTAGACGGCAGAAACTACCCTTCCACCTTTGTCAGCTGGATTAGGATCTAACTGCAAAAATTCATTATTTACTGATGCAAATTGATCAGATGTGATTTTCAACTGACTCAGTATGGGCAGTAAATCAGGTTCAGCTGCCACCAAAATCTTGGCAAGTGCATCTTTGCCCACTCTGGTGCCAGCAAGCTTCAAATGAAGATAAGCCAATGCTTGTTGATTTCTGATTGAATGACCAGCCTCAGGGTTGGCCATCAAAGAAAAGATGTTTCGACCAGCGCTGTTGCTCGGGATTGAAGAAGGTAGCAGTGTTAGTTTGGCAGATTCATTGACCCAAGTTAGTTCCAAGTTGTAATTCAACATGTAGGCAGGATAAGTCAAGGTGTCCAAGGACAACCGCAATGAATTAGATGTGTGAGCAAATGCTCCACCAACATTTCCTGCAGATCTTCTCGCCACTTTCACCATCACATCAGATTGACTGGCTCGCAAAACCTCGACTTTAGATGCCCAATCACGCTGATTCAGTAAATTGGCTATTTCAGGGATAGACTGGCCGTAGGTTTTTAACTCCTGAACCAAATTCACACGCTCAATCGAATCTTGCGGAAAGAAACCCATGGCTCTACCCGGCCTAGGATCCTGCTGGTCAATGCCAGCAGTCTCAGGTCGAGGCAATATGCCCAATTGAACGTAATTGTTCAATGTGGCACGAGAAATGCCTGTTTGCTCGAGTAGTTGTTTACTTGAAATCAATTTAAGCTCATCAATTTATTTCATTAAATCCCTAAATATAGACATATAAACAATATAAATTACTACATATCATCTATTTATACATTTATTCAAGGGAAATTACCCCAAAATAAAAATAATTAAACACAAATATAACTGAATATCAGACGAAGTCAAATGATTAAATGTACAAATAGACAAATAGTTGCAAAAAAACAACTAAAAAGCGCCTTGACTGAAGAGTTAAGTGAAATTAAAAGAGGGAACTTGAGAAAACTAGCGGGAATTAGGGTGCCCTAGAAAGTAACCCTGAACGAAATCACAGTTGATCTGTTTTAGATATTCCAATTGATTCAGATCTTCGACACCCTCGGCAACAACTTGCATATTGAGCTTGTGGGCAATCCCCACAATACCCTCGATAATGATTTGATCACTTTTACTTGTTTTAGAGCCAATCACAAATGACTTATCAATTTTTAAGTATTGAATGTCAAATTTCTTCAAATAGGACAAAGATGAGTAACCAGTGCCAAAATCATCTAAGCCAAAGGTAACGCCGTAATCTCTTAAAACCTCGATATTTTCTTTAATTTGTTCAGAATCCTCGAGAATCATACTTTCAGTGATTTCAATCACAATGGATTCCCCAGCAATACCAAGATTTTTCATCATATTGACCCAATTTTTTGCACAATCTGGCTGGGTCTTGAACTGTAACGGTGATACGTTGATCGTGGTGGTTGGGTATTGACCACTATTTTTTTCAGCATACTTGGTCAAGTCGCTGATAGCCTGACTAAAAACCCAGTTACCTAAAGAAATGATCAAGCCGGCATCTTCCGCGTGCTTGATAAATTCATGTGGATAAATCATGCCCCGCTCGGGATGGTTCCACCGGATCAATGCTTCATGCATCATGACTTGATTGGACTCGGTTTTTACAATGGGCTGATACTCAATCAAGAAGTGTCCATTGCTTAAGGCATCTTGCAAATCATTCACAACCGTGATTCGAGTCCTCATAGCATCACGCAAAGGTTCAGTGAAAAAGTGCAATTGATTACGGCCTAATTTTTTGGCACTGTACATCGCTTCGTCAGCGAAGTTAACCAACTCTTGAATATCATAAGTATCTTGCGGGGCAATGGCTATTCCAATACTGCATGATGTCGTTATTTTTATATCGCCAAGCAAAACAGGCTCGGAAACAATTTGTAAGATTTTTCGGCCCACTCGCTCAATGTTCATCAAATCAGTTTGCTGGGTGAGAATGACTGTGAACTCATCACCACCCAGACGTGCCACCGTATCAGAGTCGCGAACGCATTCGCTGATTCTTGAACCAAGCTCAACCAATAATCTGTCACCAATCTGGTGACCATATGTATCGTTTACTTCTTTAAATCTATCTATATCAATGAACATCAAGCCTAAACTTAATTGACCACGCAAGCTTTTTTTCAATTCCAAGGACAATCGATCAAAAAAAAGATTTCTATTAGGCAGGTTTGTTAGGCTATCAAAGTTAGCTCGACGCCATATTTCATAATGAGTCTTTTTGATATTAGTGATGTCTCGAAATGCGAGCATGGCGCCAAACGGCTTTTCATTTTTAGTAAGAGGAACTGCTCTTAAAGCAATTTGAATTTCATAACCATTTGCATCGAGAAAGCTAATGGATTCACTCTCATAAGTTTGACCTGCCAATATTTGATGATGCATCTTTGAGCCCAACCAAGAGCCATCAATACCCTCCCCGCTTGGCTTGAATAACTTATCAAAATGCTCACCTATCATTGAGTCTTGAGGATAAGACAATAAATTAACAACTTCTTGGTTTACGAATTTAATCTTTCCGTCTAGATCAATGGTCAGAGCACATTCCATCAAAATACCACCTAAAGCAAAATCATTCACCTCCGATAAATCATTAACCCCAGATAAATCTTGCTGCTTCAGACTATCAGCAAAGTAATCTAATTGCTTGATGTTATTTTTTCTAACGACAACAAATATCGTATATGAAATTAAAAGAAATAAAATTGCCCCAGATAAACCTATTGCAAGATAGTAGTAGTTATCAAGCAATAATTTTTCATTATTTTTAGGTGTCAGATCATTGCTTACAGAAGGACCAGCAGCCCCATCAATCTTATCCAATGATTGAGATTTCTTTTCAGCTGAAGATACTTTTGTAACGTTTATTGACTGTTTAGATTTGACAAGATCATCGTTACTTAAAATTGTCAGAACAATGTCATTAGCTTCATCAGTAGATTCAAACTTGGCGTTGCCAGCAAAAGTGATAGAAAAATAAGAATGATTAAAAAAGCTCGCACTCAGCAACAAAAAAAATAAAGTAGCCAATAAGCTCTTAATAGTCAAACGCAACAGGGGATTATTGATGGAAAAGAGCAAAGTATTTACCTGTCAACCACAAAAAATAACAAAAAAATCATCGACTTAAATCTTTGCAAAGGCTTGAGCCTAATTCTTAAATTTATAAGAAGAAGTAGAACAAAGTTAAAGAACAAAAAAAATAGGCTTTAACTTAAAAATATAAGGGAAACCTTATTAACAAAGATAAGGTATTAACCGAAAATAACTTATATTCAAAAGGTGTAAGTAAATGAGTAATTTTCAAAAAAACAGGTATAAAGACAGCCAAATGCGCAGACTGCAGAGCTTTAGCAGCTTTTTAGTCTTATGTCTTTTAATGAATTACAGTTATGCGCAAAGCAATACGGACAACGGTCTTGAGCAATTGCTACAAACGCGGATCTATGGGGCAAGTAAATTTGAACAAACCCTAGAGGACTCGCCCTCCTCCGTTACTGTCGTGACAGAAAACGACTTAAGAATATATGGCCACGAGACACTGGCCGACGTGATGAATACCCTCAAAGGCGTCAACACAAGCTATGACAGAGTTTATCGCTATACAGGCATCAGAGGCCTCTCAAGGCCAAGTGACTACAACACCAGAATGCTCACCCTATCTGATGGATTTCGCCTCAATGAACCACTTTATGACAGCGCTTTGGTTGGAAATGAATCAATCATTGACCTTGATTGGGTAAAAAGTATCGAATACGTATCAGGCGCATCTTCATCACTGTATGGAAGCAACGCTCTTTTAGGCATTCTTGATATAAAAACTCTTTCCGGAAGTGATTTGAATGGAATGAGACTAAAAACACAACTAGGTAGCTATGGTAAAAAAAAGGCTACCTTTTTGCAGGGTGGAAAACTTGACGAGTTTGGTAACGATTGGATAGTTGGTATTACTGCTTTTGACAGAACTGGAGAAAATCTTCAGCTAAGCAACAAACTTGATGGAGAGAAATATTCCAAGGGTTTTGCAAAAATCAACTTAAACAACTTACAACTCAACTTTGGCTTTTCAACACGAACTAAAGACGATCCAACAGCACCTTATGGAACAATCCTTGATCAACCCGGCGCCAAACATAAGGATGATTCATTCTATTTAAATGCTATTTATAGAAGCACTCTGACCAATAATTTAGAATCAATCACAAAATTTAAGATTTCTGAATATAAATACGATGGCTTTTTTAACTACTCTAGCGGGCTTCTAAAAGATTCTGGGAAAAGCCAGTGGATAGATATTGACCAAGGATTCCTTTACAACGGAATCTCAAGGCATCAAATTGCTTTTGGTATCAATCATCAGTCAAATTTCAAATTAAAACAATCGACAAGTGACTTTTTACTTGATGACAAAACAAAGTCAAAAAGAGAATCAATTTATTTTCATGATGACTGGCGATTCAAAGAACATTTCATACTTAGTTATGGCCTTCGATATGACACCATCACTTATAACAATCTTGATAAAAACTTTTCAAACACCTCCCCTCGAGTTGGCCTAACTTATATTGCATCACCATCAACGAGAGTAAAAATTATCAGAAGCAATGCTTTTAGAGCTCCTAACACCTATGAATTAAGATATAAATACGCCCCGGACTATATAAACAACCATGATTTAAACGCCGAAAAAATCATCAATCATGAGTTAATTGTTGAGCACACCATCAATCCATCATTACTTTTTACAACAAATATTTATGAAAATAAATTTACAAATCTAATTGAAGAGAAAGCAACACCTGATGGTAAGCAGTTTCAAAATATTGACCCATTGAAAGCCAAAGGCATTGAATTTGAAATGCTATGGCTTCCTGGATTTGAGAAAAGAGTGCGCGCAAGCCTGGCTCTACAAGATGTCAATGACCCCAGTGGAAGAGCAATCAACTCACCTAAAACACTCACAAAAGTGATGGGAGATACTCGAATTCCTGGAACAGATTTAATTGGGGCAATTCAATTTTTTAGCTCAAGCAAAGTTAACTCAATTTATGGCGAGCTCCCAGGCTACCAAGTCAGTCACTTAACAATTAGCGAGAGATATAAGGTCAATAGCGGAAGGTTATCTTTTAAAGTTGAGAATTTATTTGATAAAAAGTTTAGTCAACCAGGAAACTCAACAACTGCAAGAAGCTCGTGGATTCAGGATGGCAGAACATATCTTTTGATATGGGAGTATCAACCTTGATTACCATGATCAGGGCAATGATTTTCTTGAGTGCCCTCCTAATTTCATTACCTCATGCGCTAGCTAAAAATAGCTTGTCATTGTCGACTGAAATTGCCATCAATATGATGCAGTATGTTGAATGGGAAAATCATGGCAACAAAGCTCACACACATACACTTTGCATTCTTAACAACAAAACAATTGCTGATGAAGAATTTAATATTGGAAAATTACGGGTAATTTTCATCAATGATCATTTAATTGTCAGTCAAATATGTGATGGCTTATTAGTTGAAAAAGAATTTAATTATCTAATTCCGGCGATATCGTTGATTGACAACAAAAGAAATACTTTAATTATTGGTACCTCAAATAATAGCTTAAGCAACGGCGCTCATTTTTCTCTCATTCGAGAAGGGGATATATTTAGAATTCATGGCAATTCAAAAAAAATAAAATCGTCACGAATAATTATTAGCTCAAAATTATTGCGCTTAGTGAAGATGGATTGATGGGAAAAATATGAAGTTAAATATCACCATCGACCCCAATAAGAAGCGAATTTCAATCTTAATCATTTATCTGATTGTAGGCTTGTGCCTCATAACTTTGTTTAGATGGTTTGAAAACCATACAAAATTAATTTCTCAAACTAAAATTCAGTCTGAAATTATAGGTAACAATATTTCTGCAGCAGTCATTTTTAAAGATTTATCCGCAATTCAAGAAACAATTGACAGTCTTTCTGTAGATAAAAATATTCAAAAGGCTTGTCTTTTTGATGAAAATCGCAAATTTATAGCCTCTTATAAAAAAGAAACTAGCAAAGACACTTGTTCATCAGAAAATCCGACTTTTGCAAGCCTGATTTACATCACTGATATTGTTGCAGCTGGGCGTAAGATTGGCTCTTTAAGCATCACAGTATCAACATTAGGGATTTATATTGAACTCTTAATATTTATTCTAATTTCGTTGATTATCACAGCTGTGATATTTTTTATAGCGAGCATCAATTCTCGATCTATTAATAGACGTATTCAGCAATACGAACAATCAATCAAAGAAATGAAGGCTCGCAATGAGCTCACATTAGAAGATCAACATAAGAGAATTGCCATTGAAATACATGATCAAATTGGCCAACTCCTGACAACTTCGATGTTAAATCTACAAATCATATCTAAGGAAAACACCCCGGAAAAAGAGAAAAATACCCTCGTAAATAAAACTAACAGCATCATTAATGAAGCTTACCTTCGAATAAAAGACATTTCCGCAAGCCTTCATCCTTCAATCTTAAAGTTTGGCTTTATTCCTGCAATAGAGTGGCTAGCTGAGAAAAGTTTTAGTCAATATGAAATTAACTGGCAAATAAACACAGAGGGTAATTTCAAAGAGCCAGAAGCTAAGGTAGCACTATCATTGTTCAGAATATGCCAAGAAATATTCAGTAATATCAACAAGCACTCAAAAGCGCGCAATGTCGAAATCTTGTTTGTTCAAACCAACAAACGACTCAATATGATTATTCATGATGATGGCATTGGATTTGACGTTCAAAGTATCGAAAGTAGTCAATCTCTTGGCTTGATAGGTGCATCAGAAAGAGCCAAGGTCATTGGGGCCAACATTGAAATTTCTAGTGATATAGGCCAAGGAACAAGGGTTGAAATAATTGTGTAATATCCACCTATGAGTAATTACAACCAAATACGCATGATTGTTGCTGATGACCACGCCCTTTTTCGCGCTGGATTCATTCAGACCCTAGAGGCCAATAAGAACATCAGTGTCATTGCTCAAGCTGCATCAGGTAATGAAGTCATTGAGTTAGTTAAAAAAACTGATGCTGAAATTATCAGTCTAGATTTGAGCATGCCAGAGAAATCTGGCGTAGATCTTATTAAGATTATTCAGAATTTAGTCCCAAAACTTAAGATATTGGTCGTGAGCATGCATGACGAAATATCTTTAATCAAACTTGTTATCAAGAATGGAGCAGCCGGCTTTTTAACAAAAAATGCCAGCCCCGAAGATGTCCACGCAGCAATCACAACTATCAATAAAGGCGGTAAATTTCTACCTCATCATATTGCTGAAAAGATAGCGTTCTCGGATTCCATCAGTCAAGATTGTCAGAAATTAACGATCAGAGAAATTGAAATTTTACGGATGATCACTCAAGAGGGTCTATCACTTGTCGAAATTGCTAAGCGGATTGGTGTGAGCCCTAAAACAGTCACTTCTCACAAAACAAATATCATGACAAAGCTTGGCGTAGAGTCAAATTTAGATCTTTTGAGAGAGTCAAACAAAATTCTTTGAGTAGAAACAAGCAAAAAAAAGCCTGCAGGTGCAGGCAAGAAAATTGAAAGGGTTAGTACACCCCAAATCTAAACTGATAAATCAAATGTGTACATCAGTTTTACCTTACTAAAGGTTAAGGTGAATCAGTTTGGGATGTCACCATTGGTTTTGGATTTCTAAGATTAATTAAATAAGAATACTTATAGAATTTGATTAGCTTTAGAGCTAACTAAATGATTTATTTGAAAAAATTCAATAAGATGTGCTTAAATCTAGATTTATTGGTAGGCCGACTCACTCAAACTTTAAAAATTCATGTCCCTAATACTTAAAAAAACATTAAATCAAGAAAAACTTCTTGAAGTTAGTGACTTGGCTTTAAAAGAATTAAATCTTTTCAACAAAAATCAGGTTCAAATCAGATTAAAAGCACTACAAATCTTAAACATCACCACTGTAGTTCTCATACTCACCATAATCTTGGCAAGTCTTATTTGGCCTAACAGTATCGCAGCGCCCTCAATACCAGCTTCCAGCCTATCTATAGTCATCTTAATTACTATATCGCGCTACTTCCATTCAAAAAGAAATATATCCCCCAGCGATGGCTTGATTACAGCCATTATTTGTACCTCAGTTTATGCCGTAACTTTATGGTTCAACGGTGTTTATCCGGTGTATCTATTGCCAGTAGTTGTTCTTCTGGTCACACTTTTTACCTCGCCTAACAAGTCACTGATTCTCAACTGCATCACTCTGATATTGGTGAGTATTGTTTTGTTTAATCAAAGTTCTGACATTCCGCTCAAAATTTCTCTTCGAATTTTTTTGGGTAGCATCTTTTTGATCATCGTTAGTAATGTAATCATTCGCGAGAATCGCTATCTATTAAAATCAGCGGAAAAATTAGCAAGTGATTTAAAAGAGTTAACAAGAGAAATATCTGCAAATTTATCTAGAGTAAGCATTGAAAAAAATGATGCTTTAAGAACAGATCAATCATCAGGCTTAATGAATGAAAGAACCATTCATGATGAGATAAAAAAACTCATCATTGCCCGTAAAGAGAATTCTCCAATCGCCATCATAAATCTTCAATTTCCCAAATTGAATGACCACTTAGCAGCACATCAAACTAATATTCATGATGCAGTTTTACATGAGATTACGAGCAGAATCAAAACACTCTTCAATACAAATACCATTGGCAGGCTTGGTAAATTCGATTTCATCATTGCCATTGAGATAGGCGCATCTGAAACTGGCTTTAAAAATAACTTAAAGGCTATTTACTCTGAACTTAATAGAGCCATCTATTTGCCCCCTAATTTAATACCTGCATTACCGCAGATGGGCATCGCACTGTGGCCAAGCAGCACAATAAATTACAAAAACTTAATTAGATATGCTCAAGTTGCTGCATTGAACAGTATTGAAAATAAAATGACTGAACCTGTCTTTTTTGATCACCAAATGGAGTTGAACTTAGCTCAAACGACCTATTTACGTGAGCAGATCCCAACAGCAATTGCAGAGCATCAGTTTAAAGTTTTTTATCAACCAATCTTTGATTTAAAGACTATGAGCTTTACAAAAGCTGAGGCCTTAGTCAGATGGGACCACCCTAAAAAAGGTCTTTTACTACCATCAACATTTATCCCTTTAGCGATTATTAATCACAATATCACTGAACTAACCGAGCTGACCATCAACCAAGTTAAGCTTGATTTAGTAACGATTAATAGGGAAATTAATAATGGCTTTCAAATTAGTATTAATTTATCACCCCATTACCTAGAAAAAACTCTTAAGAATCAGGATGGAATTGACTTTCTAAGAAAGGTAAACTTTCCCTGGAATAAAGTTATTTTTGAAATTACTGAAGAAGCAATCTTAAATACAGACTCAACTATGTTACAAACCTTGCATGATCTCAAAAGTCTGGGCATTGAGATTGCATTGGATGATTTTGGAACTGGTTACTCATCCCTTTCAAATCTTAGCGTTCTACCGATCAACTATATCAAAATTGATAAATCAATTATTAATGGAATTGAACAGATTCCCATGAATATTAAGATTTGTAAGTTAATCACTGAGTTAAGTCACGAAGCTGGATGGAAGGTAGTTGCTGAGGGTGTTGAAAATCAACATCAATTAACTCTTCTTAAAGAAATAAATGTAGACCTTATACAGGGCTACCTCTACTCCAAGCCTCTGCCATTCAATGAGCTTAAGAGCTTTCTAGTTGAAAAGGCTTGAGCTTACACAATTGCTTACTTTAATAAAAAACCCCAGCCATACATTGTATGACTGGGGTTTTTCTTTGTATCTGGCGGAGACGAGAAGATTCGAACTTCCGATCCAGGTTTTGCCCAGATGCTCCCTTAGCAGGGGAGTGCCTTCGACCACTCGGCCACGTCTCCGTATCACTTCACTGAATTAAATCAGTGAAGACGATGATTTTAAATTACTTTTGGTCTAACTCGAATGCTTTATGCAAAGCACGTACTGCTAATTCCATGTATTTCTCGTCAATCAAGACAGAAATCTTGATTTCACTGGTAGAAATCATCTGAATGTTGAT
>JACCEA010675648.1_pt1 | contig 16744 bp, 17 predicted proteins | sample 7449851 | NCBI WGS metagenome assembly JACCEA01 (sample SAMN15323453, study PRJNA562643) | freshwater metagenome | isolation source: river surface water | place: USA:Blue River Watershed | collected 2017-08-18 | reverse complement strand
TGCCACTTGCCACGGGTATCGGTGAAACGGAAATCAACGAACTTGACTTCGTTGTCTTTCACCATCTTCATCACGTCTGCGACGGTCTTGGCCATCAATATCTCCTGGTAGGGATGGGGGTTGAAATTGGACTCAGATGCCTTGCAGTTTCTGTGCCAGCAAAGCTGTACGACTGCACTCTGGCAAAGCGCTGATTTTCCCCTGTGTCGGGGCTTTTTAACGAACGAGGCTCAAATATTTGAGCCGGAAATAAACCCCACATTGGTGCAATTATGCACCAATGTGGGGCATCCAAAATCACCGCACCAACTCAGGGCCAAATTGAAGCTCAAACGCCTTCAAAGCAGCCATCAGGTCAGAGTAGGCCGCATCGACCATGCCAGGCGTGCCTTTGACGCCAAGTTCAATGTGGCGTCCCCACTGCGGGTGGTCCACACTGGGCAGGCTGAAAACCTTGATGGCCGGATGACGGGCCTCGATGCGCTCCATCAGGGGTGTGAGCGTGGACTCCATCGCCCCGAACAGGATGATCGATTTCTCTGCATGGGCCTCGCGGCGATACCAGGCGGCGTAGTGGGTATCGAGCACCCACTCGGCCATGGGCCAGGCCATGACAGGAAAACCCGGCAAAAAGTGCACCCGCTGCTCACAGCGAAAACCGGGGATCTTGTTGTACGGATTAGGAATGATTTCCGCGCCCGCAGGGAACACCCCCATGTTCAACCGGTGCAAGTTGTCGGGCCGATCGGGTTCATACGCCACACCCTGCTCGCGTGCGGTGTCCTGAATCCGCTCTAGGATCAGGCGCTCAGCTTCGGGGTGCAACACGAGTGGTTGGCCCAGTGCCTTGCCAGCGCACTGGCGTGTGTGGTCGTCAGGCGTGGCGCCGATACCGCCGCACGAGAACACCACATCGCCCGAGGCAAAAGCACGCCCGAGGCTTTCGGTGATGCGCGCAGGATCGTCGCCCAGGTACTCGGCCCAGGCCAGCTGAAGGCCACGGGCGGACAGGATTTCGATGAATTTGGGCAGGTGCTTGTCGGCACGTTTGCCCGAGAGGATTTCATCGCCGATGATGATCAGCCCCACGCGCAGCGCTGTGGCGCCTTGCTCAGGGTGGGTTGGCATGGGCGTGGTGGTCTTCGTAGGGTTCATGCGGCGATGCTAAACGTTCCGTGGCGTGCGGCGAAGCAGCCACGGTCGTGGCAGGGACATCGATCACACCAGCGGACACATCACCCATGCTGCGCCCACGCCATTCGTCCAGTGCGGCCAGGGCGAAGTGCGCAAACCACAGTGAAGAAAAAGCAAACACCAGCATGTAGATCCAGATCGCGATCGGAATCAGGATGACAAATGCCGCTGCGAACAACGCGCCCGAAGCCCAGACAACGCTGGGCGCCGCCCCCATCAGACCCGTGACCACGCCGATGGCCAGCAGGCTCAGGCGGTGCTGCGCCAACAGCGCGTGACGCTCTTCGCGGCTGGCAAACTCGGCCAGAACGTCGAAGGCCATCACACGGTAAGTCAACCAGCCCCAGATCAGCGCGGGCAGCACCATGGCCATGGGAGGCACCAGCCACAAAGGCAGTGTCAGCAGCATGGCCCCCATCGCCAGCACCATGGACAGCAGGCTCCAGCCCAGGCTTTGCCAGAAGCCGCCGCCGTGGCCGCGCTGCAGCCCGGCAAAACGCCGTTCAGCCACAAGTCGGGTCAGCGAAGGGGTCATGAACAGGGAGACCACCAGCAAGGAAGCCATCACCAGCAGCGGCGTCACGGCGAAGATGACCAGCAAGGGGGCCACCACGCTCTTGAGGTTGGGCATGCCAATGCCCTCAAACCAGCGCCAGACCACGCCCAGCAGGCTCGACGACTCCAGCCAGCCATGCACACTGGCCACTGCGTCATCCCAAAACCAGTAGCCCAACGCACCCGACAGCACCACCATGATGGCCAAGGGCAGCAGCGACAGCCCGATCACCCGAGGGGCCAGGCAATAAAAGGCGGCACGCCAGAAAGAGTCCAGGAGCAATCGCATGGCGCTAGATTAACAGCGAAACTTCCCGCTGTTTCAGCATCAGCAGACAAAAGCCCCGGCATCTTCCGACACCGGGGCTTGAAGAGCCAGGCGGCACTTGTCGCAGGGATCATTTGGCCGCAGCAGCATCCTTTTCGCATTTCTTCACAAAGCTGTTTTTGGCAGCACCCGCCAGCTTTTTCTCGGCGGCGGTCTTTTCGCAAGTCGCTTTGGCCACATCGGGTGCAGCGGCGGCATCGCGTTCGCACTTCTTCATGAACGATGTCTTGGCTGCACCGGCAAGTTTCTTTTCGCCAGCCTGTGCTTCGCAAGTGCTGACGGGCGCCTGGGCGAAGGCCGACAGGCTCAGAGCGGCGGTCAGGGCGATCAGGAGTTTTTGCATGGTGAGGGCCTTTGCATGGGATGAAGGGAAACCTGATTGTGCGTTCAGAAATGGCACTGCACAGCGAGGGAATGTGCCTTTTTGTAATTCAGCACACCTTGGATCAAGCGCGCCCGAGCAATCTCAGCAGTCCCAGTTTTTGCTGCGCCCAGAAACCACGTCCATAGTCCCTGCCCTGCTGCACCTGGTCGCGCACCCCGGTGGGGTCGTAGCGCAGTTCGAAATTGGCGGTGCCAAACAGCATGTCCCACCAGGGCAGCAGCACACCGAAATTGCATCCTCCCGGGACCATGCGGTCACCCTGCGGCGTTTCGTGACCGATGCCAATGGCGTGGTGGCGGCGATGAAAGCGCGGACTCACCCACAGGCGCTCACCCCAGCGACCAAACCACAGCCGGGCGTTGGCGTGCTGTAGGTTTTCGCTGAGCTGGCTGATGGCGACCAGCGCCACGAACTGACCCGGGCCCACACCGACCAAAGCGGCCACAACCGCAAACACCAGACTCGTCAAGAGGTCATCGAGCAGGTGGTTGCGGCTGTCACTCCACATGGTCATTTGACGCTGGGCATGGTGCAGCCCATGCAAGGCCCACCAGGGGCTGCACTGGTGCTGGGCACGGTGTACCCAATACTGCACAAAATCAAACAGCACCAGGTACAGCACAAAACTGACCCAGGCGTGATCGGTCACCCCTGGCCACAGGCCGTCCAAGTGCCAGGTCGGCATGCCCTGCGCACGCAGCGCACCCAGGCCCTGCTCGAACAGCGCTTCAACACTGAAAAACATTACCAGCTTGAACAGCCCCAAGCGATGGATCAGGGTGTAGAGCACGTCCACACGCACCGCCTGACGGTCGCTGACGGGCTCCACCGGCCACAGGCGCTGCAAGGGCGCAATCAGCAGCAGCATGACCACGATCTGGACCAGCCCGACCAGCAGCCAGCCTGTGCCCTCGTAAGCCTTTTCCAGAATATTGGCCTGTCCGGCCAGCAAAGCCAGGGGTTGCACCAGCGCCTCGAACAGCCATTGCTGCGCAAGTGAAAAAACATCGGTCAGGGTGTCCATGGCAACATCATCGCTTCAACGCCAAGCCTGCGCCGTCAAGGGGTGGTTCTGCACCCAATCCTTGTACGCCGGGTGTTCGCGCAAGGTGGCAAAACAATGCCCTCTGGCCTTGAGGCCGACAATCAATGGCTCCAGCACCGCAGGCGCCCAAGGGTCCTGGCGCGACCAGATGCCCAGGTGTGCCATCAGGATGTCGCCGGGGCGGATGCTCTCCAGCGCCTGCTTGAGCAAACGCGCGTTCGGGTATTTGTCACTGGGCAACTCGTCGCCCAGAAAACCGGCATCGGCCCAGCCCACATGGCGATAACCACAGGCCTGCGCGGCCTGTAGCAACGCGGGCGAATGCTTGCCCCCCGGCGCCCGGAACAACGGCAGCGGTGTCTGCCCGGTGAGCTGCTGCAAGCGATGGGATGCTTTGCTGAGGTTGGCGCAGTAATCGGCCATGTGCCAGCGCAGGTCCTGCCCGGCCTGCGTACCACTGCTGGGCCGGATGCGAAAGCCACCGTCGGGCAGGTCAGCGCGCCAATAGGCATGGTCAAAGGTGTGGCTGGCAAACTCGTGGCCCTCGGCAGCGCGTGCCCGCCACCAGTGGGCCCAGTGCTCGCCGAGGGTGCCGTCGCCTTCGCGGGTTTTTTCGTGGGCGGCAAAAAAAGTCACTCGCACCTGCTGACGCGCCAGCACTTCGGCGATCAACGGGGCCACACCCATGTGTCCCGTGTCAAGTGTCAGGTAAACCGGCCGTGTGCAGGTGGCACCAGCGGGCAGGCTGCTCATGGTCAGCACCATGGGCAGCAAGGTCTGCAGCAGCTTATTGGCGACCCGCATGGTCAAGAGTCCACACCCCGTGTGGCGACTTGCCAACCGGCACCTGACGCACCACCTTGCGGCTGGGAACGTCGATTACGGTGAGCTTGCGCGCCCAGCGCGAGGCCAGAAGGATGGTCTTGCCGTCGGCCGTGACGTCCATGCAATCCGGGCCGGAGGGTGCCGGGTACTCCGCCACCACCTGCATGCTGGCGTAGTCGATCTGGCTGATCGTATTGGCCACCCTGTTGCTGACCAGCACATGCTTGCGGTCTCCCAGGGCGCGAAACGCGTGGGCTCCCTTGCCTGTGGGCAAGGTGCGCAGCTTGCGCGGGTTGCCGCCGCTCACGTCGTACACCTCGACGCCGTCGCCGCCGGTCAAGCCCACCAGAAGGGTCTTGTCGTCGGGCGTCACGAACACATCGGCGGGCATCGGGCCGGTGGGCACCCGGCTCTTGATGGTCTGCGTGGCCAGGTCGATGGTGACCAGTTCATCGCTGTCCTGCATGGTGGCCCAGACGGTGGTGCTTTTGGTGTCGATCCACAGATGGCTTGGTGTCTTGCCAGTGGCGATGCGCTTGGCCAGCACCAGGCTGTGGCCGTCCCAGCGGTAGATGTCGACGTGATTGAGCCGGTTGGCCGCGGTGACAAACCACTTCATGTCCGGGGAAAAGCGCAGCTGGTAGGGGTCCAGGATACCGGTGATGGTGCGTTGCACCTCGGCGGTTCGGGGGTCGATGAAGGTCAGCGAATCACCCAGCGCATTGGCGACGATCACCGATTTTTCATCGGGTGTCATGTACAGGTGGTGCGGCTCCTTGCCGGTGGGAATGCGCTTTTTCTCCGTCCAGCTCAAGGGGTCGATCACGCTGACGTTGCCATCCAGGGAATTGAGGACAAAAACAGGGGCAGGCGGCAAGGCCCAGGACGGGGCTGCCCCCAGAACTGCGGCCCACAGGGCAAATCGGGCAAAAATACGGCAAGAAACAATCACAACGGGGCTTTCAAAAACGCGCCCAAGTTTAAACGGCACCCACTTTGGACAATTGATGAGCGTCATTTCCCCCTCCAAAACCGTGGTTCAGGGCGTTGCCCTGGAGGTGCTGCGCATGGATGGCGCGGCCAACCGCCCCACACTGGTCTTCCTGCACGAAGGATTGGGCAGCGTGGCCTTGTGGCGTGACTGGCCTGCGCGCCTGTGCCAGCGGCTTGGCTGTGCAGGACTGGTTTATTCCCGCCAGGGATATGGGCAGTCCACTGCGCGTGCCGATGTCCGCGGCAGCGGCCGCCTGCACCCTGACTACATGCACCGCGAGGCGCTGCAGGTACTGCCCGAGCTGCTGCGCCTCCTGGACATTGAACGCCCGGTGTTGATCGGACACTCCGACGGCGGCACCATCGCCCTGCTGCACGCCGCACACCATCAGGTGAGTGCGTGCATCGTGATGGCCCCGCATGTGATCGTGGAAGACGTGTCGGTAAACGCCATCGAGGCGGCACGCGAGGCCTACGAGCACGGTCCGCTGCGTGCCAGACTGGCGCCATTCCATGCCGATGTGGATGGCGCCTTCTGGCAATGGAACGACATCTGGCTGAGCCCAGCGTTTCGCAGCTACGACATCCGCCAGGAAATTTCAGCGATCCGCGCCCCGCTGATGGCCATCCAGGGCGAAGACGACCCCTATGGCACCATGGCCCAGATCGACGAAATTGCCGTGGCCGTGCCGCACACCCGCCTGGTGAAGCTGGCGCAGTGCGGGCACAGCCCGCACAAGGATCAACCCGAGGCGGTGGCGCAGGCCATCGAAGATTGGATACTCAGCCCCGCACGAACAGCGTGACCAACGGCTCATCGCCGACCTGTCGGCTCCAGTGGCCATGGACCTTGTCGTCGAAAGTGGCCCCCTCGGGCAGCACATCGGCCGAATAGAAATGCTGACCCGGACCGAACACGCGCGAGCTGCCGTCCTGCAGGCCGATTTCCATCTGGCCGCCCAGGATGAACACCCACTGCGGATTGCCGGTGCAGTGAAAGGTGCTGCGAAAGCCCACCGGACTGTGGCGCAGCTGGTAGCCACCCGAAGCCATGAGGACCGAGAGCTGGCTCTCGGGCTTGCCCTCGGTCAGTGCAATCGGCTGCTCCTTGAACTTGGCTCGGCCATCGGTGTCGGTGTAGAGCACCACCTGGGTGAATGTCGTCATGGTTGTGGTCCTGAATCGAAGGCAGCGATCATGCCTCAGATGCCGGCAGGCTCGACGCCAAAGTCGATCTGCACCTTCATGGCCTGCGTCTTGTCGGCTGCCAGCGTGAAGGCCTTGACGGCATCGTCCACGGGCATGACATGCGAAATGACCGGACGCAGGTCCACCAGGCCTTCGTTGATGAACTGCACCGCCACCGCGAACTCGGGGTGAAAGCGGAAGGTGCCGCGCAACTCGAGCTCCTTGGCCACCAGCTGTGTCATGGGCAGGCTGGCATCGCCGCCCATCCCAACGCTGACGATCACGCCGCGCGGCGCCACGACATCGAGCCCGGCGCGCAGGGCGCGATCACTGCCCGAAGCCTCGAACATCACATCGAACTGGCCTTTGTCCCTGGCGTAAGGCGCCAATGCATCAGGATGGTTGGCCAGATTGAGGGTTTCGTCGGCGCCCAGCGCGCGCGCGCAGGCCAGCGCGTTGTCGCTGAGGTCAGCCGCCACAATGCGCGCCGCGCCGGCGCGCCGCAGGCCGGCAATCAGCAAGGCGCCGATCGGCCCGGTGCCGGTGACAAGCACCTGCTTGCCGAAAACACCACCCGCGCGGTTGATCGCGTGCAGCCCCACCGACAAAGGCTCGGCCAGGGCCGCGAGCGCCAGGCTCACGCCCTCGCGCAGCGGATGGGCCTGATGCGACTCGATGACCAACTTTTCCCGAAAGGCACCCTGGATGTGCGGAAAGCGCATGGCACTGCCGTAAAAGCGCATGTCCAGGCACTGGTTGTGCTGGCCCAGTTGGCAGTAACGGCATTTGAAGCATGGCCGCGAGGGCGAGATCGCCACACGCTGGCCAAGCCTGAAGCCCTCCACGCCTTCGCCCAGCGCCGACACCACGCCCGAGATTTCGTGGCCTAGCGCCATCGGCTCCTTGATGCGCACCGTGCCAAAACCACCGTGCTGGTGGTAATGCAGGTCCGAACCACAGATGCCGCCAAAGGCCACACGCACCTGCAGCTGGCCCGGTCCAACCTGTTCTTCTTCGATGGAGTCAATGCGCAGATCTTGTGGCGCATGGCAGATCACGGCTTTCATTCGGTTCTCCTCACAAGGTCGCGGTGACGCCGCCATCCACGTACAGGATGTGGCCATTCACAAAGGTTGAGGCATCGCTGGCCAGAAACACGGCCGCACCGGCCAGCTCATCGACTTCACCCCAGCGGCGACTCGGCGTGCGCCCGGTAAGCCAGCCACTGAACGTCTCATCTTTGTAGAGTTTCTCGTTGAGCTCGGTCTTGAAGTAGCCCGGCCCAATGCCGTTGGCATTGATGCCCAGCGGCCCCCAGTCGATGGCCATGCCTTTGGTGAGCATTTTCAGACCGCCCTTGGTGGCCATGTAGGGCGCAATGCCGGGACGGCCCAGCTCGGACTGGACCGAGCAGATGTTGATGATGCGGCCCCGCTTGCGGGTGATCATGTGGCGTGCCACCGACTGCGCTACAAAGAACACACTGTCGAGGTTGGTGCGCAGGATGTCGTGCCAATCCGACTCGGCAAACTCGTGCAGCGGACCACGGCGCTGAATGCCGGCGTTATTCACCAGGATGTCGATCGGGCCCAGATCCTTTTCAATCCCGTCCACGGCGGCACGCACCTGCGCCGAATCGGTCACATCAAAACCGGACACATGCACGATGTGACCTTCATCCCGCAGGGACTTGGCCGCGGCTTCAAGTTTGTCGGCCTGGCGGCCGTTGAGCACGATGGCCGCGCCGGCCTGCGCCAGCCCGCGCGCAATGGCCAAGCCAATGCCGGCAGAAGAGCCCGTGACGAGGGCCAGCCGGCCATCGAGCCGGAAAGTGGAAGCGTTGATCATGGTGTCGTGCAGGTCTGGGCCTGCAGGTGTTGTGCAATGTGTGCGACCAGTTGTGCCGGTGGCAGCAGGACGTTCAGACCGAGCGCAGCTTCGTCTGGCCCGGGCGCCTGCAGATCGGCAAACTGGCTCTCCAGCAAGCTGGCCGGCATGTAGAGGTGCGTGCGCGCGGCAATGCGCTCGGAGATCACGGCCTGGCTGCCCTCCAGATGGACGAACAGCGCCTGCGGGTCACCGCCGCGCAGTCGGTCGCGGTAGGCACGCTTGAGGGCAGAGCAGCTGATCACCAGCCCCTGGCCGGCATCACGCGAATGCGCCAGCAGCTCGGCCAGGGTGCCCAGCCAGCCGGCCCGATCCGCATCGTTCAGGGGTTGTCCAGCAGCCATCTTGGCCACGTTTTCGGGCGGGTGCAGGCTGTCGCCTTCGACAAAGCGCCAGCCCAGATGCGCAGCCAGCGCCGCACCCACAGTGCTTTTGCCGCAGCCGCTCACGCCCATGAGCACCACCCGCACGGGGCGTGGCGCCATGGCCGCAGGGGCTTGGGTCACAGGCGCTGCTCCGACTGGCCGTCGAACAGGTGTGTCTTGCCGGTGTCAACCTGCAGCCAGACGGTCTCGCCCGGCTGTGCGTCGGTACGACCGTGCAAGGTGACCACCAGCTTGAAATCGCCGACCTTGACCAGCAGTTCGGTTTCGGCGCCCGTGGGCTCGACCACCACGACCTCGGCAGGCACGCCTTGGCCTTGCGCTCCCAGCGACAAATCGGTCGGGCGCACGCCGTAGTGCACGGTCTGGCCGTTGCGGCCACTGCCGATCTGGCCCACGGGCCAGCGGGCACCTTCGGCGTCAACCCAGGCGCTGTTGCCTTCGGCATGCAGCGTGCCCTTGACCACGTTCATGGACGGCGAGCCGATGAACTGCGCCACGAACAGATTGCCCGGTCGGTCGAACAGCTCCAGTGGTGTGCCGATCTGCTCGACGATGCCGTCGTGCATGACCACGATGCGGTCGGCCATGGTCATGGCCTCGATCTGGTCGTGCGTCACGTACACGGTGGTGGTTTTCAGACGCTGGTGCAGGGCCTTGATCTCGGCACGCATGGCCACGCGCAGCTTGGCATCGAGGTTGGACAGCGGTTCATCGAACAGGAAGACCTTGGGGTCGCGCACAATCGCGCGGCCCATGGCCACACGCTGACGTTGACCGCCCGAGAGTTCACGCGGGTAACGCTCGAGCAGGTGCTCCAGGTTCAGGATCTTGGCGGCATGGGCCACACGCTCGTCGGTCATGGCCTGATCGGCCTTGCGCAGGCGCAGGCTGAAGGCCATGTTTTCGCGCACCGTCATGTGCGGGTAGAGCGCATAACTCTGGAACACCATCGCGATGTCGCGGTCCTTGGATTCCAGTTCGTTGACAACCTTGTCGTCAATGACGATCTCGCCGCCGGAAATGTCTTCCAGGCCGGCCAGCATGCGCAGCAGCGTGGATTTTCCGCAACCGGACGGGCCCACCAGCACCACGAACTCGCCGTCGTGGATGTCAAAGCTGATGCCGTGGATGATGTCGACTTTGCCGAAGGATTTTTTGATTTGGCGAAAGGATACGGATGCCATGTTTCGGGTCCTGGACAGAAAATGATCAGCTCTTGACGGCGCCAGCGGTCAAGCCGGACACCATGTAGCGTTTGAAAGCGTAATAAATGGCCGCGGGCGGCAAGGCGTAGATCAGACCGGTGGTCATGAGCAGTTCCCAGGGCGAATCGTCAGCCGACAGGAAGTTGCCCAGCGCCACGGCCAGCGTCACGCTCTTGTCGTTGGACAGCAGCAAGAAGGCGTAGAGGTATTCATTCCACGCCAGCAGCAGCGAGTAGGTGCCCACCGCCACCAGCGACGGCACCATCAGCGGCAGGTAAACCAGCCTGAAAAGCTGCAGTGGCGAGGCACCATCCATGCGGGCGGCTTCGTCCAGCTCGTAGGGCAGTTTGTCCGACGCCTGCTTGAGCACCCAGATGCAATACGGCGAGGCAATCGTCACCATGGCCAGAATCAACGCCCACTGGCTGTTGAGCAAGCCATACAGACCCATGGTCTTGTACATGGGCACGGCCAGAAAGGCTGCCGGAATGAAGTAGGTGAACAGCGCCAGGTTCATCACAGTGCGACCGCCCGGCACTTTGAGGCGGCTGATGGCAAAGGCCGCGCAGGTCGAGATGAACAGGGTGAGCACGCCCACCGTCAGCGCGATCAGCAGCGAGTTGCCCATCTGAATCCAGAAGTGGTCCAGGTAGAAGTGCTTCTGGTGGAACACGAAGTCGAAGTTCTGCAACGTCGGGTGGTCAGGCCAAAGCTTGCCGGTGGTGGCGCTGTCCTTGGGCGAGATCGCGAACAGCACCAAGTGGTAGATCGGCAACAGCGTCCAGAGCAGCACAGGAATGCCGATCAGCAGCAGCTTGGCCTCGGTGGTGACGGATTTGAGGGTGATGCGTTTCATCCGGGCACCTTTTATTTGGAGAGACGTTTCATCATGAAATACACCAGCGGCAACACCATCGGCAGGGCCACCACGATGGAAGCCATGGCCAGATCGACCTGGTCCAGACGCAGGTAACGGATGCCCAGTGTGGCCAGCACATGCGTCATGTCGGCAGGACCACCGCCCGTGAGCAGGTACACGCTGTTGAAATCGCCCAGTGTCCAGATCATCGACAGGATGGTCGAGGTCAGGTAGAGCGTCTTCATGGACGGCCAGGTGATGAAACGGAATTTTTGCCAGTTGGTCGCACCGTCCACCGAAGCGGCCTCGTATTGCTCCGAGGGAATCGCCAGACGGCCCGCCAGCAAGATCAGGGTCCAGAACGGCAGCGATTTCCAGATGTGCATGAGCATGGAAAAGCACAAGGCCAGCGTGGGGTCATTGAGCCAGTTCGGGCCGTCCAGCCCGGTCAGGCGAAAGATCAGCGAATTGATGACGCCCCACTCGGGGTTGAGCATGAAGCGCACCGACAGGATGGTCGGAATCGACGGTACAGCCCAAGGCAGGATGAAGATCAGGGAGATCACCTTGATCCACCAGCGTGTCTGGACAAAAAAGCCGGACAGCACCAGGGCAATGGCCATTTTCACGTTGATGGCCACGATCAGGAAGATGACGGTGTTGACGGCAGTCCGGAAAAAAATCGGATCGTCAAACAGCTTGATGTAGCTCTCAGGATGTCTTGCCAACCACAGGCCATAACCCACGGGGTACAACACAAAAACCAGAAAAATCAGCAGGTAGGGCACCACGAAGGCTCTGCCCCAGAACACCCAGGAGCTGCTTTTCTTGGGTTCAGGCGGCACCGCCCCCTGCACAGCCAGGCTTGCATTCGACATGATGGTTCGGGAAAGTATTTGGAGAAAACCGTGCCCGCCCGCAGGCGGGCACGGGACTGACACTCAGGTCAATCAGTTGGCAGCCACCTGCTTGATGCGGGCGATCATTTCGTCAACTGCCTTGTCCACCGGCACCTTTTCGTTGATGACACGGTTCATGGCCTTGGCCCAGACGTTTTCGTTGTTGAGCTGGGTAAAGCGGAAGTTCTTGGTGAACTCGAAGGTCGAGGTGCCATCCATGAACTGCTTGTGCACAGCCTTGCGGTGCGGATCATCCTGCCAGAACTTGCTTTGCTGACCGGCCTTGGTCACCGGGAACCAGCGCCCCAGCGAGCCTTCGACATAAGGCATCAGGTTTTCTTCCTGCAGCATGAAGCTCACGAACTCCTTGGCGCGGGCCTTGTTTTTGGCATCCTTGAAAATCACGCCAGTCTTGACGGCCGCGCGGTAATTCATCTTGGTGCCATCGGGCTTGCTCGGGAAGCCGGCCGTCTTGATCAGCTCGGTGTAGTTCTTCTTGGCCTGAGCGCGCTGCGCCTCGGTGAGGGCGGCATTGTTCATGTCGTCCAGCCACTTGGCCGCGATCGAAATCGTGGCGTTGTGGGTCAGCACCGTGGTGCGGTTATGGAAGGCCACGTTGTTGTCCGGATCCTTCCAGCTGGTGGAAGACGGTGGCGTGCAGCCTTTGGCGTACACGCTGGTGTAGTCGGTCAGGGCGCCGATCAGGCCTTTGCGCACATCCGGATCATCGACCAGCAGCTTGCCGGAGTCGTTGACCAACTTGACGTTGTACGCATCCATGAAGGTCAGGAAGGAGAAGAACGAGTCGGTGGCATCCACACCCATGGGCTGACCAATGCCGAAGCTGCGCTGGCCGGTCTTCTGGCGGTGTGCGGGTTGAACCTTTTCACACCAGAAACTCCAGTAGTCTTTCCAGGTGGTGGGGATGTCGGACTCCTTGAAGCCCGCATCGGTCAGCATGTCACCCCAGTACTGGATGTGCATGGTCTGCTGCTTGATCGGGAAAGCGTAATAAGTGCGCTTGCCTTCCTTGTTGTTGAGCAGGAAGGTGGTTTCCACGGTGTTGGGCGCAAAGCGGCTGCGGATCGGGTTGATCACGCTGGAGATGTCTTCGAGCTTGCCGTCGTAGGCCCAGGAGGCCGTGACCTGGAAGTCGTAGGAATCGCCGTAGGCCACATCGGGCGGGCTGCCAGCGTCCAGCGCAGCCACGGTCTTCGGAATCATGTCCTGGATCGGGTACTGCGACAGTTCAATCTTGACGTTCTTGTTCTTGGCCTCGTACTTCTTGATGGCGGCGAACAGCGCATCGTCCTCGGCCTTGTAGAAGCCCTTGACCCACCAGACGGTGAGTTTTTCCTGGGCCGATGCCTGCGCACCGACCAACAGGCCTGCCGCAGCCAATGCTGCAACCGCCAGGGTTTTCATCTTCATGCTTTTGTCTCCTCGTTTTTCAGGGTTGGAAAACTCATGCAGCCTTGAGCTGCGGTGCGGGCCTGCCCAGCCTGGGCAAACGCTTGCGACTGGACAACACGTGCTCGATATCGTCACGTGCGCCATCAATCAGTTTCTGAATGGCCTTCTCGGCCCGACCGGGGTCGTGGGCCGCCACAGCATCGAGCACCGCCTTGTGCAGCGGCAGCGATGCACGCGGGCCATCCTTGATGCTCGTGGAAATCTCGAAGCTGGTGCGCAACAGGGCGTTGAGCGCCTTGCTCATCTGCACCAGCATGCGGTTGTGCGATGCGGCCAGCAAGCCCTGGTGAAAGCGCAGGTCATAGGTGATGTAGTCACCGCCGAACTCGACGGCTTTTTTCATGCCGGCAAACGCCTCGCTGATGCGCTCAATGTCCTGAGTATCCGCGCGTTCGGCCGCCATCCGCACAGCCGCAGGCTCAACCACACGGCGCAGCTCCTGCAGATCCTGCAAAAATTCGATGCTCAGGCCGTTGCGCGCCTGCCAGGCAATGACCGAAGGATCAAACCAGTTCCATTCGTCCTGCGACAACACACGGGTGCCCACTTTCGGACCGGTGATCACCAACCCCTTGGCCACCAGCGATTTGATGGCTTCGCGCACCACCGTGCGGCTGACACCCAACTCCTCGCACAGCACCGGCTCGGGCGGCAGGCTGCTGCCCACCGGGTAATGCCCGGTGAGGATGGCTTCGCCAAGCCAGTCGAGGGTGTTGCCGTGGACGTTTTTGATCATGCTGATGCCGCTTTTATTCTTATCATATGATGATTGAATTGGCCGCCTACAGGACAAACCCGAATGACCAGACTCAGGCGCGACACTCCGGAACCGGGGTGCGCAAGGGCTGTCCATCGAAGTACGCCTGCAGGTTGGCCAGCGTCAGATCCGACATCGCGCCGCGCGTCTGCGCCGTGCCACTGGCCATGTGCGGCGTGAGCACCACATTGGGCAGGGCGCGCAGGGCAGCAGGCACGCGCGGCTCGTCGACATACACATCCAGACCGGCACCGGCGATCACGCCTTTTTGCAGGGCCTCGATCAGCGCAGGCTCATCGACCACCGAACCGCGTGCCACGTTGATCAGGTAACTCTGCGAACCCAGCGCCTTCAGCACCTCGGCATTGATCAGGTTGCGCGTGGCCGCGCCACCGGGGGTGATGACCAGCAAAAAATCAGACCATGCAGCCAGCGCATTCAGGGAAGGCTCGTGGCCATAGGGCACTTCGCTGCGGGCCGAGCGCGTGTGGTAGCGGATGTCCATGTCAAAGGCTGCCGCACGTTTGGCAATCGCCTGACCGATGCGACCCATGCCCACAATGCCCAGCTTCGCGCCGGTGAGTTTGCGCGTCAGCGGGAACGGACCCTTTTCCCATTCGCCCTTGCGGGTGAACTGGTCGGCGGCCGGGATGTTGCGCGCCACCGCCAGCAGCAGCGCCAGCCCCAGATCGGCCACATCGTCGTTGAGCACATCGGGCGTGTGCGTGACCGGCACGCCGCGGGCCTTGGCGGCCTGCACGTCGACCCCGTCGTAGCCCACACCGCAGATGGTGATGACTTCGAGCTTCGGGCACTGGTCCATCAGCGCCGCATCGATGCGCGCCTCGCCGCCACCGACGATGCCACGCACGCGCGCCAGCGCTTCGGGCGTGGCCGTTTCGCGGGCATGCACCTCAAAACGGGCCTTCAGGCCTTCAGACAGAAACGGGGGAATGCGGGAAGCTTGCAGGATGTCGATCTTGCTCATGCGTGTCCTGAGGGTGACGGTTTGAGGGTTTGCCCGAAGACCACGGGCGGGGTGTTTCAATCATCATACGATAGTATTTTTGAAAGCCACCCTCTCGTTTCCCCTGACGCCTGTCACCCACGCACCATGACCAATCCTTCCCGCAAAAAACCCTCAGAACTCCGCTCCCAGCAATGGTTCGGCCGCCAGGACCGCGACGGCTTTGCCTACCGCAGCTGGGTCAAGGGCAAGGGCGTGCCGCATGACCAGTTCGACGGCCGCCCCGTCATCGGCATCTGCAACACCTTCAGCGAACTCACGCCCTGCAACTCGCACTTCCGCACCCTGGCCGAGCAGGTCAAGATCGGTGTGTACGAGGCCGGTGGCTTCCCGCTCGAATTCCCGGTCATGTCGCTGGGCGAAACACTGCTGCGCCCCACCGCCATGCTCTACCGCAACCTGGCCAGCATGGACGTGGAAGAAAGCATCCGAGGCAACCCGATCGACGGTGTGGTGCTGCTCATGGGTTGCGACAAAACGACGCCATCCTTGCTGATGGGCGCTTCCAGCGTGGGCTTGCCCACCATTGGCGTGTCGGGCGGCCCCATGCTGAATGGCAAATGGCGGGGCCAAGAACTCGGCTCGGGCACCGGCGTGTGGAGCATGAGCGAACAAGTTCGAGCAGGCACGCTCAAACTGGCCGACTTCTTTGAAGCCGAGAGCTGCATGCACCGCAGCCACGGCCACTGCATGACCATGGGCACCGCCAGCACCATGGCCAGCATGGTCGAAGCCCTGGGCATTGGCCTGCCCGGTAACGCCACTTACCCTGCCGTGGACGGCCGCCGCAATGTCTTGGCCCGCGATGCAGGTCGCCGCATCGTCGAAATGGTCCACACCGACCAGACCATCAGCAAGGTGCTGACGCGCGAAGCCTTTGAAAACGCCATCCGCACGCTGGCCGCCATTGGCGGCTCGACCAACGCGGTCATCCACCTGATCGCGATTGCGGGCCGCTTGGGGCTGAAACTCACCGTGGACGACTTCGAGCGCTTGGGCAGCGAACTGCCTTGCCTCTTGAATTTGCAACCCTCAGGTGACCACCTGATGGAGGACTTCTGTTATGCCGGTGGCTTGCCGGTCATCATGAAAGAGATCGAGCACCTGCTGCACAAAGACATCATCACCGTGACCGGCAAAAGCGTGAGCGAGAACATCGCGGGCGCCGTCAACTACGACCCTCGCGTGATCAAAACCTTCGAAGCTCCGTTCAAGGAAAAAGCCGGCATCGCCATCTTGCGCGGCAACCTGGCCCCGCGTGGCGCGGTCATCAAGCCCAGCGCGGCCACGCCAGCCCTGATGGTGCACACCGGGCGCGCCGTGGTGTTTGAAGACAGCAACGACTTCCACAAACGCATCGACGACGAGAGCTTGGATGTGGACGAGAACTGCATTTTGGTTTTGAAGAACTGCGGCCCCAAGGGCTACCCTGGCATGGCCGAAGTGGGCAACATGCCGCTGCCGCCCAAGGTGCTGCGCAAAGGCATCACCGACATGGTGCGCATCTCGGATGCCCGCATGAGCGGCACGGCCTATGGCACCGTGGTCTTGCACACCACCCCCGAAGCGGCTGCGGGCGGGCCGCTGGCCGTGGTGCAAAACGGCGACATGATTGAACTCAACGTGCCCGAGCGCAAACTGCAACTGCTCATCAGCGACGAAGAACTGGCCAAGCGCTTGTCCCTTTGGGAAAAGCCTGCCCCTGCCATGAACTCGGGCTACTGGAAGCTCTACATCG
>JACCEA010058749.1_pt1 | contig 16746 bp, 10 predicted proteins | sample 7449851 | NCBI WGS metagenome assembly JACCEA01 (sample SAMN15323453, study PRJNA562643) | freshwater metagenome | isolation source: river surface water | place: USA:Blue River Watershed | collected 2017-08-18 | reverse complement strand
TTCCAATTTTGGTATATTTATTTGGTGTAAAACCCGAGCTTTCAACGGCTTATTCCCTATTTATTGTAGGATTAACTAGTCTCTTTGGTTCTTTTTCTCACATGAAAATGGGCAATATTCACTGGCGTACGGCCATCGTTTTTGGAATTCCATCCATCATCAGCGTGTATTTGACCCGACATTTTATAGTTCCGGCCATTCCAAATCCAGTTTTCGGGGGATTGAGCAAAGATTTAGCGATCTTGATCTTTTTCGCCATCATCATGGTGGCGGCCTCTTACAGCATGATTCGCAAGGGGAAACCCAAAGCAGCAGGTGAGTCAGACGTTGAAGTTAGTTTTAACTACCCCATGATTCTTGCTGAAGGTCTTATTGTTGGGATGGTAACGGGATTGGTTGGTGCAGGCGGCGGATTTTTAATCATTCCTGCCTTGGTATTGTTAGCCAAATTGCCCATGAAGCAGGCCGTTGGAACATCGTTGATCATCATTGCGTCAAAATCGTTGCTTGGATTTTTGGGTGATTTAGGAAGAGGCGCCCAAATTGATTGGACTTTCATGCTGATTTTCAGCGCGATTGCTGTTGTGGGAATTTTTAGCGGAGCAGCCTTGAGCAAAAAAATCAGCGGCGAAAAATTAAAACCTGCTTTTGGTTGGTTTGTTTTAATCATGGGAATTTACATCATTGTGAATTCATTGTTGTCAATGAAATAATCAGCATTATGGAAGCCCGGAACACAAAGTTTTTCAAAAAGAATGACCACAAACTGGTTGCATGGTTAATCATTGTTGTGGTTCTTTTCTTGGGATGGGATATCGCATCAAACCCGTGGTTTTCAGATAATAAAACTGTCGCTGAAATAAAAGATTCAATATCTCAGGAAAAATTATGGAGCGCACCTTCAGATTCTGAGTTGCCCAAGGGTGAAGAGGGAGAATTGATCAAATACGGACGAGAATTGGTGGCACATACCGCCCAATATTTTGGCCCGAACGGATCAGTTGCTCGCTACACCAACGGATTGAATTGCCAAAATTGTCACCTAAATGCAGGAACCCAACCTTGGGGAAATAACTACGGTTCAGTGGCCAGCACTTATCCTAAGTTCCGCGGAAGAAGCGGTACCATTGAGACTATTTACAAACGGGTTTCTGATTGCTTTGAACGTTCATTGAATGGAAAATCTCCTGATAGTGCATCGCGTGAAATGCAAGCCATGATGAAGTACATTGCGTGGTTGGGTAAAAACGTCCCCAAAAAGGAAAAAGCGCCCGGTTCAGGCATCATGAAGGTAGCGTTTTTGGATAGGCCCATTGACCCCATAAAGGGCAAATTGGTTTACGATGCAAAATGTGCTGTATGCCATCAGGCTGACGGGCAAGGCGTTCTGAACGACAAGGGAAATGCCTACACTTATCCGCCGTTATGGGGTAAATTGAGCTACAATGAAGGAGCTGGACTTTTCCGGATGTCGAATTTTGCGGGCTACGTAAAAGCAAACATGCCCTTAGGCGCCACGCACAACAATCCCCAACTTTCCGATGAAGAAGCCTGGGATGTAGCAGCCTTTGTGAACACTCAGGAGCGTCCCAAAATGGATCTTTCAAAAGATTGGCCAGACATATCGAAGAAGCCCTTTGATCACCCGTTTGGCCCCTACGCTGACAACTTCTCGGAGAAGCAGCATAAGTTTGGACCCTATGCTGAGATAAAGGCATATTATGAGGCGATGAAATGAGTATCGGGTTTCGGGTGTCGGGTTTTGGGTTTCGGGTTTCGGGTGTCAGACCAAGTACCAAGTACCAAGTACCAAGTACCATGTACCATGTACCATGTACCATGTACCATGTACCATGTACCAAGTACCATGTACCAAAAATAATAAATAAATAAAAATATGAAAGTAGAACAAATTTACACAGGATGCTTAGCTCAGGGTGCCTATTACCTTGAGAACAATGGCGAAGTGGCAATCATTGATCCGCTGCGTGAGGTTCAACCTTACCTAGAACGCGCAGAAAAAGATGGTGCAAAAATTAAATACATTTTCGAAACGCATTTTCATGCGGATTTTGTGAGTGGTCATTTAGATTTAAGCAAGAAGACGGGTGCACCGATTATTTACGGTCCGAATGCGAATCCGGAATTTGAGTGCATCATTGCGGAAGATGGACAAGAATTTCAATTAGGGGATTCTGTGATAAGGGTATTGCATACTCCAGGTCACACCATGGAAAGTACTTGCTTCTTGTTACTTGAGAATGGAGTTCCAACCAATTTGTTTAGTGGGGACACACTTTTCTTAGGAGATGTAGGAAGACCCGATTTGGCTCAAAAAGCTGCAGATATGACACAGGAACAGTTGGCTGGAATGCTGTATGATAGTTTGATGAACAAAATCATGCCTTTGCCCAATGAAGTAATGGTTTATCCTGCACATGGTGCAGGTTCTGCTTGTGGTAAGAACATGATGAAGGAAACCATGGATACCTTAGGCCATCAAAAGGAAATGAACTATGCCTTAAATCAGCCCAATAAAGAAGAGTTTATTGCTGCTGTAACTGATGGGTTGTTGCCTCCTCCGGCCTATTTCCCTATGAATGTGGCAATGAATAAAAAAGGATATGATTCTTTTGACTCAGTAATGGAAAAAGGATTGAAGGGATTGTCTCCTGAGGAATTTGAAACAGCTGCTGAAACAACAGGCGCATTGATCTTAGACACAAGAAGTGCAGCAGATTTTGCAAAATCATTCGTTCCTCGTTCGATAAATATAGGATTGGATGGACAATTCGCTCCTTGGGTTGGTGCAATGATAGTTGATGTGAAGCAGCCCATTTTATTGGTAACAGACGAGGGCAAAGAAGAAGAAACTTTGATTCGTTTAAGCAGAGTTGGATTTGATGTGGTTTATGGTTTCTTGAAGGGTGGCTTAGACGCTTGGAAGTCTGCGGGTAAAGAAGTTGATTCAGTAAATAGAATTACTGCTGACCAATTTAAATCTGAATTGATCGTAGGTGAATCATTTGTGTTGGATGTGCGTAAGGAATCTGAATATCGCGCTGAGCATGTTGAGGAAGCATACAATAAACCTTTAGATTTTATAGGTGAATGGTTCATGGATATGACTTCACTTGACGGCGAGTTCTATGTGCATTGTGCGGGTGGTTATAGAAGCATGATTGCAGCATCAGTGTTGAAATCTAAGGGAATCCATAACTTTAAAGAAGTGGCTGGCGGTTTCAAGGCTATTGCAGATGCAGGGGTGGCTAAAACAGATTTCGTTTGTCAATCTAAACTTCAAAAAGCGTAATTTCGATCAATATGTTAGAGCTAATTAAACAACCTTGGTCATGGTGGGCCGCAGGTATTATTATTGGACTGACGGTGCCTACATTGCTTATTTTAGGTAATAAGAGTTTTGGAATTTCATCATCAATGAGGCATTTGTGTGCTATGTGTTTCCCTGCAAAAATTCCATTTTTCAACTACGATTGGAAAAAAGAAATCTGGAACATCTTTTTCGTTGTGGGAGTTGCAATTGGTGGATTTCTTGCAGTTCAATTCTTGGGAAATGAAGAGCCCGTTAAAGTTGCGGCTGAAACCCAGCAAGAGTTGAGAAAGGAAGGCGTTACCAGTTTTGGCGAATTGTTACCCTCTGATATTTTCTCTTGGGAAAGTCTAATGACTTTGCGTGGATTTATATTCATTGTAATTGGAGGATTCTTTGTAGGATTCGGAACTCGCTGGGCCGGTGGTTGCACCAGTGGTCATGCCATTATGGGGTTGAGCAATTTGCAATGGCCTTCTTTAGTAGCGACCATTTCCTTTATGGTTGGCGGATTTTTCATGACTTGGGTTATTTTACCTTTTTTGTTGGGTTTGTAATTTGAACGGATATGTCAAAAGAAACAGTAGAAAAAACAGAATTTTCAGAAAACGCTATGTGCGTGAATGAATCAAAAATCAATAATTCATTCTGGAGCAATCTCAAATATCTCATAGTGGGTGTGATTTTTGGAATCACTTTCGTGAAAGCCGAAATCATCAGTTGGTTTAGAATACAAGAAATGTTCCGATTTACATCGTTTCACATGTATGGTGTCATTGGAACCGGTGTTTTCATAGGAATGTTATCCATACAGATAATTAAACGCTATAAAATCAAAACCATTCAAGGTGAATCAATCACTATCGCTGATAAGACATTTAATAAAGGACAAATTTATGGCGGGTTGATTTTTGGCTTGGGATGGGCTATCACGGGCGCTTGTCCAGGTCCATTATTCGCGCAAATTGGTGCTGGTTTCAGCGTTATTTTTATAACATTTTTATCGGCTACTTTTGGTGTGTGGGTTTATGGTTATTTTAAAGATAAACTTCCTCATTAAGAAAATACTTAAAAGAAAAAGGCCACGGTAAAGTGGCCTTTTTTATGGGGTGATTTTGAGAGATTGTTTTACATCAGCGCCAATTGCATGTCTGCTAATCCGCCGCCATTATGTACTTGAGATAATCCAAACTGCTGAAGAATACCAGCTGCCATCCCGCTCCGATTTCCGCTTCGGCAGTACAATACATAAGGAGCAGGCAATTCTTTGATTTCATCTACACGCATGGGTATTTCATCTAACGGAATATTCAAGGCACCGTTTACGTGTCCGTCTTCGAATTCCCAGCTTGAACGTACGTCAATTACAGTAGCGTTCATGTCATTTACTAACTCTCTTATAGTCATGATTCTTTATTTTAATGGTGCAAAGTTCTTTTAATTTTTTGTAAGATGAAGTAACCTTTGTCACAATTTCTGAACCAAATTTGATTAATCTTCCTTGGTTATAATTACCGAAGTGCTTTCGCTAGATGAACGTATGGTTAAAATATACATTCCATTAGGCAGCGTTTCGTCAATGATTATAGTATTTTCTGGTGTTTTCAAAGTTGGTTGTTCAATCAGCCTGCCTTGAATATCATAAAGTTCAAGGGTAAAATTTGAGTTGAAAGGAAGGCCTGTGATTTGAAGATTATTTTTCTTGAATGGATTTGGATAAACCTGAACCTGAGACACAGATAATTCTTGATTTTGAAGCTTCACCTCATTGGGGAAGTTTAATTCTAAAGCAAAACGGTCAATTCTCTTCGATTCCAAATCTGATACAGAGAAAGAGTACTCAGTTTCTTGGTTTTTGGATATTGCGGTGAGTTTGTTGGTGTATTTATCTCTCAACTGCAACTCAAATCCTGGCATGGCAGATGCTTTGATTCGGAAGGTGTAGTTTTTGGCTCGGTAGCGATCTAAAAACAATTGAATGTAATCTGAACTTTTAGCCGCCGAACGCGAGTCAATAGACAACAAGTTACCCTCGTTGTAGATACTCAAGTTCTCATCAAGGTTCATGACCTTACGTGAGTCTAAATCTGATATTTCATCGGAGAACCCCGGACTAAACCTAATTTGGGTGCCGTCGGCAACAACTTGACTGTCTTTGTTGATTAACGTAACATCAATCAAATCAAAAACACGATTGGGGATTTCCCAAAGATTGGTAGTGCTGAAAGTTCCGCCGGTATATTTACTGGCTTCGGTGAAGGAGAATGAAGGGCTACCTGTAGCACTCGCAGATGTTTTAACAAAAAATGCTTGTCCCGGTTGTAAGTATTTTGTGGCGGTTGATGCCGAAGGTGAAGTACTTGAGGTATTCAAATCTACAGTTGCATAAGCACCGCGAGTATTGATGAATGGATCCCACATGTAGACATACTGACTGTTGATATTGGCAACCGACGAAGTGATGACTTGACTCAAATCAACGGCGCATTGATAGGGATTTCCGATGAAATTATCTGCCCCTGGGGCGCTACTCAGATTGTTCACATTATACGTGCCTGAATAAATGGTTCCGGTTGTACGAAGAGTGGTATTTGTAGGAGCAGGGTTGTTGTCAGATTGGTAAATATCAACGGTTCGTCCACCTCGAATCATCAATCGGTAAGGTGTACCAGCAGAAAAAGTTGGTGTGGTGGTATTGAGAACCGAAGACCAACTTTGGTTGGTGTTGCTAAATGTGTAGAGTGAAGGATTACCAGTAAGTGTAGCATCCAATCCGTTGGCGCCGGTTAATGATCCGGTGATATGAGTGCCATAGCCGGGGTTGGGGTCGCTTGAATAGGAGGAAGCACCTTCTTGCCAATTGCTGTTGATGCTTGAGGTGGTGGTAACCGTAGGACTTAATAGCCTGAATGCCCTTCGGGCGGGGACGTATTTCTCAACGGTAACACTGCCTGAAATGCTGGTGCCTGATGCCGGAACGGTAGCCAATTGCGCGGTATAATCGGCGGTACTTTTGAAGGTGAGTCGGCCGGAGGTGGTCAAGGTGCCAGAAACCAAGGTCAATAAACGGGTAAGGTTGGTGGTTCCACCGAGTGAAACTCCTGCGCTGTTGTTGATGGTGAGTCGGGCAATCTCATTGTTAACCAAAGAGCTAGCAGGTAGGGTTTGCGATGAACTTCCCCCGAAAATCAAAGTGGAGTTGGCATCACGGGCATCGATGTTTGCAGCGGATGTGCTCAAAGTGCCTGTGGTGGTGAGGGTAAAATTGTTGAGGTCAAAAATGTGGGTTGCAGAGCTTCCGGCGATGGTGATGTTGCGCAAACTGCGGTTCTGATCGAGTTCGCAAATTCGGTCAGGTGCGGAAGTGGTTCTGAATGAAATATCGGCGCCGTTATGGGGGACACAACCTTCTTGCCAATTTGTGGAGGTTGCAAAGTTTGCAGAAACATCGCCTTCCCAGGTGTAGCTAGTGTTGACGCTTATTAATGCAGAAGACGGACTTAAAGCGGCACAAGCCCCACTTTTAATAACGGGCCTGTAGTAAGTGGAAGATGTTAAATTCTGTGCTGTTAATGTGGTTGAGGTATTGTTGACGTTAGTTTTTGAGGTGAAATTACTGGTTGTAGACGACTCCCAGTTTGTAATATCTCCCGTTTGTCCGCTGAGAGTGAGTGTAGTTGAGTTGGTACCATAACAAACGGTGGTAGAACCTGACAAACTACCTGCAACCGTAGTTGGAGATACTGTAAAAATAGCGACATCTGAGGTTACATCGATGGTACATCCCAAGGTAGAAGAAGGAGCGGCCACTTTACAGTAATAATAAAAGGTTCCCGCGCTCGAAACAGAAGGAGAATAGGTGTTTGAAGTGGCGCCATTTATAGCGGTACCACCTGAATTTGAGGCACTTGTATTGCTGTACCACTGGTAAGAAGGGTAATTTCCGCCGGCACTAATTGAAAGGGTCGCAGCGGTGTTAATACAAGTACTTGTAGTCTGTGGATGGGCGATGATGTATACATTCAAGTATGCTGGGTCTGTCAAAATAGACCCGTAATTGTTGGTTACCTCGCAGGTATACGCTCCATTATCAGCTGCCACAGGATTTGAGATGGAGTAGGTGCTTGAAGTAGCGCTAGAAATATTGGTTCCGTTTTTCTTCCATTGGTAGGTGATGGTCCCACCGCTACTTCCTACCGATGAGGGATTTGTAGCGCTCACGCTGAAGGTTACGGTATTGCCAGAATTGTAACACTCAATGTCACTTACAGGTTGTTGTGCAATGTCTGCAGTCGGTACGACAAAGGTATTTGCGTTGTATGCTACGAATGCATAATCTGCAACGCCGCCTGGTTTGAAAACGAGTTTTACTGCATTGGAATAATTGCTGGATGTAATTCCAAAATCGCTGAGTTTATAAGCGAATAAGCGCATTTCACGAGTGCTGTTGTTTCCGTTGGGGAAAAGTGTACTAGAAACCGCGTCGTTATTAGATACCGTTGAATTGCTTTTTGAACTTAAATCCCACAAATCCAGGTAATACGTTCCAAGAACGGGAATGTCATAGGCAATAGCGGTCACTTCATCTCCAACTCTCGAATTATTGGCATTGACAAAATAAAAGCGATCATAGGTTCCAGTAGTGGGTGAGGCAACCTGGGTAACTAAGATGTCTGGTTCGCTATCGCTGATTTTGTTAGGGTCAATATTGGTAACTGTGAATTCAATTTCGGAATTGAAATTCGCAATACCGGTGCCGATATCTAGTCCTCGCTTTCCGTCAATTAGTACGTCTTTGATTTTTTTCTGCGGATTCAATGCTTGAGTAAGGGTGCCGTCGTTTTTCGATGCCCATAATAATACTGCGTTTGTGCCTGATCCAGTGAGGTTGTTTACGGGAAAGGCATTCCAAAGTCCGGAAGTGTAAGAAATAGATCTATTGGATAAAGCTGTATCAGAAACTCCAGTTGAATATAATGTATTACCAAATTTGAAAGCCAATAAATTATGTGATAAATCCGGAAATATCGAGTTATTGGAGGAAGTAGTGGTTGACCAATATCCGTTATAATCAGTAATCATTCGGTCAATGTTCTCCAAAAAAATAAATCCAGCAAGACTGCCAGAAGTGTAACCACTTCGATTCACCACAATGCTTCCTGATTGGGCCCCTGTAGGAATAGTAACAGTCAATGAACTGCTCGAATTATAGTTGAAACTGGCACTTGTTCCACCTACAGTAACAGTCATACCTGTAGAAGCGAAATTGCTTCCGGTGACCGTAATGGTTTTACCTGCAATTTGAGATACTGGTGAAAAACTAGTCACAGAAACCGACTGCCCAAAGGAGTATTTTGTGAAAGTAAAAAATACCAGTAGAATGAATAAAGATATGTAAGATTGAGCAGTTTTCAAGTGATTAAAATCCCTCAAAATTACATAAAAAATCAGTCGTTCCGTAGAGAAATTTCGTCAATTTTTGTCAGCATTAGGATGTCAATACTGTTCTGAAAGTCGGAGTCAATATTTATTCCTATGCAACGGGCATTTTGCTCCACGTAGCGCTTGAAAAGCATGGGCGTTTTGTTTCCGTTTGGTTCAATACATTCAATGATTCTATCCATTCTCTTGATGTCGCCCGGTAATGATTGAGATATCCAGCCTTGAACCAACGGATTCTTCCTCAATTTTAGTGAGTGAATAGGGGTGAAGTGCTGAGCAATTTCAAGGTCTGAAAAGTGTTTCCAAAGAAAACCAGTAATGAGTTGTTTTGAGTATTTATGAAAACTATTGGGTAAACTGGTTTGGCCCACTAGGTAATTAAGTTCTGGATATAAATTCAATGTTTCCATGATTCCTTGCCATAATACAAATAATGGAAATGCTTTTTGCTGGTATTCTGGTACTACAAAGGCCCTGCCCATAACCATGGAAGATTTTAGGATGTTATCATTCGCTGAATTTTTCTTATAAAAATCGTGTATGATGGAATGGTAATTCTCTTGCTGATAGAGCAATGTGCCAATGCCTAGTCGGTAGGCGCCAACTAATTTTTTAGCTTCAGAATCCCACAGAATCAAATGGTGAAAATCTTGATCGTAAGTGTCTAAATCACGGCTTTTTCCCGAGCCTTCGTTTACCGCTCTGAAGGTGATTTCGCGCAATCTACCAATTTCCAGAAGAATGTTGGGCGACTGTTTTTGGGTGGTGAGAAATACCTGGTTGTTGCCCTTAAATGTTAGAGGATTGCCCAATTTTGATATTTCTGCAGCCAAAAAATCGGGGTGAATTTCAGTGGCAATGGTTTCAAGGGGCTTTTTTGGAAGTTTAATTACCTGAGGTAGTTGCAATAATTTAGATTGGCGACTCATCAATCTTATTTTCAATTCGAGGTCGGCAACCGATAACTCATCGGTGACTTTAAAGGGTTTTCCTATATACGATCTGATGGGTTTTAATCGGCGTTTAAGTCCTTCCCGAGGAAGCAGAGCTGCTTTCAAAAGCGGATTGATTTTGCTCAATTGGTAAAAGAGGGCACTGTTTCGGCCTCTTACGGCCCATGGTAGTGTGGTTCCGTGGTATTTAACCAAGATTTTTTTTGCTGTTGGATGCCAAAAGTTTTCTGAGAACTTGCGGTGAATTCGACGTTCTGTATCGACTTCAGAATTTGAAAATAAGACCAAGCAATGTCCTTCCTCCAGCCATTTTAATGCGTTTTTAATAGCAAGGGTATTTTTGGGGGATATTTCTAATTCGTCAGTATTTATTTTGGGATTTCGAAGGGGGATTTCTGCTTCAATGATATACTCTTTGAGTGCTTTTAAGGGGTATGTAGTTGAGTTGACGATCAGTTTAATGTCAGTTCTGGCCAACATTAGCGTGTCTAAAATCAATAGTCCGTCTGCAATGCCTGTAGGATGATTGGCTAACACCAATAATGAGCCGTTTGCGGGGATGTTTTTAATCTGATGGGGATTAATGATGTGTTTGACTTTTGATCGATTTTTATATTCTATCAAAAATTCACTGATTTCCAGATTGGTCCATGAATCGAAAATTCGTTTCGCTCTATTCCACCCTAAAATTCGTTTCGCAAAAATTTGCTGCATATGATTTACTAAATTACGGCTTTATGGTTAAATAAAGGTTAGGCATACATCAATAAACCGTGAAATTGTGTAGTTTAAAGGAGAGTAAGAGGCTCAAAAATTTGTTGTAAATTGCAACAGATTATGCATTATAAGTTTACTTCAATTTTAGGGGCATTGTTATTTACTTTACAGCTTTACGCTCAATCTGCGCGTGAAGTGGGTGTTGAAATAAAAGCCAACTTGAATTCTTCCAAGCATATAGAGCTGAAATGGTTGCAACAATCTGGCTCAACCAGATATCAAGTTTTTACTAAAAACAACACCAATACAGGCTGGGACAGACTTGCTGATCTGTCGGGTTCTGACACTTCATTCACTGATACTACCTACAAGATTGGCAGCAGAAAGGAATACAGAGTGGCAAGAACATCATCCAATTACACCGGCTTTGATGGAAATGGATACATTGTTGCGGGCTTTGAAGTTCCAGCATCAGAATTCCTTGGACGGGTTCTCATGTTGATCGAAGATAAATATCAGACTTCAGCATCCCTCGAAATCAAAAAATACATCCGTCAAATTCAAAACGAAGGGTACACGGTTGACACGCATTATGTTTCAACAAGTGAAAAACCATCTACTGTAAAAAGTTGGATATACAATCAGTGGCAAAAAGATACTACTATCGCAACTAGCATCTTTCTTTTGGGTAGAGTTCCGGTTCCTTATTCAGGAAATATGAGGCCTGACGGGCATCTTGATCATTTAGGTGCTTGGCCTGCAGACATGTACTACGGATGTTTTTATGTCACTTGGTCCGATAATTCAGTAAATAATACGGCTGCTACCTATTCTCGAAATCACAATGTTCCGAACGACGGCAAATTTGATTTAAGTCGACTAAATTCAGCCGCAAAAACTTCTATAGATTATTGTCAATTGCCGGTTGGGAGAGTGGATCTCACTGATATGCCATCGTTTGGAGATGATACTACGTTGATTAAAAGGTATTTGAATAAAGCAATGTTGTTTAGAACGGGTTCGAGGAAAGTTCAAAATCGCGGGTTAATTGATGATAACTTTGGGTATTTTAATACCGAAGCTTTTGCTTCCGGAGGATATAGAAACATCTCTACTTTTAGCAGTCAAGAACCCAGTACGCAAGATTACCTTACCGAAATGAAAAGCAACGATTATTTGCTTTCTTATGCTTGTGGACCAGGAACCTACAATAGCGCGGGTGGAATTGGAAGTACTTCTAATTTTGTCAATGACAGTTTATTAAATCCATTCACCATGATGTTTGGCAGTTATTTTGGTGATTGGGACAACAGCGATAATTTTCTTCGTGCACCATTAGCTTCTAAAGGTTGGGGGTTGTCTAATGTTTGGAGTGGAAGACCTTATTGGATGTTCCATTCTTGTGCGCATGGTTTCCCTTTATCAGATGCTGTTTTAAGAACATACAATACTTGGAATATATACAACGCGGCATCATGGATGTCGGGCGTGCATACTGCCTTGATGGGTGATCCTACATTGCGCATGTTTGTGGTTGACAATGTACATTCACTAAAGTTGAATTCTACTTGTAATGAGGAAGTGCGTATTCAATGGGGTGATGTTAAAGATTTGGCCGATTCTGTTTCGGTGGAAGAGTGGTCGGGTAATAATTTGGTGAATAAATGGATGACTTCGAGCAGTGATACCCAAATGGTCATTTCAAAGAACCCTGGTAATTATCATTTCTCCGCAAGATTATTGAAAAAAATGAGCAGTGCTTCAGGCACTTGGTGGCAATGGGGAGCAAGGAACTTCGATTCGGTTGAAGTTTCGCGTAAATTGAAAGCCGAAATCATCAGAAAACTCCCATCCATTTTATGTTTGAAAGAGATTTATGCCTTTAAAGACACTTTTGATTTACAATCGGGTGAATCAAGAATTTGGCACTTGGGGATGGATTCTATTTCGGTTAGTTCTGCGGTTGAATTAAAATCAGATACTGTTTTTGCAAATTTGTTATGGCTGACTTTGGAAAACAATTTAGGTTGTAAATATCAAGATTCAGTATTTGTAAGTTTTAAAAATACTTCAGTATCCAATTTGATTTTAAGTGAAAAAGTTGCTTGTCAATACGATAGCATCAGTATTTCTTATCCATTTGGATTGAATTCAGGTACTTTCCTTTGGACAATTCAAGATCAACAGGGCTCTTCAGATACATTAATTGGGGTTTCAAACATAAAAATTAATGGCCAAAACGCTGGAAAGTTCACCGTCAATTTCAGCGGTTTAGATACGGCGGGATGTAAAGACGAATTGACCGATGTAATTACCTTTAACCCAACACCAGGATTGCCTAATTTTGACCTTTACGAGGGAATGGGCAGAACCGGAGATACCATGCGATTGAGAGCTTCTGCAGCATGGACGAATTATTGGTGGAACAACGTAAAAACCACCGATTCATTGTTTTGGTTCGTCGCAGATACCGAGGGCATCGTCGAAGTTTCACTGAAAATAAGCAATGAATTTGGATGCGAATCTGAAACAGCATACCGCAAATACCCCATCGTTTTAAATCAAACTTCGGGATTGCAAATTTCTTTATTTGAGATATATCCCAATCCGGCAAATGAAAAAATCAGATTGATTTCTACCACTGGATTTTTAAAGGTATTCAATTCAACAGGAAAATTGATGTGGAGCAATCCTATTTCAGAGAAAACAGTAGAACTGAATATAAGAGATTGGACAGCCGGAGTTTATATCTTCCAAATGACAGATGTAACTGGAAATATTCAAAATGTAAAATTGATAAAGCATTAATATGTATCAATTCCTAAAACTACTTTTTGGCCTTTCATTCTTAATGTATGCCAATAATACCCAGGCACAGGGTAGGCAAGAAAATTGCTTAGACTTTGATGGTGCTGATGATTATGTAGAATTTACAGTAGACACCTCTTTGAACTTCAAACATTCGGCTGTAACCGTTGAAACGTGGATTTATCCGTATGATTTTCCTTATGTAGTAGACGAGGGAGGTATTGTTTCATGGTATAACAATGCCATGAACGCTGGTTTTTTTATAAATGCAGGCAGTAGTGGGAATATCTATTTCGGAATCTTCGAAGATACTGTTGAGAAAAAGTTGTTTTCATACAATGTAGTTAAAACCAACCAATGGACACATCTGGCGGCTACTTTTGGAAATGATCAGTACATGAGAATTTATGCAAATGGAGTATTAAAGGATTCTGTTTATACTACGGTAAAGATTGGGGATGCTCTAACGACACCGTTGTTAATAGGAAAAAGAGAAGGCGGTTTAGCAAGTTTCTATGGAAAAATTGACGAAGTAAGGGTTTGGAAGCGTCAGTTAAGTAGTAGTGAATTATTTAATAATTACCAAAGAAGAAGGTGCGGTTACGATGGTACATTAAGGGCTTATTTCAACTTCAATTGGGGAATAGCTGCGAAAAATAACAGTACACTGAAAAAATTATTTGATTTATCTGGTTACAAGAATGACGGTGTATTAAAGAATTTTACTCTTTTGAGTATCTCATCCAATTGGCTCACTGGAAAATCATTGGCTTTTGATGTGTACTCGGTTGTAGATACTGTGGTAAGATGTGACCGTTATCCAGCTCCTTCTGGAAAACGAGTGTATACAAGTTCAGGAACTTTTTATGACACCATAACAACAAAAAGAGGTTGTGACTCGGCTATTAAGATTATTTTAACCATAAAAAGGTCTACTAGCAGAACTATTAATGTGAGAACATGTGGCCCCTATACTGGCCCTAGCGGTTTAAAAACATTTACTCAATCTGGTACTTATTTGGATGTGATTAAAAACGCAGCTGGTTGCGATTCAAACATTACAATCAAACTTCGATTGGGTCCAGATTCTACTTTATTCGATACAAGTGTTTGTGATTTTTTCATTCTTCCGCACAGTAAACGCTCGGTCTCAACTTCTGGTTGGCATACAGATACACTGAAAAACTATATTGGATGCGATTCGCTGATTATGTTTAATGTGAAAATACGTCTCAAGTCTTTTTCAAGTCGTACCATCGATTTTTGTAGATGGGCATATATTCCAACCAATCAAAAAATGATTAAAAGTCCTGGTACCTATTACGATACCTTAGTGAACTCAGTTGGTTGTGATAGTATTATTGCGTTTATCTTTAAATCAAAAGAAACTTTCAGTAATTTCAAAGATTTTGAATGTGGCTCATACACCAGCGCATCTGGGAAAATCTGGACGCAATCTGGAATTTATTTTGATACCATCATCAATTCGAAGTTGTGTGATAGTATCATTCGGGTTGATTTAACCATTACCCCGAACTCTTATAAAACATTAAATGTTGATGTATGTAAACGTTGGCGAGTGCCTTCGAGGAAGTATTTTATTACTAAGTCGGGAACTTACCATGACACTATCATGAATTTGGAAGGTTGTGACAGCATCATCACTATAAATGCTATAGTTACTCAGTTTGATTATTCTGTAGAACAACGTCCAGATACTTTAGTTGCTCTCGGATTAGCAGACAATTACAAATGGCTAGATTGCGATGCCAACAGAGCTCCAATTCCAGGAGAAAACAATGCCTTTATGAAGATCACTCGTGATGGCCGATTTGCAGTAGAACTTTCAAATAACGACGGCTGTAAAGACACTAGTGCCTGTCTCACAGTGAAGAAAAATTCGCGAGAATCCTTTAATAAAAACCTTTTGAATATCAGTGTTTATCCCAATCCCACTAACCATGAATTGAATTTTTCTGGTATTGAAGGGGCTTTTGACTTCCAAATTTTGAATGTGGTGGGTCAACAAATGTTGTCGGGTACTTCCAATCAAGGAAATATCCAGTTTGATTTATCACCGGGCATGTATTTCATTGCAGTTTCGCAAAACGGACAGTCATCCGTTATGAGGTTCAATGTGGAGTAGATTCTTACTCTTTTTATTTGTTTCGGGGGATGTTTTGGCAGGACCAAATCCTCGTCCCTTGGTGAAAACCGCAGTCAATGAAGGCAAGTTTTTTCAATTAGGAAAACCCTATTTTGCCAAAGGCTGTAACTATTGGTACGGAAGTTTGTTGGCAGCGCAAGATAATGCGGTTTCAAAGCGGAGATTGAGTTCAGAGCTAGACTTCCTCAAGAAACAAGGAATACAAAATCTTCGCGTTTTTGTTGCTTTCGAAGGAGATCAAGACAGTTCTTACCCCTACAGAGTTATTCCAGGTACACAATCCAAGCCTAAAGTTTTCAATGAGACCTTAATGAGAGGTTTAGACCGGCTGTTGCATGAACTGTGGGTGCGTGACATGCAAGCCATTTTAGTTTTGAGCAACAACTGGGAATGGTCGGGTGGATTTGGTCAGTACCTTGAATGGGCAGGGGTTTCGGGTGTTCTCCCCAAAGAAGCAGGTTGGAATTGGAATGAGTATTGTGCTTGGATTTCAAAGTTTTATTCCAACAAGGAATGTTTAGATAACTACACCAATAGCATTAAGGTATTGGTCTCTCGAAAAAGTTCGGTAGATGATCTTTACATGAATCAGCACCCTGCAATTTTTGCTTGGGAATTGGCCAACGAACCTCGTCCTATGAGGCCTGTGGCGCGAAATGATTATGTTAAATGGGTGAAAACTTCGGCGCAATTGGTTCAACGTTTAGATTCTGTGCATCTCATAACAATAGGAGTGGAAGGTAGCATTGGCACACTTCAAGATCTGAATTTATTTGAGGAAATTCACCAAATCCATGAAATTGACTTTTGCACCATACATCTTTGGCCCAAAACATGGAATTGGTACAATGATTCCAATGCCGCGATACATGATTCAACATTGAAAAAAACGGAACAGTATATTGCTGAACATGTTTTGGTTTGTGAACGGTTAAATAAACCCTTGATTATTGAAGAATTTGGAATGCAAAGGGATGGACATTCATTATCATTTGAAGCAACCACTGTGCAAAGAGATAAATACTATCAGTTTGTCTTAAACTGTGTTCGGAAATATAAGGTTGCAGGATTTCATTTTTGGGGATTTGCTGGCGTGCCCGAAACCGTTCCTGGATACCTTGCAGACCCTCCACAAGAGGACAGAGGTTTGTATTCGGTATCCCAAAATGATCAATCTACTTGGGAACTGATCAGAAATTTCAAATGGCGCTGATTGCCGCCTTCATTTTTTGTATTTCAAGGAGGTCAGCTTGATGATATGAGCTTGAACCGACAGGTTGGTAGGTCATTAATTTCTTAGCCGTGGCGTGGATTTCAGTGGCTTTTGT
>JACCEA011710633.1_pt1 | contig 16749 bp, 10 predicted proteins | sample 7449851 | NCBI WGS metagenome assembly JACCEA01 (sample SAMN15323453, study PRJNA562643) | freshwater metagenome | isolation source: river surface water | place: USA:Blue River Watershed | collected 2017-08-18 | reverse complement strand
GCAATCTATGCCGACCGCCGACAGATTCTCAAAGGCGAGGACATCTCCGCAACCTTCCACTCCTTCCTGGAGGAGACCGTCAAGGACATCGTTGCGGTCAACCTTCCAGAGGGCGGAAGTCAAGACTGGGACCTCGAGCAGCTCTGGGTTCAGCTGAAGCAGATCTATCCAATCGGCATCGAGATTGCAGAGGTCTTGGAGGCGGCTGGCTCGCGAGCCAAGCTGACTCGCAACTGGCTAATTGAAGAGATCTTGTCCGATGCTCGCATTGCCTACGCAAACCGTACCAAGGAGGTCGGCGAGGAAGTTATGCGCGAACTGGAGCGTCGGGTAATGCTCTCGGTTATCGACCGCAAGTGGCGTGACCACCTCTACGAGATGGACTACTTGAAGGAGGGTATTGGCCTGCGTGCCATGGCCCAGCGTGATCCTTTGGTGGAGTACCAGCGTGAAGGCTATGGCATGTTTATCGACATGATGGCTGGTATTCGTGAGGAGGCGGTTCAGTTCCTGTTCAACATCGAGCTGAAGCAGGCTGAGCCTCAGGTTCAGGCTGAACAGCCACAGCAGTTGACGTTCAGTGCCCCTGATGAGAACGGTGAAGCTGACTCGCACAGTGAACCAAACCCAGCGGTAAAGCCAGTTCAGAAGCCGAAGCAGGGTGGAGCAGGTAGTTCTTTCTTCAAGAACTAGGCAATCAATAAAGCTAACTTCCCACTTAGGCACCTTCCAAGAAACGACCAAACTGGGAAGCCAGAATTTCAAGGCCCTTGCTTGGTGAAAAACTGTGTCCATTGTTCACCGTTAGCACCTGGCTGGGCATGAAATCTTAAATGTCGCAGCTATACAAGATAGTTTCCTTATCTGGCTTGTTGCGGAAGGGTAAACCACGCCCGTCGTCTAGCCTTAAATTGAAACAGTAGGGGAATGATGTCCGACACGAGTAATGCCGCTTTTATATGGTCGATCGCAAACCTTTTACGAGGCACTTACAAGCCTGCTGACTATGGCAAAGTCATTTTGCCCTTCACTGTACTAAGAAGGCTTGATAGTGCATTGGATGCCACTAAAGACAAGGTTCTAGACGAGTTTGGTAAAAACAAAAATGCTGGAGCGGTTCTAGATTTCTTGTTACAGAAAGCGTCGGGCTATAGCTTCTACAACACCTCACCGTATGACCTAAAAAAGGCCGCAGGTGACACTTCGAACCTGAAGGCAAACTTACTCGCCTACATTGAAGGATTTTCTCCAAATGTCAGGGATATTTTTGAGAAGTACGAATTTACAAATCAGCTAAACAAGCTGGACGATAATGACTTGCTGCTTTTGGTGGTGCAACGTTTCTCCAGCATGGATCTGCACCCAGAAAAGGTTTCTAATACTGAAATGGGCCTAATTTTTGAGGAGCTCATTCGCAAATTCGCTGAAGCCTCGAATGAAACTGCCGGTGACCATTTCACTCCTCGAGATGTAGTTCGTTTGATTGTTAATTTGCTATTCGCAACCGACGATGAAGTGCTTAGTAAGCCCGGTGTTGTACGCAGCGTGTATGACCCTACAGCGGGCACCGGGGGCATGTTATCCGTTGCTGACGATTACATTCACCACCTTAACCCTGAAGCCCGCTTGACGCTGTTTGGGCAGGATTACAACGATGAATCCTTCGCAATTGCCAAGGCAGACATGGTTATCAAAGGTCAAGAAATTGAAAATATGGTGTTTGGGGACACTCTCACCAACGACGGTCACCACGGTAAGCACTTCGATTACTGCCTAGCAAATCCTCCATTTGGCGTGGAGTGGAAAAAGCAGCAGGCCTTTGTCGAACGAGAGCATAAGGAAAGGGGCTTTGATGGCCGCTTTGGCCCTGGAACTCCGAGGGTTTCCGATGGCTCATTACTCTTCCTTCTTCACCTTGTGAAAAAGATGCGACCAAGCTCACAAGGTGGAGGCCGCATCGGAATTGTCCTAAATGGTTCTCCACTTTTCACTGGAAATGCCGGCCAAGGTGAGTCAGAAATTCGAAAGTATTTACTTGAACAAGATTTGATTGAGGCAATCATTGCCTTGCCAAAAGACATGTTTTATAACACCGGCATTGCTACATACATCTGGATTCTAAGCAACCACAAATCGGTCGAACGCAGAGGCAAAGTACAACTCATCGACGCCTCAAATGAGTTTGAGAAGATGAGGAGGGGTCTAGGCGATAAGAAGAACGAGATAACTCAAAAAAATCTTGAAAATATAGTCAAGCAATACGATTCCTTCGAAATCACCTCAACGTCAAAAATTTTTACTGCGATCGACTTTGGTTACACGACAATCACTATTGAGCAACCGCTTCGTCTTTCTTGGGCGTTAACGAACGAACGAATAGAAACTGCTCTTGCCGCCAAGTCATTCGATAATCTAAGTGCTGGCGAGCGATTAGCAATTGAAGAAGCACTAAACGCCGAGGCCGCTAAGGATGATTCCCCCACAACCGACCAGAGTACGTTCCTGAAGAGAATCACTCAAGCACTCGGAGGATTGGCTGTCAGTACAAGCCAAGTTAAAAACCTTTTAGCCGGCCTAGCTGATCATGATGATCAGGCACCGATCGTCACTGATGCTAAAGGGAATCCAGTGGCTGACGTTAAGCTGCGTGACACAGAAAATGTGCCTTTGGCCGAATCGGTAGACGCTTATGTCGAAAGGGAAATAGCTCCCTATATCGAACACTTCTGGATAGATCGTTCGAAAGACAAAGTTGGTTTCGAAATTCCTTTTACTAGACATTTCTACAAATATGAGACTCCTAGACCCCTAGATGAGATTGATTTGGAACTAAACAAGCTGGTAACCCAAATAACCTCGCTTTTGCGAGAAATGGAGAATTAGCAGTGTTTAGGGATAGTGGCCATGAGTGGATTGGGCAAGTCCCTGCCTCCTGGAGACTGGTGCCTGCATGGAGCCTGTTTAGGAGAGTTAAGCGAACAGGCCATGAATCCGAAGAGTTGCTCTCGGTTTATCGTGATTATGGAGTCATCCCTAAGTCTTCTAGAGACGACAACCACAATGTAGAGTCCGAAGATCTAAGTTCTTACCAACTGGTTAAACCCGGTGATCTGGTTATGAACAAAATGAAAGCTTGGCAGGGATCAATTGCCCTATCGTCTCATAGAGGAATTGTCAGCCCAGCATATTTTGTTTTTGAACCGCTGCAGAAAACCGATTCGAGATATTTCCACTACCTACTGCGAAGTAAGCAGTACATCGGTGCCTATAACCGAATTAGCAAAGGCGTCCGGATTGGGCAGTGGGACTTGGATCCTGTTTATTTTAGAACCCTGCCCATAGTTGTTCCCCCGCTGGGGGAGCAACAAGAAATCGTTGAATTCTTAGACGAAGAACTTCGGCAAATTGACAAACTTATTGAGACACAAATAAACCTCGTCAGGAGTCTGCAGGAGCGTTATGACGCCTATCTATGTGAAGTCACCACAACCGGATTAGAGTCGGATGTTGCTAAAGATAAGAGTGGTGTCGAGTGGGCCCCAACTAAGCCAAAGCATTGGACTAGAGTCCCCCTATTCACTCTTGGTGGTGAAGTCTTCGCCAAAAACCGCTTGATGGAGGAGAACAATTTATTGTCATTGAGTTATGGCGAGATTGTTCAAAAGGACATAGAAACCAACGAAGGGCTCTTACCCGAATCTTTTGAAACTTATCAAATCATTGAGCAAGGCGACCTTGTTTTTAGGTTTACTGATCTGCAGAATGATAAAAAAAGTCTGCGGTCGGCCTGTAGCACTCAAAGAGGAATCATTACTTCCGCATATCTCGCATTTCGGCCCAAAAACTGCAACCCGGAATTTCTCTCTTACCAGATGAGAGCATGGGATTTAATGAAAGTCTTCTACGCAATGGGGAGTGGCCTACGCCAATCTCTAAAATTCAGCGATGTTAAGAGAATGTCAATTCTGTTACCTCCTATCGAAGAGCAAAGTGCAATTGTCCAAGCATTAAAAGCCAAGCGAGAGGTTAGCCAAAGGCTCCAAACCGAAGTCGAGAAAGCAATTGATCTCTTGAAAGAACGTCGTTCGACTCTGATTTCGGAAGCCGTCACCGGCAAACTAACAATGCGGGGGAGAAACTAGTGGCAGATTATAACGAATACAAGTTTGAGATTGAGCTCTGTGAAGCACTTGAAGCCTCCGGTTGGATTTATTCGAAAACTGATAAGGGATACGACAAAGAATTAGCCCTGTTTCCTGAGGATGCTTTAGCTTGGCTAGGCGAAAGCCAACCCGTTGAGTTGGCCAAGTTGGTTAAACCCACCGACTCACAGCCACAAAAGGACAGGGCTATGAGAGCTCTGGTACAGCGACTCGCTAAGTCTTTAGACGGAAACCTCTCTCAAGGAGGCGGGGCCCTGAATGTTTTGCGATCCGGCTTCAAAGACGGTTCAGCGAAGTTTGAAATGTGTCAGTTCAAACCTGCAGACAATCTGAACCAAACCGTTCTTGAGAAGTATTCAAAGGTCCGACTTAGAGTAATGCGTCAGGTTCATTACTCAACTAAGAACAACAAGAGCATTGACTTGGTTCTATTCGTAAACGGCATTCCAGTCGCGACTATCGAGTTGAAGACAGACTTTACTCAAAGCGTCGAGGATGCAATGAACCAATACAGGAAAGACCGTGATCCTAGAGGTGAGCCTTTACTCTCATTCGGGCACAGGGCTTTGGTGCACTTTGCTGTCTCGAACTCCGAGGTTTACATGACCACGAAGTTGGCGGGTGAGAAAACTTACTTCCTGCCATTCAACAAAGGCGACCAGGGCAGAGCCGGTAACCCAATCAACCCAGAAGGTTCGAAAACCTCATACCTTTGGGAGCAGGTTTTGCAGAAAGAAAACTGGCTTCAAATCCTTGGCCGTTTCATGCACCTAAGCATGGAAAACGTCATCGACCCTGTGACCGGCGAACAGTCCAAGCGAGAAAGCCTACTTTTCCCCAGGTATCACCAATGGGAATCAGTTACCAAACTCATTCAGGCAGCAAAAACTGAAGGGCCAGGGCATCGATACCTGATCCAACACTCAGCTGGTTCAGGCAAGACCAATTCAATTGCGTGGACAGCACACCAACTCTCAACGCTCCATAACGAATCAGGTAAGAAAGTCTTCGACTCGGTAATCGTCGTAACAGACAGAACAGTCTTGGATGACCAGTTAAGTTGGGCAATACAACAAATCGACCACAAAACTGGCGTCGTTGCAGCGATCACAAACAGGCAAGGTTCGAAATCTACAGCGCTCGCCGAAGCACTTGCACAGGGCAAGCCGGTGATTGTGGTGACAATGCAAACTTTCCCCTTCATTCTGGGGCAGATTCAAGAATCGGCAGCCGCAAAAGGCAAGAGTTTCGCCATTATTGCTGACGAAGCTCACTCATCTCAGACGGGCAATACGGCTAGCAGCTTAAAGAAGGTCCTCAGCGATGAAGACTGGAAGTCGCTGCAAGATGGGGGCGACTTTGATGTCGAAGACCTCTTGGCTGCTGAGATGGCGAATAGGGCAGAGCCAAGCAACATAAGCTTCTTTGCCTACACTGCAACTCCAAAAGCCAAAACAATGGAGTTATTTGGTCGGGTCAAGGATGGTGAGGAGTTTCCTTCGCCTTTCCACGTTTACACAATGCAGCAGGCCATCGAAGAGGGCTTTATCCTCGACGTCTTAAAGAACTACACCCCATACAAGCTGGCTTTCAAGTTGACACACAATGGTCAGGAATATGATTCAGATGGCCCACAGGTGGCTCAGAGCGATGCTTTGAAGGAACTTATGTACTGGGTTCGCCTCCACCCAACGAACATCGCCGCAAAGGTTTCGATCATAATTGAGCACTTTAGAGAAAACGTTGCCTGGCGCCTGGATGGCAAAGCGAAGGCGATGGTCGTCACCGGTTCCCGCAAGGAAGCGGTTCGATACAAACTTGCGTTCGATGACTATATTTCGAAGCACGAGTACAGGGATATCAATGCGATGGTCGCCTTCTCGGGGGAGATTGAAGAAGCTGAGATAAGTCCAGTACCGTTTAACGAAAGTAACATGAACCCTGGTTTGAGAGGTCGCAAACTTGCCTCGGCGTTCGCAACAGATGAATACCAGGTGATGTTGGTAGCGAACAAGTTCCAAACTGGATTCGATCAACCTCTTCTAGTTTCTATGTATGTCGATAAGAAACTTTCGGGGGTAACTGCGGTTCAAACACTTTCACGACTCAACAGGACTGCCAAGGGCAAAGATTCGACATTCATCCTCGATTTTGTGAATGAACCATCTGAAATCCTCGAAGCCTTTGAACCATATTTCAAAGACGCCAAGCTAGCTGACATTACTGACCCAAACCTCGTTCATGACATTGCCACGAAACTAGACCACTCTGGGGTCTACGACATGAGCGAAGTTGACGAAGTCGCCCGAGTCTTCGTGCAGAAAAAGGGGAATAACAAACTCTCTGCCTCGATAGCACACGTCAAAGACAGATTCTGGAAAACGTGGGAGTCCGCTGAGGCCTCAGGCAACCGAATGGAAATCGATGTCCTAGAAGACTTCAGGAAGAGTGTTGACTCATTCATCAAAACCTACGACTTCTTGTCGCAGCTCTACAACTATGAAGACACTGACCTAGAAAAGCGTTCGATCTTTCTTCGACTTCTTGCGAGGGAGATCAGATCTGGCTCTCGAAGTACAGACATCGACCTAGCTGGTGTCGAACTAACCAAACTAGGCTTCAAGAAATCCGAACCAACGGCAATCAACCTTGCCGGTGAGGAAGGATCCCTTAAACCCCTCACGGCTGTCGGTTCCGGAAGAGCACACGATCCGGTGATGACCTCACTCCGCGAGGCCATCGAGCAAATGAACTCACTCTTTGATGTTGAGGAACTTACCACTGGCGACTTTGAGGGCTTCATTACCTATGTAACGGCCAAGGCCTCGGAAGACCAAAAAATCACCAGGCAGGCAACTTCGGGTAATACTCTCGAACAGTTCCTTGAGAGCCCCGACCTCAAGACAGTGCTCCTAACTGCCATTCTCGCCTCGGGAGACAATCTCAAGGCGATGGGCGAAGAAGTATTGGGCGACGAATCAAAACTTGCACGTCTTGTGAAAATTATCGGCAAAGTGCTGCACGCAAAGTTGGCTGTGTGATGTCCAAAGTCAACAGAGCCAAATTGGCGTTGAGCGTGGCAAAAAAGCTGAGTTCACTCACCGCAGCTGAATTGTCCTTGGTTCTTTCATCTCTTCAGATTCGAGGCTTTAGTCCTGATGCTTTCGATCCCTGGGATCTCGAAAATGCCTTGTACGATTTTGTCGCCTCGATGGAGGACCACCAGTTATCTGAATTGGATGCGTTTTTCACTTCTGATGGTCGTGGCGATGAATATCCTGAAAGCCGACGGACGAACCTGGATAGCCATTTGAGGGTTTTTGTAAGTTATGAAAATTCGGACAAAAAGCTGGCGGCATCAATTGGCAGGGAACTCGAGAAACTCGGCATTGAGCACTTTCTAGCTCACAGGGACATCCATGGTGGGGCAAATTGGCGACTAGAACTCACTCGGCAGTTGGCGAGCGTTAGTTACATGATTTGCGTGATTGGAAGTAGTTATAAGCTGAAGCCGATCTGCAATCAAGAGGTTGGTTGGGCCCTAAGCCGGAATTTACCAATAATCCCTATCGCAGTTACTGAAAAGATAAATCCAGTCGAATTTGGACTAATGGAGCAGTACCAGTTTATCTTTCATGCTGGCAACCTCGAGATTACGGCCAAGCGAGTGATTGAAAACCTGATTTCGATCACGCCAAATAAAGCTGCCTTAGCAGACAACCTCGTTCAAAACTTTGTTTCCAGCACTTTTTTTGATCAAGCAAAGCATCGCTGGTCCTCTCTAGCACTATGTGAAGAGCTGTCTGACGAAAACATCAAATTGCTAGAGAAGTCGATTGTGGAAAATTCACAGATCAAGGGTGCAAATCACGGTGGCCTGCCGGCTGCCATGAAAGAGCGAATTCAGCACTGGAAAAATGTTGGTGAGGGGAAATTCGATGGGCGTAGGTAACAAAAATATTGGTGAACTGATTGATCAACTGCTCGATGGGCAAATAGTCATTCCCTCTATTCAGCGTGATTATGTTTGGAGAGAGAACCAGATTCCACCGCTACTCGAATCCATCTATCGCGATTACCCGATTGGATCAATCTTGATTTGGCAGACTTCCAAGGCAATTCCTTTGAAGCTAGCTGCCCTGATTCAGCAGAAGACTCAGCCACACATACCTATGGTTCTGCTCGATGGGCAGCAGCGACTCACGTCGTTAGCTTGGGTTTGGAAGCCCGAAACCCGAATCAATGGAAAGCGAATCGATACTCGATTCGACGTCACAAAGGAATCCTTTAAGAATCCAAACAGTCTTGAGGCAAAAAACCCACTTCTTATCCCGGTGAGGGAACTATTCGGCAAGAATCCAAACATTGTTTTGATTCTCGAGAAGGCTGGCATTCGAGCGGACCACAGTCTCTTCGGTGTTTACTTCCAACGGCTTACAAAGTTGAACAATGCCTTGAATAACTACCAAATGCCAGTCATGACCTTCTCATCCGACGATTATGAAGAAGTCTCGGATGTATTTGCGAGAGTGAACCAAGGCGGCCGGCGCCTTAGCAAGGGTGACTTGATCAATTCGGCTATAGCGGCAAGGTGGCCCGAGGGTCTTGAAGCAATCGATTTATTTACTAAGAAGCTAAAGACTCGCAACTTCGACCTGGGATCCGAGACCCCACTACGTTTGATGAGTTTGATGGCCGGAAAGGGTGGTAAATACGTAAAACTGCTCGAGAAAGACATGCAGGCGGAAGGCTTGGCCCAAGCTTGGAAAATGACCGAGGAAGCGTTGGAGCTCGGAGTGGATTTTCTTACTACTGAGTGCAGGATAACCAGTTCCAGCCTGTTGACTTCTTTGAACCTCGTGATTGTCCCTGGCTTTTTGCTCCATCAGCTCGCCAGTTCAAAGAAAACCCCGACAAGCGAACAGCTCAAAAGGCTATCTCAGTGGGTTTACTCAGTGATGGCTTTTAGCTCATATTCAAGCTCAGTCGATTCCTCACTTGAAAACGAAATCAGATTCATTAAGGAGAAGTCGACTGACGAGGCGCTGGATCTCCTTAGGAAGAGAGCCTTTGGAACCTTCTCACTCGAAGGCTCCATTTCGCCTAGAGACCTAGAAGGCAAAAATGCTGCTAGCGGACTCTTTAATCTTCTCTTTGTGCACGCCTTGAAATCTGGTGCTGTCGACTGGTCCACAGGAATGAAAATTCATTTGACTCCGATGACAACCGGATTCAAGATCGAGTACCACCATTTCTTCCCTAAAGCTCAAATGAAAAACAGGACGGGCAAAGAACTTTGGAACTCCTTGGCAAACCTGACCTTTATTACAGCGAAAACTAATAAAGAAATATCGGATCGGTTACCGGAGGAGTATGTCGAAGCCCTTGGGCTGTCTTCTGAGCATTTCGATCAACAGCTCTTGCCTCCCAGCAAAGACTTGCTGAAGGTATCGAATTTTGAAGAATTCTTGAAATCACGTCGGCTTCTTCAAGCTCAAGCATTGAACGAGCTGATTGGGCTAAAGCCCTACCAGGCCAACTCAAGTGGAGGTGATATTCTCGAGGAGGCCCTTGCTGGCGAATCCGAGTCTGATGATCTCGGATTCAGTTTCGAGGACGAAGCATAGACGAATACTTGGTTGGAATGTGTCCCTACGTCACGCATTAACTGCTGGGCCGCTCCTTTGGAATTTGATAGTAGTCTCACCCCTGAACCGCGACGAGTAGAAATCTTTTCCCCTGCCTGCCCGTCATCATCGACTTGATTCACATGACTCGGTTTCAACAGGCCAACTTCGTATCCAATGCTGGCTTCATGTCTCGTGATTTCCTTGAGCCAAACGCCTTTTCCAAAAACCGACTGTGACTCACTGGACACGATTGCCTAGCTGGCATTCCGCTTATTGGAAGGAATTGGTCGGGGATATCGAGAACTGGGGTCCCTTGATTGATCAAATACTGGGCCACATTGCCACAGAGGTCAGACCGAATTTAGCTGCGGAATAGCTTCACATCAGAGAGTTGCCAGTTCGCCTTTGGCTGCTTCTTTTTGCAGTTACATGGCCGCCCAGCTAGCTGACGCTTGCCATCAGGGCACTAGCGGCTCAGATCCTCGACGAATCTGCCTCGGGGCTAAACTCTGAGGGTGGCTAAAACTGACTCCTACTCACAGCAATGGATCCGCACTTTGCTGGCCGAATGGCAACTAGTCGCAGATCTTGCTTTTGGTGACTTGGTCCTCTGGGTGCCCAAGGGCGGTAAGTTACACGCCGCCGCTCACGCTAGGCCTGCCGCCGCTGCAACGCTTTTTTATCGAGACATCACGGGAACGCCCTCGCGGTATGACTGGGATCAGGTGATTCAGACTGCTTGGACATCCGGGCAACCTGTGGTTTCGGACGAGCCGTCGAACTTCGAAGGCGTCAAAACCAAAATCGATGCCTATCCGGTTTTTGCCCCTGACAAGCAAAGTGATTCAGCTCCAATTGCGGTGATCACTCGGCACACAAACCTCGGAGAGTCGCGGGTGCCGAACAAGCTCCAGCTGAACTTCGTCGCAATCGGCAACAGCCTGCTACACATGGTGAGCCGGGGTGCTTTTCCTATTCCGGAGGCAGGTACTGCCTCAAAGCGTGGTGCTCCGCGAGCGAACGACGGTCTGGTGCGTTTGGACCAAAGTGGGCGCGTTCTTTTTGCTAGCCCGAACGCTCTTTCCATGTTCAATCGCGCCGGTGTTGATGGAGATCTTGAGGGTCGTTTGTTTGCCGAGAGCATTACTGGCCTCAATCTTCGACAGGATCAACTTGACGAAGGCCTGCCGCTGATTCTCACCGCAAAGGGAGCTTGGCGCACCGACCTTGAATTCGAGGACGTGACCATTGCGGTGAGGTCAATACCGCTCTTCGAGGGTGAAAAGCGTGTCGGTGGAGTTGTGCTGTGTCTCGATGTGACTGAACTTCGAGTGCGAGAGCGTGCGCTTCTAACCAAGGACATGACCATCCGTGAGATTCACCATCGAGTGAAGAACAATTTACAAACGGTCGCATCGCTATTGCGAATCCAGTCCCGCCAGAGCGATTCTGAGGAGGTAAAAGAGTCGCTAGCTCAAGCCATGCGTCGAGTCAGTGCTATTGCGGTTGTCCACGATGTGCTCTCTGAGGGAATTGACCAGGAGATCTCCTTCGACCAGATTTTCAAGCGCATCCTTTTGCTGGTTCCAGAGATTGCCGGTTACCACACCACCGTAAAGACCGAATTCATTGGAAGCTTCGGTGAGCTAACTGCTGAGCGCTCAACTCCGCTTGCTCTGGTGCTGACTGAGGTGGTAGCTAACGCCGTTGAACATGGCCTCTCAGACCGCAGTGGAGTTATCCAGGTTGAGGCGGTTAGGGACAAAAAGGTTTTGACAATTACCGTTACCGATGACGGTGTTGGCCTTCCGGAAGGCAAAGTTGGAACCGGGTTGGGCACTCAAATCATTCGAACTCTGGTTGAGTCCGAACTTCGCGGAAAGATTCTCTGGACCTCGCCGATTCGAGGCGGGACCAAGGTCACAATCGAACTGCCGGCTTAGCTCTCCAAGCTTTTCAGCATTTGCGCCACGGCATCAGCAGGGGAAAGTCCCTGCGGGAACTGCGGTGCTTGACCTGAAATTGCTCTGCTGGCAAGGCCGGTCTCGGTGTGACCCAAAAGCTCACTGACCACCTTAATGCCGCTGCGGCGCCACTCTCTAGCAACCGCGGTTAGAAAACCGTGCATCGCCATCTTTGATGCCGAATAGCTAGACATCGACGGCAGAGGCATCTGCGCCACAATTCCTGTGACATTCAGTACGAAAGCGCCTTCCGACCCGGCGAGGTTTGGCTGAAGTGCCACTAGCAAATCGCGCGGTCCTCGATAGTTGACCTGGATTAACTTTGCGTCAACTTCAGCTGGGGTATCGGTCGCAAGTCCAAACCCAACAACGCCCGCTGCGACAATGACGCCGTCTAGCTTGAAGGCCGAGTTCAGATAAGTGGTCAGCGTTGAAATAGATTCCTGACTTTCCAGGTCCAGCAGCAACTTCTGAACCACCTGGTCTGAAATGTGGGCAGCGGATTCGTTCGATCTGGCGGTGCCGTAGACGTTAGCCCCAGCCGCAATCAGGCTGGTGGCAAACTCACGCCCTAGCCCACCAGATGCACCGACAACCAAAATGTTTTTTCCAGAGAAGTTCATTCATTCTCCAACCCGCATCTAGCAAGGCTTATTTCGAAGTAACAAAGAATCTTGAACGAAGCACAAAAAGTAGACTTGGAGCTCAACCGAGGCAAGGAGACCTTTTATGAAATACGCCGCTTTGAGCCTTGCTTTGCTTTTGAGCCTCGCCGGATGCACCGCTTCGCAAGAAGCAACAGTGGGTGAGTGCGATGGTGTGGTGGTTGAGGTTAACTTCGGCGCTTTAGGTGCTGATCAGATTTCTCAGTGCATCTGGTTCGAAGGCGATGAGATCTTGGCCAAAGATGTCCTTGCTCAAGCTGGAGTGGAGATCCAAGGAACAATCACTTACCCAGATCAAATTGTTTGCCGAGTCAATGGCCTTCCTAGCGCAACCGAACCGTTGGAGATTGAAGGGCAAGAGCCATACCTAGAACCCTGTGCTGATATGCCACCAGAGTTTGCCTACTGGGCACTTTGGATCAAAGCCAGTCCAGCCGCCGAGTGGGAGTATGCCCCCGAAGGTGCGGCGACTTTGAAGCTGGCTCGAGGCGAGGCTGTCGGCCTGGCGTTTGCCTCTGGTGACCAAGCACCAACACCTACTGAGTGATGTTCTCGCTAGCTCGGCAAGTTCAATTGGCCATTTTGTTGCCAATGGGATTCTTGCTGGCTAGAGCGCTTTACGCCGGGCTCTTCGGTGGCGCAAGCCAGGGTGAAATTCTGCTGCTTGATCTGCCAAAGATTAGTCTTGCCGGACCCTTTGCCCATGTGTCTTTGTTCGGACCGATTTACTTGGACGGGCTAATCGCCAACCTTTCGTCTGCCGTGCCATTTGCGCTGTTTATGTTGATTACTGGACTAGCGGTTGTCCTTGTAAAGCCAGCCCACCTCTTTCTGCTGGCAAAGAAGTTGCCCGGATTTGCGCCACTGATTTCGGCTTTGGCGATTGGGTGGATTCAAATACCCGCTCTGATTCAAGCTTCTACTCGAATCGGCAAGGCAGTCAGCCTCCGTGGGGAAAAGCGGGTGCGAGCTTTGCTGCCAATTCTCGAAACCGCGATTGGCACCGCCCTGGCAATCGCGCAGCGTTTAGCGCTCACGAAGTCAAGCAAGTCGTCCTCTGCCTCAAGGCTTTTGGTGAAGGACGTTTCTATTGCGCAGTCTGGACTAAACGAGATTAATCTCAGCTTGGGGCCAGGGGAGTGTCTTGTGATTTCCGGTCCAACTGGAAGTGGTAAGAGCAGCCTGCTGATCGCCGCAACTGGCCTAGCTTCCGAGTTGGGGCTGGCGGTCAGAGGGCAAATACAAAGCCCAGGTCAGCTTGGCCTTGTTTTGCAGCAGGCGCGCGAGCAGCTTTTTGGACCCTTGGTTCGAGATGAAATCTCAACCACGATTCAGTTTGGACTCGACGCAAAAATGAATCGACCGGTTCAGCAGTTGAGCGAGGGTGAATCCGTTCAGGTCAGCCTGATCCGCGAACTGCAGAAGCAACCAAAGCTGCTCATCCTGGATGAGCCATTCGCTGGTTTGGATGAGCAGGCCTGCTTGGAATTAGTCTCAATCTTGAAGAGCTACTTGGCGGGCGGCGGAGCGTTGCTGGTGGCAGAGCATCGTCCTGAGCTGCTGGCCGAGATCACCACCTCGTCTGAACACATTTCGAACGGTCGCGTTGTGCCCGGAAGTTGGAAGCCAAAGCCAGTTCGGGCCGAGAGAAAAACTCCACTTATGCCGCGCGATGAGGTCTTTAGGTTCGAGGCCGGCTCGATTGGCTATCGCGAACAGGTTCTTGTCGACAACCCTGCGCTCACTATTCACCAATCTGAGGTCATCGCCCTCACCGGAGCAAATGGAGTTGGTAAATCAACATTGCTCAATGCCATCGAGGCAAGCTCTCAAGACTTCGTTTTAGTCCCTGAGCTAGTGAGTGACTTCTTTGTAACAACCTCCCTTGCCCAGGAGTTAGCAAGAGCAGACAAGGTGGCCAAGATGGATAGTGGCTTTACCTTGGCGAACCTTGAATCAATTCTTGGGTTTGTCCCAGATTTAGAAACGCACCCAAGAGACCTCTCCGCGGGAACCCAACTCGCCCTGGCGATCGCAATGCAGCTGAGCCACAAACCAAAGGTTTTGCTCATTGATGAACCTACCAAGGGGTTTGATCCACAGGTCAAAGCACAGGCAATTGCCACCTTGGAGTGCGTGAGGGAGACGGGCTGTGCCGTGGTTTTTGCTACCCACGATCGCGACCTGGTTGAGCAGCTTGCCACCACCGTGTACCAAATTTCCGATGCCAAGCTAAAGCAGATTGGCAAGGTGTTTGCATGACCTTGAACCTGCAGCGTTTTGGCCTGATTGCTGTTTCCCTGATTGGGCTAACCGGATTTCTATGGCCGCTTTGGCTGCCGCAAGCTGTCGGGAACTCTGACTCAACATCGGGCTGGTTGGCGATAGCGCTGCTACCTTTGCTGGCCATAACTGCGCTCTGGTTTGCGCAGGGCAAGCTGGCGGGGCCTCGGCAGATTGCGCTACTTGGATTGCTGGCGAGCATTGCCGCGGCAACCCGCATCGCGACCAGCGGTGTTGGTGGCTTTGAGTTGATATTTGTGGTGGTGATTCTCGGGGCAGCAGCGCTTGGAGCTAGATTTGGCTTCCTACTCGGAGCCAGCGCAATCCTTTTATCATCGCTGTTCTTTGGCGGTATTGGCCCCTGGACTGCCTTCCAGATGTTTGCTGTGGGCTGGGTCGGCGCTGGAGCCGGATTGCTTGGAAAGCGTATGGGCAAAAAGCTAAAGAGCTGGCAGCTTGCCAGCTACGCAGTGGTTTCAGCCTATGTCTTTGGCCTAATCATGAACCTCTGGTTCTGGCCGTTTGCGGTTGGCCCACAAACTTCAATATCGTTCGATGGCGATGCATCGCTGGGGCAGAACCTAGTTAGCTTCCTCGCCTACAGTTTGGTCAGCTCAACACTCACCTGGGACACCGCGAGAGCGGTAAGTTCTGCTGTATTGATCCTGCTGATCGGCAAGCCCTTCATGCAGACACTTAGGCGCTACAAGTTTTAGACCGAAAAGTACTTCGCCTCTGGGTGGTGGAAAACAAAGGCATCGGTAGATTGCTCAGGGTGCAACTGGAGCTCTTCGCTCAATTCGATACCTAACCGCTCTGGCCTCAATAGCTCAACCACCTTGCGGCGATCTTCCATGTCCGGGCAGGCTGGGTAGCCAAGTGAGAACCGAGCTCCGCGGTATTTCAGATCGAAGTAGCCTGAGATGTCACTCGGGTCCTCATTTGCAAAACCTAGCTCGGCGCGAATTCTGCTGTGCCAAAACTCGGCTAGTGCTTCGGTTAGCTGCATGGCAAGACCGTGCAGCTCCATGTAATCGCGGTAGGCATTCGCCTTGAATAGCTTTGCGGTGAAGTTGTCCACGTTGCTGCCAACCGTCACCAATTGCAGCGGCATCACATCGATCTGGCCAGACTCTCTGCTCTTGACAAAATCTGCCAGGCAGAGGTGGCGATCCCGTCGCTGACGCGGGAAGCTTAAGCGCAAACGCTCGGCGCCAATCTCGCCCGATGCGCCATCCGGTGCCAAAAGTCCTGGCTTGCCAAGCACACCGGTTGGGTCATCTGCGTGGTGCAACACCACGACATCATTACCCTCGGAGTAAACCGGGAAGTAACCGTAGGCAACCGAGGCATCAAATACCCCCTCAGCCAAGATTCGATCCAGCCAGTAGCGCAGCCTCGGGCGGCCCTCTGCCTCAACTAGTTGCTCGTAGCTGGTTTGGTCATCACCTCGAGATGGCTTCAGGCCCCACTGCCCCATAAAGGTTGCTCGCTCATCCAAGAACGATGCGTAATCTGCCAGCTTCAAACCGCGAACCAACCTGGTGCCCCAGAACGGTGCGGTTGGGACTGGGTTGTCGGTTGCGACATCCGAACGAGTTGGCATGTCTTCCGGCTCGGTGAGGGTGACGGTGGTCTTGGCGTGGATGCGCTTTTTCAGAGCCGGCAAACCCACAGTTTCTGGGTCAGCCCCACGGGCTATTTGCACTAGCGGCTCCATTAGCGCAAGGCCCTCGAAAGCGTCTTTGGCATAGCGAACTACACCTGGGAATTGACCCGCAAGATCATCTTCCACGAAGGCCCTGGTCAGCGCAGCGCCTCCGAGAATCACCGGCCACCTCTTTGCCAAACCCCTGCTTTCAAGCTCCTGAAGATTTTCCTTCATCACCAAGGTAGATTTCACCAGCAAGCCCGACATGCCAATTACATCGGCATTGTGCTCTTCGGCGGCGGCAATAATCTCTGAGATTGGCTGCTTGATGCCGATGTTGATTACCTGGTAGCCATTATTGGTAAGGATGATATCGACCAGGTTCTTGCCGAT
>JACCEA012137347.1_pt1 | contig 16758 bp, 16 predicted proteins | sample 7449851 | NCBI WGS metagenome assembly JACCEA01 (sample SAMN15323453, study PRJNA562643) | freshwater metagenome | isolation source: river surface water | place: USA:Blue River Watershed | collected 2017-08-18 | reverse complement strand
GGTCCGCTACCCAGCACAATCAAGTCAAATTTTGTCGAAGACATAGTTTAATGGATTTGATATCAAAATAACTTCGCAAAAATAGGTCTTTTGCTTTCAGAAAAAAATCTGTTTTACGAGGTAGTTTCTGTCCGGAAAAGTTTCTTGTAGAAGGATTTAGCAGGGGTAAACTTAATTCGGAGATACGCTTTTTCGGAGTGTATTTCTTGGGATTTACTCAAAAAAATAGGGGAAATCATTCGTTCAAGATCACTTACACTGCTTTTCAAAAAATCCAGCGACCAAATGCCGGGAGAAATTTCTATTTTTGGCGAAATCAAAAAAGCGTGTATTCATGGGATTACTAACTGGAAAAATTGCCCTAGTCACTGGAGCTTCCAAGGGAATTGGTAGAGCCATTGCCATCAAATTTGCCCAAGAGGGCGCGCAAGTGGCCTTCACCTACCTTTCAAGCGTGGAAAAAGGACTTGCCTTAGAAACTGAACTCAAAGCTTTTGGTATCACTGCCAAAGGATATCGCTCGGATGCTTCCGACTTTAAAGCAGCAGATGAATTGATCAATGCGGTGGTAGCCGACTTTGGAGGCCTGGATATTTTGGTCAACAATGCGGGCATTACGCGAGATAACTTACTCATGCGCATGACCGAAGAGTCCTGGGATGAGATCATGAACATCAACCTGAAGTCCTGCTTCAATACCGTAAAGGCGGCTACGCGTGTGATGATGAAGGCCAAGTCTGGTTCCATCATCAACATGACCTCTGTGGTCGGGGTAAAAGGAAATGCGGGCCAAGCGAATTATGCCGCCTCGAAGGCTGGAATCATCGGATTCACCAAATCCATCGCCTTGGAATTGGGGTCACGTAATATTCGTTGCAATGCAGTAGCCCCTGGATTCATTGAAACAGAGATGACTGAGGTCTTGGATGAAAAAACAGTTCAGGGCTGGAGAGATGCCATCCCGATGAAACGTGGAGGACAGCCCGAAGAAATCGCCGATGTATGCGTATTTCTCGGCTCAGATATGAGTAGCTACATTTCCGGCCAGGTGCTTCATGTCAATGGAGCTATGTATACTTAACACTTAAAACCACCTAGGTAAATAAAAACCACATGGACACCTAGAAACGAAGTGAATTCACTTTTTTCCCATGAGTCTATGTGGTTATTTTTTGCCCAATAGACAGCTAGAACAACTCTATATGCCTATGTAGTTAACTTTTTGTCCAAAAGACAACTAGTATAACTCTATGTGCCTATGTGGTTTACACTGGTTACCGATCTTTTTCCAAGAATGGATAGCGGTAATCGGTAGGGGAAACCAAGGTTTCTTTGATTGTTCGTGGGGATACCCAACGGAGCAAGTTGATCATGGAGCCTGCCTTGTCATTCGTGCCTGAAGCTCTTGCTCCTCCGAATGGTTGTTGCCCAACTACTGCGCCTGTTGGCTTGTCGTTGATGTAGAAGTTACCCGCTGCATTTTTCAATTTCTGGGTAGCCAGTTCGATTGCATACCGATCTTTGGAGAATACCGCACCGGTAAGTGCATAAGGAGAGGTTTGATCTACCAATTCCAGCACCGTTTCAAAATGCTCTTCATGGTACACGTAGATGGTCAAAACTGGGCCGAAGATCTCCTCGCACATGGTGGTGTACATTGGATCTTGGGTAAGGAGGACGGTGGGCTCTATAAAATACCCTTTTGACTTGTCATAGTTACCACCAGCAACCACTTCTACCGCAGGGTTAGCCTTGGCTTGGTCGATGTACTTAGCGATTTTGTCAAAGGATTTCTCATCGATTACCGCATTGACAAAGTTCGAGAAGTCTTCTGTAACTCCCATACGTATGGTTGCCAGGTCTTCAAGCATGTATTTTTTTACCTCCTCCCACAAGTTGCTTGGGATGTAGGCACGAGAAGCGGCCGAACATTTCTGTCCTTGGTATTCAAAAGCTCCGCGAATGAGTCCTACGGCTACGGCCTTCGGATCCGCAGATTTGTGTGCCAAGACAAAGTCTTTGCCACCCGTTTCGCCAACAATTCTTGGGTAGGATTTGTACCGAGTAATGTTTTCACCAATGGTTTTCCAAATGTGTTGGAATACCCCAGTGGATCCCGTAAAGTGAATACCTGCAAAATCAGGATGTTTGAAAATGACATCACCTGCGGTTGGTCCGTCCACATAGACTAAGTTGATCACTCCGTCAGGGACACCCGCCTCCTTAAAAACCTCCATCAGCACCTGTGCCGAATAGATTTGGGTGTAGGCTGGTTTCCATACAATGGTATTTCCCATCAAGGCTGCAGAAGTAGGCAAGTTGCCTGCAATGGCAGTAAAGTTGAAAGGCGTTAAGGCAAACACAAAGCCTTCAAGTGGACGCTGTTCCAATCTGTTCCATACCCCTGCACCAGAAACTGGCGGCTGCTGGGCATAGATTTCGCACATGTATTTCACATTGAAACGGAGGAAGTCGATGAATTCGCAAGCAGCATCAATTTCTGCTTGGAAGGCACTCTTGGATTGCCCGAGCATGGTTGCTGCATTGATTTTTGTACGGTAAGGACCTGCGATTAAATCAGCTGCCTTTAGGAAAATCGCTGCTCGCTGCTCCCATGCCATGTTTTCCCAAGCTTCTTTGGCGCCCAAAGCTGCCTGAATGGCCTGTTCTACATGTGAACTGTCCCCTTCGTGGAATTGACCCAAGATATGCTGGTGGTCATGGGGAGGAGAAATCGTTCTCGTTTTGCCTGTGCGGACCTCCTCTGCCCCGATGTACATCGGGATGTCGATTTGCTTGCCACGAAGTGTGGCCAACATGGCCTGTAATTCTTTTCGCTCAGAACTACCTGCTGCATATGATTTTACCGGCTCATTGACTGGTGTCGGCACATTGAAAAATCCCTTTAACATAGAATTTGTATTTGCGTGATTGGAAAATGCGAAGATAATGTTTCTGAAGAAATGCTGCTGTGCTTTTACTTACAAAAGCAGTTCAAGTTCCTGAAGGTGACGAATTTCGTAGGTGGCGGGAATGGGCGTCTCCTTTCCTTCTGGATTGAAATACACCTGATCGATGGACGCTCGCTGGGCACCTAGGATGTCCGAATTGGGGTTGTCGCCGATCATGAGGCAGTCCGCGGCATCTGCTTGAAGTTGCTCTAGGGCATAGTAGAAAATTCGTGGATCTGGCTTTTTATGCCCCGTAGTTTCTGAGGTGACGATCAATTCGAAGTAGCCATTCAGTCCGGATGAATTCATCTTTTTTGCTTGGGATTCATTGAACCCATTGGTGATGAGGTGCACACGGTATTTCTTTATTAAGTAGTCCAAAATTTCTTTGGAATAGGGGAATAGGTGCGGTTTGGAGGAGGTGCGGTGCATGAAGTCCTCCTCAAAGGGAGCAGGAATTGCTGCAGCATTTCCTCCAGCATGGGTAAATATTCGAGGAAAGCGTTCCCTTCGAAGTCCTTGCTTATCGATTTTACCCAGGTTGTAATCGTCCCACAATTGGTAGTTGACCGTATGAAAAGAGGAGAAAAATTGATCGAAGGTGGGGATGCCTAGGTCTTGCAAGGCATAGATTTGATAAAGTTCCGAGAGGGATTCGCGTACATTTCGATCGTAGTCCCATAACGTATGGTCTAGATCGAAGAATAAGTGCTGGTAGGTTTTCAAGAAAAATTAGCGTCTGTACTGGTTGTTTTCAATCTTATTGCTTGCCAGTTCTCGGTTGGATTTCAAGATTTCGTAAGTCTCCTGATCTTTGGTCAGGTTCGCGTCCTTTTGGATCAACTTAAAAATCTGTTGCAGGATTTCGAGGTATTCTTCCAGGATGTAGTAAAACATCCATTGATCTACCCTTCTGCTTCCGAGTAGGCCGGCATTCTTTAAGTAAATCAAGTGACGGCTGGTTTTTGTTTGCGTAAAGTCCAAAATAAGTTCCAGGTCTGAGATGCTCAATTCCTTATTCTGCATCAATAAATGCAGGATACGCACACGCGGCTCCTCCGAAAGTGCTTTAAAAATTCGCAAACCATAGTTTAAACTGATATTTTTGAGTCTCATTAGTAAGTTTTAACTTCTGGAACGAGGTGAAACGAAAATAATCGCTGAAATTGGCTTTAAATTCACAAGAAGTCCAAGATCTGCACCGCTTTGAACCCAATATTCGTGAAAATAACCCATTTATACGCGCTTATTCTGTTGTCGGGATTTTTTTTCTGCAGCCAAGCTCTTGTTGCTCAAGATAAGCAGGAAAAAAAAGTCATTCAACTTTCTGGGATTGTTCTCAATGCCGATAGTACGGATGCGGTCCCTGGGGTGAATATTTATGTTCCCAAAAAGGGGAGAGGGACAGTTTCAGGTCGATTTGGTTACTTTTCCATGCCCGTTTTGGAGGGAGATACGATCGTCTTTACGTTTATTGGATTGAAGAAACAGAGTTTTACGGTTCCTGAGAAAATGGATAAGGATCGCATTTCCTTGATCCTGACCATGGAAGTGGATGAGATTGCTTTGGCGGAGATCGAAGTCATGCCCTATCCTACGGAGGATGAATTTAAGCAAGCAGTAATCGCCATGTCCGTGGTGGATCCGATGTCCATCAGCCGAACAAACATGCGACCGGAGATGCTCCTTCGCTGGGCAGAATCCATGCCTGCCTCGGGAGGCGAGAATTTCCGAGCCTTCCAGGAGGCGCAGATGCTCCAAAATCAAGACATCTACGGCCCTAGACCTTTACGTATTTTGGATCCATTTGCCTGGTCTCAGTTCATCCGATCCATCAAACGAGGCGATTTTAAAAGCAAGTAAGGCGGATAGTCCCAGTTTTTCTGAGATTATTCAATAAATCCTTTCTAAACATTTGGTCGGATTTATTTAAAAGAATATCTTTGTGCCTCATTTCAGAAAAGCAAAATTAAAACTAGCGATAGCATGAAAAGCGATATTCATCCAAACTACAGAGACGTGGTATTTTACGACACCTCTAGTGAGTTTAAGTTTTTGACGAAGTCTACCATCGAAACCAACGAAACTATCGTGTGGACAGATGGCAATACTTACCCTGTGTTCAAAATTGAAGTGAGCTCTGAGTCTCACCCTTTCTACACTGGAAAGAAAATGTTGTTGGATACCGCAGGTCGTGTGGAGAAATTCAACAAGCGTTACGCCAAAAAGTAATTTGGACTTTCGTTCTTCGAAAAAGTCTCCCGGAGCAAAGATTCCGGGAGACTTTTTTATTTTTGTTCCATGAAGCACCTTCTCCTGTTTGACGATCCTGCCATTCGCGGATCTCTCCTTCCCTTCACTTTTACTCGGCCCATCGCCGACCTTCGGGTAGGAATTTTGAAAGTTTCTGAGAAATGGGAAAAATACGCAGGAGCAGCCATTTCCTTCTGGACGCAGGATTACCTGCAAAAATCTTTTCCACGAACAGCAGCAGAGGCAATCGCCATCAATGGCTCTTGGTTACCGGATGCGAATTCCTGGAAGCAAATCGCTGCCTTGAAAGAGGATGAGGCTTTATTTTTTGGAAAAACCCTGTTGGCTACCGCTTGTGGACCACAGGAGAAAAGCTTGGCTTTTGCTTCTGAAAAGAAAATCATTCAATTGGAGCAGGACGCTGTTCTCCTTCAGAAAACCTGGCATATTTTCCAATTCAATGCGGCGGAAATCCGAAAGGATTTTACCCTACTTACGGCGGGAAGAACGTCCCAACCCATTCTGGATCCCCACACCCGTTGCTACGGCGAGCATCAGATCTTTATTGAAGAGGGTGCGCAGGTACGTGCAGCGGTGCTCAATGCCGAAGGAGGGCCCATCTATTTGGGTAAAAATTCAGAGGTACAGGAAGGCGCCTTGATTCGAGGACCCTTTGCCCTTTGTGAAGGATCCACGGTCAATATGGGAGCAAAGCTTCGTGGCGACACCACCATTGGTCCCTTTTCCAAGGTAGGCGGAGAGGTGTCCAATTCGGTTATTTTGGGCTATTCCAACAAGGGTCATGATGGATTTTTAGGAAATTCTGTGATCGGGGAGTGGTGTAACCTAGGTGCAGATACGAATACTTCCAACCTCAAGAACAACTATGCGCCGGTCAAACTTTGGGACTACACCAAAGGAGGCTTTGCCAACACAGGACTGCAATTTTGCGGTTTGATGATGGGTGACCACAGCAAGTGCGGCATCAATACCATGTTCAATACCGGGACCGTCATTGGTGTCGGAGCCAACGTATTTGGGGATGGGTATCCCCGGAATTTCATCCCTTCTTTTGCCTGGGGTGGAGCAGCAGGATTCTCTACCTTTACCCCTCCGAAGTTTCATGAAACAGCCGAGGCTGTATATGCCCGAAGAGGGAAAGTATGGGGGACAGATGAAAAAGAAATTTTGGATAAGGTTTTTGAATTGACCAAAAGCTACAGAATTTGGGATAAAACTTCCTGACCCACCGCACCATGCAGTTTTCCTCCATACCTGGACTTCCTGAAACCAAAGAAAAGCTCCTCAACGCAGTGAAGTTGAACCATCTTGCCCATGCACTTTTGTTTCATGGACCAGAAGGCTCGGCCAACTTAACTCTTGCCTTGGCCTTGGCGAGTTACTTGTATTGCGAGGCAAAAACAGAAACCGACTCCTGTGGCACCTGTGGATCCTGCCAGCGGATGAATAAATTGATCCTTCCGGATTTGAATTTTGCCTTTCCCATAGTCGCCTCTTCCAAAGAAGAGGAGGGGGATGATGACGGGAAGGATGAGAAATCCGACCTGTTGGGCAACTGGAGAAAATTTGTCTTGGGACAGCCCTATGGCAATGTCCACGATTTTATCTACTTCAATGGCTTTGAAAAAAAGCAGTTAAACATCACCAAAGCAGCTGCTCGAAAGATGATTCAGACGCTTTCGTTGATGTCTTTTGAGGGTGGATACAAGATTATGCTGATCTGGGCACCTGAATATTTACACCCTTCAGCGGCCAATTCCTTGCTGAAGATCATTGAAGAACCACCTACCAAAACTCTTTTTCTATTGGTCACCTCCCAGGCTGATCAGCTGCTGACTACCATTTTATCACGGACCCAAAAAATTCTGGTTCGTGCCTTTACGGATGAAGAAGTCAGTGCCCATCTGGTAGAATCCGGTCAATGTGATGCCAAAGCAGCTGCGCAAATTGCCATGCTGGCAGATGGAAACCTACGCGCAGCATATCGTTTGATTGACCAAGTGGAAGACCAAACGATTCGTCAGCTGCGGGACTGGTTTCGCCTTTGCGCCACTAAAAATCTAAAGGACTTATTTGCGCTCTCCGACGATTTTCACAAAGCCGATAAGGAATCCCAAAAATCCTTGATGCTGGCAGGATTAAATGTAACGCGAGAGATTCTATTGAAAAATCTAGACTTGGATCATCTCCTGCGTACTACAGATGAGGATAGAGCATTTATTACTAACATCAGCAAGAAGGTATTGACAGAAGAGCATGCGCTTCAACTCTACCAAACTTTCAACACCGCGCATTACCATTTGGAACGAAATGGAAATGCGAAAATGATTTTCACCGACTTGTCCATGGAGATTCTCTTGATGATGTCCAAAAACTAGGGAGATGGAAAAGAAGGTTCTTGGGCGCAAAGAAAAAATCACACTTCCTGAACTTGGATTAAATCTCGTAGCTGCCAAAATTGATACGGGGGCCTACACGAGCAGCTTGCACGCGGAGGAAATTCGGATTGAGGAGGTAGAAGGGAGAAAATTACTCTATTTCAAAATCTTGATGCCTGCCCACCAAAAGTACACGGGAAAGACCCTTGCTTTTGAATCCTTCCGAGAGAAGAAAGTAAAGAATTCCTTTGGACAGGCAGAGGTTCGTTACCTTATAGAAACCAAATTGCAGCTGGCAGGAGAAACTTTCCGTGCTGAGTTTACACTTACCGATCGCTCAAGCATGAAAAACTCCATTTTGCTGGGCAGAAAAATTCTACGAGGAAGATTTCTTGTAGATGTATCCAAGACCAATTTAGGTAAACCCTACCGCAAAAAGAAATGAAAATTGCCGTCCTTTCGAGGAACCCCAAGTTATTCTCCACCCTGCGCTTGATGGAAGAAATCCAAAAGGCGGGACACGAAGCGATGGTGGTAGACCATAGTCTCTGTGATTTAATCATTGAGCAGGAGGGGCCATCGATCATTTACAAAGGGCAGCGGCTCGAAGGGGTGGATGCCATCATTCCACGAATAGGGGCTTCTGTTACTTTTTATGGTACGGCTGTGGTTCGTCAATTTGAACTGATGGGGTCATTCTCAGCGGTGACCTCGCAGGCGATCGTACGCAGTAGAGATAAATTGAGAAGTTTGCAAATTCTCTCAAAAAATGGATTGGGAATGCCCAAGACGGCCTTTACCAACTTTTCCAAAGGGGGAGAGAAGCAATTGATCGAACAAGTAAGTGGGGCTCCTGTCATCATCAAGTTATTGGAAGGTACGCAGGGATTGGGCGTAGTCTTGGCTGAAACCAAGAAAGCAGCCCAGTCTGTGGTGGAGGCATTTCATGGGCTGAAGGCCAGAATTATTGTTCAGGAATTTATCAAAGAAGCAAAGGGCGCAGACATCCGTGCCTTTGTGGTCAATGGAAAAGTGGTGGGGGCGATGAAGCGACAAGGGGCTGAAGGAGAGTTTCGTTCCAACCTTCATCGCGGAGGTGTTGCATCCGTCATCAAATTGAGCCGAGCAGAAAAACAAGCTGCGCTCAATGCAGCCAAGGCTTTAGGCCTGGATGTAGCAGGAGTGGACATGCTTCAATCTGCACGAGGCCCGTTGATTTTGGAAGTCAATAGTTCACCCGGCTTGGAAGGAATTGAAGGTGCTACCGGGGTGAATGTTGCTGCCGAAATCATCAAATTTGTGGTAGAAAGTGTGGTGAAGAAAACATCAAAACGAGAAAAACAGTGAGTCAGCAGCTTATAAAAATCGGAACACGTGCCAGTAAACTTGCCCTTTGGCAAGCGTACCATGTGGCAGACTTGCTCCAAAAAGCGGGGTTGGCATCGGAAATTGTTCCGATCGATACCAAAGGGGATCAGGTATTGGATGTTTCCATTTCTAAAATTGGTTCCAAGGGGGTTTTTACCCAAGAATTGGAAGACCAATTGTTGGATGGAAGCATTACCATTGCAGTTCATTCGGCAAAGGACATGCCTTCCAGTTTGGGGGAAGGGTTGGAGCTGATCGCTTTTTCAACCCGCGAGCAAGCGCAGGATGTGCTGCTGTCTACGAAAAAAGGAGTTTCCTTACGTGATGCCAACTTGGTGGTGGGCACTTCTTCAACGCGAAGAATTGCGACGCTCAAGCATTTTTATCCTCAGGTAAAAACCGTGGAGGTAAGAGGGAATCTTCAAACCCGAATTCGAAAAATGGAGGAAGGGCATTGTGATGCGCTGCTCTTGGCTTATGCTGGAGTACATCGAATGGGTTACTCGGACCTTTTGGCCGCACACCTAGATTTGAATGAATTTATTCCTGCAGTGGGTCAAGGTTCCATCGCTATTGAGGCATCCACGAGTCTTGATTCCAAGGTTCGCGAAGCCATCGTTGCTGCTTGCAACGATCCAGCTACCCAAGTCTGCTTGCATGCCGAGCGTGCCTATCTCCGGGTTTTGGAAGGAGGGTGCAGTATTCCGGTTTTTGCGATGGCCACACTTGCAAACAATCAGATCCAGCTTAAAGGTGGGATTGTGAGTTTGGATGGACAGCAGCGCATTGTGCTCGAAGTGACTGGACCGACTAGCCAAGCGTTGCAGCTTGGCGAATCCTTGGCCGAGAAAGTTCTCCTAGCAGGAGGAAAAACAATTTTAGAACAAATTAAACAGTCCCCACATTGATATGAACCAGAAAATGCGGATTTTATTCTTTTTCCTTTCCGTGCTGAGCTTTTCGGCTTGTGGCAAAGACAAGGATTATGTGGTCACCATTTCCACCCGACATGGGGAGATTAAGGCCATTCTTTTTGACGATACCCCGGTGCATAAGGAGAACTTTCTCGACTTGGCCGAAGCGGGACGATTTGATTCCACCCAGTTTCATCGGGTAATTCAGGGATTCATGGTTCAAGGAGGAGATGTCTTCACTAAGGAAAGCCTTCCTTACCAAAATTGGCCAACACTTCCTGCTGAGATTCGACGCAATCATGTGCATACCAAGGGGATGCTTGCCGCTGCTCGTGAAGGAGATGATAGCAATCCGCAAAAACGGAGCAATGGCTCCCAGTTTTACATTGTCCAGGGAAGGACCTATGAAGAGCAAGAGTTGACAACCGATTTTACAGCCTTACAAAAGGCGGTCTTCCAGTACATGCAATTAGAAAGCCAAAAGCAGATGAAGGAAGAATACACGCGGCTGTATCAGGAGGGGAAAATGGATAGTTTGACACAGCTCTTGCTTTCCAAAAGGGATGATATCGCCAAAACCTTATCCTTGAAACTCACTAAAGATTACAGTCCCGAACAAGTCAAGGCCTATGCCGAACTGGGGGGGACTCCTCACCTGGATTTTGAATATACCGTCTTCGGTCAAGTGATCCAAGGCTTGGAAGTGGTTGATAAAATTGCTGCAGAAAAGACTAATCGGGAGGTTCCCTTGAATCCGGTAATCATGAAGGTGACCGTTGAAAAAATGTCACGAAAGAAAATCGAAAAAGACTTTGGCTATGTCTATCCCGTCGTCCAATAAACCGAAAGTATTGATCACAGGAGCCAATGGCTTGCTGGGTCAGAAGCTGGTGGAGCAATTGGTCGCACAAGGAAATTTTGAGATCATTGCTACGGGTCGAGGCGCCTGCAGGCTCTCGGGATCAGGGTTTAGATACCAACCATTGGATATTGAAAATGAGCAAGAGGTGGAGGCGACATTGGCATTGCTTCGTCCCGAAGTGTTGATTCATGGAGCAGCAATGACCCATGTAGATGAATGTGAAAAAAATCAGAAGGGCTGTCACCTAGCCAATGTGCTCGCAACTTCCTATTTGGTTCGTGCGGCGGAGAAGGTTGGAAGTCACTTTATTTTTGTGTCTACAGATTTTATTTTTTCGGGGGAGGATGGGCAAAATCCCTATACCGAGGAAGCGCTCCCTGATCCAGTTAATTTTTATGGAAAATCGAAATTAGAAGGAGAGGAGCTCATCAAGGGTTCTACCTTGAAATGGGCGATTGTGCGAACAGTCTTGGTCTACGGCCTCGCCAATGACTTGAGTAGATCCAATATCATTCTCTGGGTGAAGTCCTCCTTGGAAGCAGGCAAACAAATTCAAGTGGTGGATGATCAGGTGCGAACTCCTACTTTGGCTGAGGATTTGGCTGCAGGATGTATTTTAATTGCCGAGCAAGGAGCCACGGGGGTTTTCAATATTTCAGGATCCGAATTGCTAACTCCTTACGACATGGCCATACAGACAGCCGATTACTTTGGCTTAAACAAGGAGTTGATTGTTCGCACGGATTCTACCCGATTTACTCAACCGGCACGTAGACCGATGAAGACGGGATTTGTTATCCAAAAGTCGGTAGATCAATTGGGGTATCGACCTAAAACTTTCATGGAAGGGATAGGTATTTTGGCAAAACAAATTACCTTAGCCTCTACCTGATTTTTTAAACATTTAATTATCAATCCAATATGTTATGGCGGCAAATACAAATCCAGAGGAAAGAGGTCAATTCGGTTCCAGTTTGGGATTCATCATGGCGGCGGCTGGATCAGCCATTGGCTTGGGTAATATTTGGAGATTTCCTTACCTCACTGCCGAAAATGGAGGTGGAGCATTTGTTTTTGTCTACATCCTGTGTGTGTTATTGGTAGGCTTACCTTTATTGTTTAATGAAATTGGGTTAGGAAGAAAGTCGGGGAAAAATCCCATCGGAGCAGTTCGCGATACGGGAGGGAATAAATTTTGGCAACTAGCAGGTGTACTCTGTGTGCTGGTATGCTTTTTTGTTTTCAGTTACTATTCAGTTATCGCGGGTTGGACGGTAGGTTACATTGCTACAGAGGTGCTTAATATTCCTGTAGATTTTGAGGAATTTATAAGAAATCCAGTCTATGTCATTCCACTGACCTTTGGCTTTATCTTGGTGACCATCCTGATTGTCTTGGGAGGTGTTTCTGGAGGCATTGAAAAAGCGAGTATGTACCTCATGCCTTTGTTGTTTTTGATTATTCTATTTATCGCAGGAAGGTCTGTTACGCTGGAAGGAGCAGGAGCAGGGATTGAATATTATTTGAATCCTGACTTCTCGAAAATCAATGGAACAGTGATCCTACAAGCCATGGGGCAAGCATTTTTTTCCATGTCTGTAGGTTGGGGTTTAATGATTACGTTCGGTTCTTATTTGGACAAAAAATCCAACATCCTAGGCGCAGCAGGATGGATTGCGGGGATGGATACCGCTGTGGCCTTATTGGGAGGCTTGATGGTATTTCCTGCTTTATTTGCACTTTTGGGGCCTGAGTATCTAGCAGAAGGTCCAAGCTTGGTTTTCAAAGTGCTTCCTAAAGTTTTTGATGCCATGCCGGCAGGGAATATTATTGGAGGGTTGTTTTTTGTTCTTTTGATGGTAGCGGCGCTGACATCGACCATTTCCATGCTTGAAGTTCCTGTGTCCTATTTGATTGACGATAGAAAGTGGAGCCGTAAAAAAGCGGCTTGGGTAGTGGGTATAGCTGCCATGGTTTTTTCGGTACCTTCCTCCTTGTCTTCTATTGAAGGGAATATTTTTGCCGAGATTCGCTTTAATTTTCTAGGCAATGAGTTGATTGGCTTTTTTGGGGCCATGGACTTTATTTTTGGAACTTTCGCAGTAATTCTAATTAGTTTGATGCTAGCCTTGTATACAGGCTGGGCCAAGAAGATTGGAGACTTTGCAGATGAACTCGCCCTTGGAGCCCCTGGATTTACAGGAATATATCGAATGGCCTGGATCTTCTTTATCAAGTGGATCTGCCCCTTGGTGATTTTGATCCTGCTTTTGAAAATGGTTGGAGTTTTTGGTACAGCCTTGGATCATTAAATCCCGACTTTAGGAAATTGGGGTTTTATACTCTCCTTCTTGTCCTCATTTCAGGCATAAGGAACCATTGAATCAAAAAATACGTACACTAAAGTTCTTCTTACTTCGTTTTGGCAGAAGAATTGTATGTGTGATTGTACTTTGATTTTCCAACCTAACCTGAAGCATTATGAAAAAGCTAGCCTTAATTATTTTAGTTTCCCTGAGTTCACTCTCCCTATATGCCCAAAAAAACGGGGTAGGTATTAAAGCGGGATTGAGTAGTACACAAGTAGATTTTGAAGGTGAACAACTTGTTCCCAATGGTGCGCAAATGGGGTATCATGTGGGGGTATTTGCACGATTTGGAGGGGTTGGATTTTTTGTACAGCCTGAGGTGTTGTTTACGCAAACTAGCGGAAAATTTAAGCTTGAATTGCCTCCAGTAAGCAGTATTTCTTCCAGTTCCTATGAGGCTAAATTTAACCGCTTGGATGTGCCTATAATGGCTGGATTCAGAATGTTGAAAATCGTCCGCATCATGGCGGGTCCAATTGCAAGCTTTAACATTGATTCTTCTTTGAAGGATGCAGGTACAACCGTACAAAACATAGACTTTAAAAAGGCCACTCTCGGCTACCAAACTGGTGTAGGAGTAGATCTAGGAAATCTTTCCATTGAAGGAAAATACGAAGGAGGTCTGAGTAGATTTACAGAGAATGTGGGTTCTTATACCGCAGATAACCGTCTCAATCAATGGGTACTTTCCGTAGGAATAAAACTATTCTAAATCTTATTAGCGAAAGCTAAAAACTAAAAAAGCCCTTCCAAATTTAATTTTGGAAGGGCTTTGCTGTTAAAAAGGGTTCTTATTTGTTTTCCATCACCAAGGGGGCTGGTGTAGCCCACTTGTGAATTGGCTTCAAGTCCACTACATAGACGCTTCGACCATGCGTACCCACGATGAGGTGGTTTTCACGCTCTTGGATGACCATGTCGTAAATGGCCACATTAGGGATTTGGCCTTGGAATAAGTTCCAATTTTTTCCTGTATCCAAACTTACATACAAGCCATGGTCCGTTCCCAAATAAAGCAGATTGGGCATTTTTGGATCTTCAATAATGATATTCACCGACTCATTGGGAAGGTTGGAAGCGATGGATGTCCAGGTCTTTCCATAGTCTTCGCTTTTGTAGACATAAGTGGTGAACTCATCGTAGCGGTAGCCATTGAGGGTAATGTAAACTAGGCCCTCTTTGGCAGCTGAAGGAGAGATGCTGCTCACCCAGCGATCTTGGGGAAGACCTGCATTCAAACTGGTCCAGCTTCCGCCATTGTTGCGGGTTACCCAGACATTCCCGTCATCCGAACCTGCATAGATGGTTCCAAACTCAAGGGGTGATTCTTCCACTACGGATAACGTCGCAAAAGGCACATTGCCACTCTTTTGATTTTTAGTTAGATCTGGAGAGATCGTGGTCCAGGTATTTCCTTGATCTAGGGACTGGTATACGTACTGTGACCCCATGTAGACGATGTCTTGGTTGTGGTAGCTCAGCTCTGCTGGGGTTCTCCAGTTCCAACGGTTCGGAGCTTTTCCGATGTCGTGTCCTGGGGTAATGCGCTTGCGTTCATTTGTTTTTTTGTTGATGCGCACGTAGTTTCCAAACTGGGACCCTGTGTACACGATGTCGTTGTTGCGCGTATCTACCGCTACCACCATGCCGTCACCTCCATACAGGGACTCCCAAGGATCTTCAGGTGCGTTGGTAGATTTGCCATACCATACCCCGTTGTCTTGCATGCCGCCATAGATGTTGTAAGGTGTGGCATTGTCTACCATGATGGAGTAAAACTGTGAAATGGGCATTTGGGTATTCAAGTGATCCCAACGAGAACCTCCTCCGTAACTTCTATACAATCCTCCATCGTTACCCAAAAGAATGTGCTTGCTGTCCTTAGGATTGATCCACATGGCCTGGTGGTCGGAGTGAGGTCTGCCAATCGAATCAGTACGGGAAAAATTCTTTCCGCCATCCCGTGAAACTAATAGCGGTACCCCAAGTACAAAAATTTCATTTTCGTCGCTGGTGCTGACACGAATTTCCCCAAACCAATAGCCGTAGGTATTGTACAATTGGGTGATGTCTGATTCAGATACTAGGGTCCAGTTTTTTCCACTATCCGTAGATCGATAGACCTCAGCCCCTTTGATCGGTGCGCCAAACATGGCTGCATTCGCATCTACTGCGCCTCCTAGGTAGTTCGCAATTTGAGTAGTGGTGATTTTACCGGTTTTTAATTGTCGCTTCAGTTCTACAGGAGTGTATTTGCTAGCAAACTGGTTTCTGCGTAGAAAAGACTCCAATTTCTTGTCTTCCAAGGCCAAGGCCTGATCCAAGGTCATGCTTGCAAAATCTTCTAGCTTCAAAGGATTCTCTTCCTGTTGTTGATTGCCACGCTGTCTTGGAGCAGGAGCCGGCTTGTCTGATTTGCCTTGATTGTCCAAAAGGGCATAGACCACGTCTGGACTGGAAAGGCTAAAGTCAAAGCCGATTCTTCCTACGAATTCATCCTGTGGAAATCCATTTACTGATTTTTTCCAGGTATCTCCTCCGTCTTCTGATCTCCAGATGGTAGAACCCTTGCCATTGCCAATAAAGTCATGCGCTTGGCGGATCCGCTCCCAGCTTGCTGCAAGAAGAATGTTTGGATTGGTCGGATGCAATTTGATGTCAATGACTCCAGTATTGTCGTCGATGTAAAGCACCTTCTTCCAGGTTTTGCCTCCATCAACAGTCTTGTATAGACCTCTTTCTTTATTCTTGGAATACAAAGCCCCCATGGAACCCACCCACACGATGTCGGGGTTGGTTGGGTGAACTTGAATCTGTCCGATGTGGTGGGAATGAAGCAAGCCCATCATCTGCCAGCTTTTTCCGCCATCTACGGATTTGTAAAGACCGGCTCCTGCGTAGGTAGATCGGCTTGAATTGCTTTCTCCTGTACCCACCCAAAGCACCTCGTTGTTGGATTTGGATAACGCCATGGCGCCGATGCCTAGCGCAGCCTGGTGATCAAAAATAGGAGCAAATGACTGTCCATTGTCGGTAGTTTTCCAAACCCCACCCGAAGCCGCAGCCACATAAAAGGTGTTGGGATTGGTGGCAACCTCAATGTCGATGATTCGGCCAGACATATTGGTAGGCCCTACGTTTTTGGCTTTAAATTCAGCCAAAGGTGAAGAGGAAAGTAGCGCGCTATGCTTGTTTATGGACTCCTGAAGTGCCTTTTCTGTGGTTGGCGCGATGGTCTGTGCACCAACTTCAAGGGATAGGAGCCCGCCAAAAAGCAAGAGGGCAAGGGTTGATTTTTTCATAGTGGATAGAATAAGTATTTCAAGTTAGAAATTCAGGATGGATTCGAATCGAAAATTAGATGAACCCAATATTTGTCAGGGTAAAAGGTAGTTGACCCTAGTTGGTTTGAAATTGGAATGCGAAGTCTTGGTTTAGCATACCATTTTTTAGCCAATCAAGTTGCCAGCTTCATCCCAGACGGCCACCTTACTCCGGTCATCTGGTTTGAGGTATACTCCAGCATATTTTTCAGGATTGGATAGGCCATGTTTGGCAAGTACTGCGGCAGGAACTCCATCCCAGACGTTCGGCACGTTGCCTTGGTAGCCCATGTAGTTCCATCCTTCTTGGGTAGAAAAG
>JACCEA010351542.1_pt1 | contig 16758 bp, 15 predicted proteins | sample 7449851 | NCBI WGS metagenome assembly JACCEA01 (sample SAMN15323453, study PRJNA562643) | freshwater metagenome | isolation source: river surface water | place: USA:Blue River Watershed | collected 2017-08-18 | reverse complement strand
CTTGAAACTTCAGAACGTCCGCGCGCACAACGGGAGAATTGATGAGATACAATCTGAGAGCATCTGCACCATACTGTTGAACAACAATCGTCGGATCGGGATAGTTCTTTAATCGTTTCGACATTTTCTTTCCATCCGCGGCAAGAACTAAGCCATTAACAATCAAATTCTTAAATGCAGGTTTGTCAAATAAGCATGTAGAAATAACCATTAAGGTATAAAACCAGCCCCTAGTTTGATCTAATCCTTCTGCAATAAAATCAGCAGGAAATCCATTTTCAAAGCGATCAGCATTTTCGAATGGATAATGCAGTTGCGCATATGGCATGGATCCAGACTCGAACCAGCAGTCGAACACCTCATCGACGCGGCGGAGAAGTCCTTTACCTTTTTTGGACGGAATTGTCACAGGATCAACAAATTCCTTGTGCAAGTCAGTCAACCGAACTCCAGACAATTGCTCAAGCTCCTCAACAGATCCAACAGCAATAATTTCTTCCAAATCATCAGAGATCCACAAAGGAATAGGTGTTCCCCAAAATCTATTTCTGGAAATAGCCCAGTCCTTAGCATCTGCAAGCCAATTGTGAAATCTCTTTTCTTGGACAAATGCTGGAACCCAATATGTAAGAGCATTATTGGCGAGTAGTTGCGGTTTTAGCTTTTCAACTGCAACAAACCAAGAAGGAACAGCTTTATATATTAAAGGCGTATCAGATCTCCAGCAAAACGGATAAGAGTGGATATAAACTTCCTTTTGAATTAGGCGTCCACAAGATTTTAGCTTAGCACAAATATCATTGTCAGCTTCCTTCACATGACGACCAACGAAATCAGGCACTTCCGCAGTGAAGCGACCATTTGAATCTACTGGACAAGGCAAGTCATCACCTTTGGTAACTATACCATTCATCATGCATACACGGTAGTCATCTTCACCGAAAGCGGGGGCTTGATGTACAATACCCGTTCCACCATCTTCAGTAACGTAGTCATCACCAACCACAACAAATGCATTGAGACGGGGGAAGTAATTGAAAAGTGGCTCATACTTCACACCCAACAACTTTTCACCCTTAAAACGGTCAAGGACTTCATACAGCTCAGCCTTGCGCTCTTCGGTGCAATCCGCTTTAGCCACTTCTGGAAGAATTTGGCTCAAACGTTTTTCCAGCAAAATAAATATGCGATTGCGAGTTTTGTCGAAAATCTTCACGTAGTCGAACTTTGGATTTACGCACAACGCTAAATTACTAGGCAAAGTCCAAGGAGTAGTAGTCCATGCCAGCAGCGAAACTGTGGGATCTCCAATCACAGGGAAGCTCACAACTGCAGCAGGATCGTTAACATCTTTGTAGTTAAGACCAGCTTCAAAATTTGACAAAGGAGTGCCACAAAAAGTAGAGTACGGCATAACTTTATAACCACGATATACCAAACCTTTTTCAAACATGGTTTTAAAAACCCACCAAACCGACTCCATGAATTCAGGATCCATAGTCTTGTAATCATTCTCAAAATCTATCCACCGACCTAAACGGGTAACGGTTTTTTCCCATTCTCCAGTATATCTTTGAACGATACCACGACATTCATCATTGTATTTGTCAACACCCATCTCTAAGACCATTTGCCGGCCAGTAATATTGAGCTTTTTGTCAATTTCGTACTCAACTGGCAAGCCGTGACAGTCCCAGCCAAATCTGCGAGAAACGTAATGACCAGTCTGGTGAGCGAATCGTGTCACGGTATCTTTTATAGTGCCTGCAAGAATGTGCCTTGAAAAAACACAAGATAAAACGACATTTTGACAATACTAATTTAGCTACATTCATTTACCCGTAGTGAGGCAAACCAGTGGCAAAAGGTGGCCCATCGTAAAATGTGTATTCTGGTCGTCCCTCTGAAAGTTTCAGAGACGTTTGGAAAGCATCAATGCGCTTCCAATAATCAAGCACATGTTGCTCTTCAACAGAGAAGTCAACCTTGTCTGTAACTCCTGAAAACTTCGACATACTGTAATTATGGTAAAATGAAAGCCGTTAAAATTGCTTTTTACAATGCCACAGCATACAATAAAAATATTATAATGCATTATGTAAGGCCTAATATCAGCTGTAGTTTGGTTCCCACCATTCATTTTCATTTTCGAAATAAGCAAATGTATAATAATGACAAGAATACATAAATTGTTCATTTGTGTACAAATATTTAATACCACCGAGGTATTTTAAAAAGGAAGTAAATTTCGAACTTTCGAACAGTTTGAATGATATTGATTCCAGATTTCGAACAGACAAACCGTTTAGTGTATTTCAGTGGTTTGGGTTTGTAGGATATGGCCCATCGCGAATTTGGAGAACTCAACTTTGAAGCTGGGCTTCCACCGGTGGAAGTACCGACGAGGAACGTTATGGACCCTTGTGAAGGTTTACGTAATGACATCATTGGTGCATATGAGAAATATTCAACGCCCTTTGGGGACAAACCTATTATTTATTGTGATTGGATTGCCAGTGGGAGATGCTTGAACAGTTTGGAACAGTATATGTCTTCTGAAGTTATGTCGTACTATGGAAATACTCACACTACCACATCTGTAACTGGGCACCAGTCAACTTGTTTTCGTCATGAAGCACGTCAAATCATCGCGGAATCTGTAAACGCTAAAATTACTGGCAAAGCATCTCAAGATCTGGTTTTGTTCTGTGGAAATGGAACTACAAGTGCTGTTAAAAGGTTAATATCATGTTTAGGTCTTCAAATTCCTCTTTCATTCGGCGAAATAGAAACCGCACGTCCAATTATTTTTATTTCAAAGTTGGAACATCATTCAAATATACTGCCGTGGCGAGAAAGTTGTGGTTTGGTAATTGAAATCGAGTATGATGAAGAAACTGGTATTTCCTTTCCAGATTTGGAGGCAAAGCTGATATTTTATAAGGACTATAAAGTTAAAATCGGCTCGTTCAGTGCTGCCAGTAATATCACTGGCCAATTGATAGATACTGATCGGATTTCAATAATGATGCATCGTTTTGGAGGTTTGGCCTTTTTTGATTACGCAACAGCTGCACCTTATGTGAAAATCGATATGAATCCCACCCATTCTGATCCTACCCTAACCGCACTGGCGGCAAAAGATGCCATATTTTTTTCGGGTCACAAATTTCTTGGTGGACCAGGATCTTCAGGGGTTTTGATTGTGAAAAAGATGATATTCCCACAAGCACAGGAAGCCCCATCTGGCGATATCGGAGGTGGAACGGTGTTTTATGTTACCTCTGATTATCACAGATTTTTGTCCAATAGAGAAGAACGAGAAGAAGGGGGAACACCATCTATCTTAGGTGATATAAAGTTAGGCTTAGTCCTTCACTCAAAGGGTCTTATTGGTGCATCATGGATTGAACTAAGAGAGTTTGAAATCTATAATTATGTTGCTAAGCGGCTTGAGAGTGATTCTCGTATTGTGATACTTGGTGGATTGCGAAAGTCTAAGAATTTGCCCATATTCTCATTTTTGGTGCGAAGTTTAGATAGTTTTCTTCATTTCCATTTTGTATGCGCTCTGTTGAATGATTTGTTTGGAATACAGTGCAGAGGAGGGTGCATGTGTGCTGGTCCTTTTGCTCAGCTACTGCTTGGTATCACTCAAGATGCAAATCAGATGATAGAATCAGCGTTGCTGGACAAGCATGAGGTTTTGAGACCTGGATTTACTAGAGTTTCTTTTCCGTATTGGCTGACGCAATCTGAAATCGATTTTATAGTCGACGGAATTCTATTTGTTGCTGAACATGGCCCCAAGTTTTTGAGGCAGTATCGGTAAATTATATTTGAATTATTTTCCGGGAATCATTAATTTATTTTGTTTGGGTTTCAGATACAATCCTAAAACAGGAGAATGGGCACATTCTACCCGCCTTACTCGGTTTCCAGAAAGGAATTGGTTGAGCAATTTTAGGTTTGGATCAACTAAAGTGAGATTAATTGGAATAGCTTGAATTTCATTCTCATATGACTATGGTTACATAGGTTTCACCATTGACTGCTCTTGATGCAATCGATCAAATGTGGAAAAATGAAAATAGAGACACGTTGTTGAAGTTGGTAAAAGAAGATGTTGCGAGGATTCTTAACAGCATTGAGGTCAGCAATCGTCCAGACATAGCTGTCGGTAGAAGTTTGACTGCGAATAACTTGTTTGATGCTGATTCCCTCCGGTGGTTCGTTGTCGCCGAAGATTTTAAGAATAACTTTTACCAAAATGTGGGATATGATATAGCTGGACCACTGTGCCCTTCTAAGCTCCATGGTAATTTTTTGTCATCTCAGGGGGGATTTAATGGGGTTGAATTGACAGCGTATGCAATTCAACGAGATGCAAAGTTGATGAAACGAAATCATGACCGCATCAATATTCCCAGATTTCTTTTATTATTTTATGGCGAAGATACGGCCACACCACTTCGGGATCTACTCTGGAAGAATATGACAAAATTTGTCAACACTCGACAGACTGTGGCAGATTCAACTTCTGCGAGTAGCACATCAATTAACCATCTAGATTTACCTACAAAAGCTCTTCAGACTAAAGTTTTAAAACCTGATCCAGCAATTCCACCAGTTACCTCCAATTGTGGTGGTAAGATTTTGTGTTTTGTTCTTCTACCTTATATTATTCCAGTGGTTTCTAGTTGAGGAGTGTTCTACCATTAAAAAGAGTAGTGGCCCTGGATACTTTTTCCCTGTCATTGCATCTGCAGAACCTAAATTCGTGAGTCCTCCAAAAAAGATAATGAAGCTGGTTGGCCAAGCTATAAAAGAGTGGGGTATGATTCAGGATGGTGACAAGTTACTCTTAGGGCTATCAGGCGGAAAAGATTCATTGGCATTGTTGCATATTCTTAAAGCTCTTCAAGTAGGTTTTAATTATGTTGTTCATAAAGATTGACCTGAATGATCAACCCACCCAATCAGAAACGTGCACCGATAAAATTTGAAATATCGTGTGCCACTGTCGACCCTCAAACTTCATCTTTTGATCCATCCCCCTTAATTCCCTATGTTCAGAGTTTGGGAGTACCCTACCACTATTTATCGGAACCAATTGTTGAATTAGCCAAGTCGAAAATGCAAGGGGATTCATTGTGTGCATTTTGTTCTAGATTTAAACGTGGTTTGCTATATTCTTGTTGTCGGACATATGGATATAATAAACTTGTTTTGGCTCAACATCTCGACGATTTGGCAGAAAGCTTTTTCATGTCGTTACTGCATAATGGACAGGTGTGACAACTTTTGTAATTTCAAATTTTCTTTGTGAAAACCTATTTGCAGGTGCGGACCATGAAAGCAAATTATTCTATCGATGCAGGAGATGTTAGGGTTATTCGCCCGCTCTGCTACGTACGAGAAACTGCCACGAGAGATTTTAGTCAGAACTCAGCTTTCCCGATTATCAACGAAAATTGCCCTGCTTGTTTTGAGGAACCAAAAGTAAGTTCCCATTTTTGTTGAGTTATTCTTGTTAATCGATTGGGATAGGAGCGAGCGCGTGTAAAGAAGTTGCTTTCCCAAGAAGAAGCTATGGTACCTTCGCTTTTTTATAATATGAGGAAAGCGTTGCTTCCGTTAATGCATGAAGAAACTTATGAAGCAATGCATCGAGTTACGCAATTAGTGGAAGAGGCGGGCTACAAAGAAACAGATCGTAGAAAAGACTTTTCCTCCAAAAGAGGTACTTGCAGTGCGTCGCAAAGTGCTGTCAGTGATTCAACTGATCTGAATAGCAACAAACGATCTAAAATCGATTTTGTAGACTCAAAATCGTTGGAGCTAAGAACTTCATTTGATGAAGTAATGAATGGAGAAGTAGAATGCATTGGGGATTATTGTGCGCCATGTTTTGAAATTGTCTGATTCTCCATATAGTAATAATTTATAAGCTATGAAAGTTCTTGTAGCCTCTTATTGAGACTGATACAGAATTACAGTACTATCCGATCTTGAAATGGTATATTGTTGCATATTGGATGGAATTTCAATCATAATGGGATGAAGTCGTTTCATAATTCATATTTTGCGTCTACAAATTGTAGAAGAATCCATAATAAATCATCCAGAAAATCATACCTGGTGAAATTGAACATTTATTCAGGCAACCATGGTATTATAAATAGCGGAGCATTCTCAACTTTCTCAACAACAGCAGTTTTCTAGTAATCCCACTGAACTTCACCAGTATGAATATTGTGCCAATACATTTGTCCCGTTTCATCGTCAATGTAGGAGGTCCAACCATTTCCATATCCTGGTCGAGAAGCTGTACTCCCGGCGATGGAGCTAGCTGCTGAATGCAATCCATCAGGTAGTGTCCACGAAGCTTCTCCCTAAAATCATTTTGAGTAAATATTATTAGAATATTCCATTTTTCGCCAACTTACTGTGCTATTATTATACCAATATTTTGCTTGCGCTTGTTCATCCCAATATTCCGTCCACCCATTTTGATCTCTCATTTCGGAATCTCCATAAAAACTATCCTCGTGGTCTGTAGAATAATCTGTCATCCCACCAGTGCTTTCATAACCCGACTCCGAAACATCATCGCGATTATCATATAAATTACTTCCAGACAATCCTGGTTGTTCCCATTGAGCAGTTTGCTTTTTTTCACACCACCAATAGGGGGCATGCTGTTCTTTATCCCACAGTTGCACCCACTCATCACCACCGAATAGTAGTCTCGGGGCATTAGAAGGAATCGGTCCGTCTTTGGCTGATCGTCCTGTAGGTGGGGCACTGCTTATGGTTGAGAAAGAGCTTTTACCCCCACGACTCGAAGAAGGGAGAGGAACGCCCGTCGAAAATGGACTTTGATGAGAAACTGGGCCCACAGCGAGCTTCATCAGCTCTTCTCGCGCTAATCGTTCTGCTTCGGCTTGTCTTGTTCTTTCTTCTAACAGACGGAATTGCTCCTGAAGCCTCTCTTCTGCTCTGAGTGCTTCTTGACGCACTTTCTCCTCGGATTCCTTGATTCTTCGTTCAATATCCTCCAATATTTTAAGCTTTGAGTCAATTTCCAGTAATTTTGAATCATCAATAGTATTAGAGGGTAGGCGATCTGAGGCATCAACTGATTTTTCAACACTGCTTGGATTAGCTTCTTGCACATCTTGGGTTGTGGTATTTTGAACTTGAATATCTTTCGCAATGCCATGTTCATTCGGAGTGGATCGTTTGTTCAGAGATTCCAACCAATCTCTTTGCTTCTTTTTAGCTTCTTCTTTTGCCCTTAACTTTCGAACTTTTCTTACACTCAAGAACTTCCGGATATGGGATTGAATTTTAATTGCCGAAATGTTTAGCTTTCTCCCCAAAACAGCCTATGAATATAATTGAGATAATCGAAAATAAACTATCAAAATATGCAATGAACAAACCTTTCGAATCAATTCTTTTTGATGAAATCTGTTTCTACCTAACCTTCCTCGTACAACTCGCTGAATAGTAACAACTGCCCAAAGCACTAATACTGCAGCTTGCTGTTGAGCGTGAACAGCGCGAAGACGCTTTGATGTCATTCTAATTCTAGCCAGCTTGACACGAACCATCTTCTGAACCAAGATAGCAGCTATATCACGCGAAAACGATGTTGGTAATTTGGGAAGCACAATATTAGAACCCAATGGCAAGTAGCTTTCAGGATCTACTTTCTCCACCCCAAGTTCTTGCACTGGTAATGTATCTTGGTTTTGGATTGCACGGCTATTATTAACATTGAGCGATGATGTTTGAGGAGCAGTGTGAGGTTTTTCCATTATTCCAGAGGAATCTCCAAACCTCGATTCGTATGTGGGCAACAACGGGGATTGGCGTGAAATAACAGGCGCAGAATTAGTGGTGTGAGGTCGGTCCATGGAAGTAGCGCTAGCACTTAAAAATCCCAGCGAAGCTTTCAAGCCTTTTGTTACTCCAGAAAAGAAACCCTTCGATTGCGGTCTGAGCGCGGTCTGGGAACTCTCAGCACTTGGACTGACATCAGGTTGGGACACCACAGGAGGTTCTATATCGGTAGAAGGTTCACTGTTTAGCAGAATAGGATCACCAGCCACTGTGAGATTTGACAAACCCTCGTGATCAGGGTAGATAGTTTCCACCGGAGAATGTTCATCACGTACATCCTGCGAGACCACTTGATTTGCCATCAATTCTGGATCACAAATCGATGATACCACTTGATCAGGTACATCCTGTGCGACTATTTGATTCTGCATTAATTCAGGATCACAAATCGAAGCTATACCTTGCAAGTTGCCCAAAGAATATTGATAAACGTCAATATCCAGACTATCATCCAACGATTCATGCTCTTCTACTCTGGCAGTACTTTTGCCACTTCTCCCACTTCTCCCACTCTTGATCGTTCTGGAACTTTTACTTGGAGTTGCAGATCGTCTGCCACTGGCACCTCTTCCGGTGGATGCGGAGGATTGATCATGTTGCTGTTGTTCTGAGGTATGACTGGAAACATCTGAAACAGGCAATTTGGGAATTATAACGGGTGAATCCCTCTCTATTTTCTTGGATATAGTCCGTGCTAGCTTTCCACGAGCAACTTTTTGAATCTTTGTGACAGCCACAGTCGAGTCGATAGTGGTGAATTGAGGTCGTTTAATACTATTATCCACGGCAATATTCTTCTTGCTATCTTCCAATCTTTTAACAGATAACTTTCTAGCAATCTTTCCACGGGCGACTTTCTGTATAGCAGTTGCTGCATCATCCGACAATCCACTTCCGATAGATGACCCGATAGACAAATCGTCTTCAGTTTGGGAAACTATACTATGCTGAGTAGGAATGGCATCTGGAGCGACTGCTGAAGATAATGGTATATCCAAATGATGGGATGAAGAGCCAATATTAGTAGAAGGATATAATGGAGCTATATCAAAATCATCTGTTTGAATCTCAATCTCCACAGTTTTAACAGCAGGTGAAAAGGTCTTTGTAGCAACTTTGCGATGAATTGTATTTGGCTTGTTATGATCATCTTTGGTTTGCTTCGGTGGCGAAGTCGGAACAGATTTTCCTTTGGTTTCGAGCGATTTCGAATCCAACCTTGGTTGTGCCTTCTTAAGGGGACGTACAGGAACAATCTTTTTACTAACTTTTTTCGTTTTTCCTATTTTTTGTTGCCCAACAACTGCAGCTGCCAATGCATCCAGATCTAGGGAAGAATTTAATTTTTGTGACGTTTCAAACTTCTGGAGGCTGATTTGGTGAAATCGTTCCCGTCCCTTCATACCACGAAATACTTTCTGAATTTTTGTAGCTGCTTTCGCTACTTTCCTACTTTTCAGCTCCGCCTTCGCCTTTCTCATTTCCACCAAGCGCCTCAAAAGTTTTTGGATTGCCATAGCAGCAAAAACATTCATTTTTTGCTGTGATTTTTCTTTCACAACCTTAACCGCCTTGACTTTCCTAAACAAATTTTGGATTACAATAGCGGTTTTACCAAGTTTTAACTTCGATATCCTTATTTTTGATAAGTATTGTCTCACAACACTTTGAATCATAACTGCTGCCGCTTCCTTTTCCAGCTTGATTTGCATGCGTACCACCGTACACCAATTACTCCAATACTTCGAGAGACATTTTAAGTATATATTCACCACAGCTACTGTCAGCATATGAATCGCCTTTACTTTGCAGTACTTTATAACTCTACTATTAAACATCTCATACGCTAATGCACTCCTCCATCGAAACATTGCCCAACATAAGGTCCGTGTGCTATCACCATCGAATACATGAAATATTCGTTCTGCAGCCATGTGTTGACATTTTTGCTTCGCGCGTTGAGAAAGATGACCTGAATGGGCCCCAAAATCACAATTAGATTGAACCCATGCAATATTTTTATCAACCAATTGATTTAATTTACTTAAGCCACTTTTTGCAAGGTAAAGTTCATGGCGCAATACATTGACATCATTTCCAATAGAACTACTTTTTGTCGATGAAATACGAGAGAGAACAGCAGATTTTGATTTGATCATTTTTGTGCCTTTACTCACTGTGGCTTCGTCCCTTAAGGATGGAAGATTATACGTAGATGAACTAATACTGTATTCAGAAGTGTAGAGATCATCCAAAGTTGCTCTGGAAGAATCATCACCAACTTGCCATTTTTGACTTCTAACCAAATTTCTTTTTTGACAGGCAACCCTCGAGTCTTCATAATACCTCTCCCACGAATGACTGTGACCGTATTTTTCACCCAGAAGTTTCACCAAGGAATTACACGTCGCCCACGAATTTAACAATTGCAAAACACTTTCAACATCAACCATTCCATTATCAATCTCAAAATATTCACCCATTAATCTGCAAAAGAGATCTTCACCATCTCGACCAACAATTCCGATACGTTCTAAAGCAACAGTGAAATCACTGATGCATAATTGCTGGCGTGGTCCATATAGGTCCTAGCATCACTCAAATAATCACGCAAAATGAGGACAACAAGTAAAAATACCTCTATGATTTGGATAAATTTTTTCAAAAATCGCTTCACACCAAGTCGAGTACGAATATATTGTTGCTCAATGAGATCAACATTTTGGCGTGGAAGCCCTACGCAGCTAGCATAATCAAACAAGTTGTTAGTAACAAGTAACCGTCGTCTAGCACCATCTAATCCCTCGATTTCTTGTGGATAGCGTTCCAAAATTTTCTTTTTCTTCTTTTTTGCTCTTTAAGTAAGATTTAATGTCTCATATGTGTAGAAACTTCCATACCTTACCTTGAAATCCCCTTACCGCACATTTCTTCTTGAACTATCGTTTTGATCAGCGTATCCGTCGCAACAAGATCATTTTTCTGGGAAATAACAAAGATGCTAATAACATACAATATGAAATGCGTATACCATACCTTTAGAGGGCCTGAGTTGCCGAGCAAAATTCTCAAATTATCCGAATTAAGCAACATAGAACATAGAGTATGATATGGCCGCAAAAGGGATAGGGGACAAAATAGGAACAATTGGTTGGACACCAACTCCAAAGTGATTAACCGCCGGAAGGATACCAATGATAGCACAATATTTCTAGGATTCGGCAGAAGCAGCAATTGTTTTGTAGAGTATTCTCCTCCAGATTGTGCGCAATTGCATCAGTCAGCAATTTGCTAGAGCGCCGCAGCCGTTTCTTCGCCTCAAATGTAATAAAAAGTATATAGTATTAAACTATATTTGCAATCTCCTAGGTCTTAATTTCGGTAATAATAACTTTATATTCCTACAATATGCCATATGTATAAGACCATATAATGGAAATGTGGAATTTTGATCAATAGATAGAAGTCTTCCGACGCTAGACGCTTCACTCAACTTCCTGTGAGAAATGAATGTCAATGTAGCGGGGGCAGATACAATTGTTGGTGAATATCTCATTTGTAAGTGAATTTTGAGAATGCTCATGAAGCAAAAGTTTACTGTTCTATACTAGATAGAGGTTTCACACAATCATTTCAATGCTTGGAAAGTGAGAAAAGTAAAGACAGAACAAAAAAATTTGAAGTGACAAGAATTGTTGAGGTATGATATATTGACCTATTTTCTATTTTCGAAAGCCAACGAGTGATTGATTTGTCGGCAGACAATTTTCCAAAATTTAATAACCTTTGATATTGAAAGCTTTGTCATACTCTGGGATTTTCTAAGCAAGCGATTTTTCTTCCATTTAGATACTGAACACGTCCAGCTATGTGGTATTTTGAAATCCGATTTGCTCAAGTTTTATTTAATCAATGCAGTTAAAAGCAAGAACAGGGATAAATTGACAGAATTTTTTTCGTTATATTCCCATGAAATATTAGCCGAGGCTGGAAATCATATTCCTGGAAATTTAAGAAACTGGTTTGTCCTGCCGTATATGGAAGAACCTGACAAAGATCCAGAGTTTTCAGTTTATTTTTCCCCTCGGTGGTCTGAATTGCTGAAGATAACATTGCACAATTTTTTGTCGGTGGTGTTGTCCTCGGCACCACCACCAAAGTTATTATTGCTTGAAAAATGGTTTCGATCTGAAGCTCAACAAGAAATGAGATCTCAACTGAAGATATCTTCCAAGAAGATAAGTTGTTTGGTAAGGAGGATCGAAAAGTATGAAGAGAGACTGCAGGATTTGCGTGAAGTGTTGCGTCTATTGGTGCATCAACTTCATAAAGCAAATGTTTCCTCCATTCAGCCTAAATCTTCTTCCAATGGCGGGCTATTTGAAACGGATGAAGCATTGGAAGGGAGGCGAGAAAAGATCAAAGAGCTTGGTCAAGTCGTGGTCAAGTTGGCTGCTGATTACAGATCAAAATCGCTTTCAATATCAAACATGCCACAGGAGCAAAGATTGAGAGAAATTTTGGGTGATGAATATAACTTTTTACAAGGCGAGATTGAGCCCAACCAGCAGCATATTCTTCAAAATCAGCTCTTAGCGAGGCCTCAGCACGAGCTTGAAGAATCGGAGAATGATCTCGTGCGAAGAATTCATGAATGGATTGGACTTTTATCTTCAAAATAGATGGAGCTGTTGTGAATAAAGCATGATGGTTGTATATTACAATATAGACAATCAAATCTATGAACAGAACCGGTTTAGTCTTCCTCGTCAGGAGTTCTAGTGGGAACTAGAGTGACATCACGAAGTCTTTCTTCTTCATTCCCGTCATCATAAACATTACTTTGAATCCAATCCTCTGTACTCCACACAGCCTTACCAGCTGCCAACTTCGGAACAGCCTTCGCAATGGTGCATCGAATCACTTTGCCGAACAACTCAGAGCCATCCATGTTTTCGATAGCATCTGCCGCATCAGAGTCTGATTCAAATTCTACAAAAGCAAATCCTCTCTGCTTATCTGAAACGGTGTTAGTTGACGATGAAACATTACTTTCTTTGCTTACTGGCTGTAAAATTCTTCGGTACTTGTATGCTTTTCAACTCACCGAAGGGGACAAATGCTGCATGTAAAATTTCTTCAGTGACCGCATCATCAACACCTCCAACGTGAAGAATATTTTTTTTAGTAACAGACATTTTCATGGGTCGATCGTTCTTTGCCCCGAGATCCCAATCAATCAAAACTTACTACAGTATTAGTTATTTTCGCCGGGAAATAATTTCAAACAAGGATATCGTCTCGGGATAAAAAATATGGAATAGTTTTTCTCCCTCCGAAATGTACAATGTCCAATACCAAATACAGAAAGTTGGTGACTGGACTCGTGAAAATTGAAATTACAATTTGGTTGGAATTTACTTACCAAATTTCAATAAACAATGATATGGAATATGGAATTACAAATGATCGGTAAGGAATAAAAATAGACGATTTTAATATGGAGTTATGGGATGTACAATATACCATTTTATTATTGGGATTCCAGATTTGGCATTTGTTATGTATGCTTCATTGGCCGTTTTGTAGTAGGATTCATAGGACAATAAATCATTATTGCTATTTTTTCTTGACTTTGAAAGCCATGAACCTTTTTGGTAAAAAGAAACAACCTCAACAAACACAGTCAAAGACTACTCCTTTGGAGGCAATTAATACTCTGAGGGAAAATCTGGTTACGTTAGAGAAACGAGAAGATCACATGCAAAAGAAGATCGAGGCAGCTGTGGTTGAAGCAAAACAAAAAATGAGCAAGAATGATAAAAATGGTGCTTTATTTGCCTTAAAAAGAAAGAAAATGTTTGAAGCGGAGGTTTCGAAATTACAGGGAGCAAGGATAACATTAGAAGCTCAAATATTGGCACTAGAAAGTGCAGCAGTCAACATTCAAACTTTTCAATCAATGAAAAACAGTGCGAATACAATGAAAGAACTACGAGGAAATATCGAAGCAGATACTGTTGACGAAATTATGGATGACATTCAAGAAGAAAAAGATATTCATGATGCAATATCGGAGGCCATTTCACGCCCAGGAAGAGATATGTTCAATGATGAAGAGCTATTGGATGAGTTGGCAGAGTTGGATGCATTGGCAGCAGAAGAGACACTTCAGCCTGTCCCGACGCAGCCCACTTATGCAGCTTCGAATTCTTCCAACGTTTTTTCATTTCCTTCTGCCCCAACATCATTCCCGTCAATTTCCGCTGAGACAGATGATGAGCGGGCCTTGAGAGAATTGGAGGCAAGCATGCTTTCTTGAGATTATTATTTAATTTTTAAATCCCGTAAACGCACTTTTTAAAAGACTTCGGCAGTATCCCAAGGACCTTTCCACAACTTTTTTCGACGCAACATTTGCGAAAAGCAATGCGGCGCGATAAAACAAAGAATAACCATTACAGTTTCATACAGACTGAACAATTTAATATCCATGCTATAAAATACCACAGAAGATGATATCCACAAAGATATGGCAAACAATGGAATAAACAAATGGGAACGCGGTCCATTGGAGTCCACCAAAGATGGCAAATAAATTATTAGAATGATCGAGAATAACAAAAACACTACTATGCTGTTGGGATCCCTCAGTCTTGATGCTAAAATCAACACAGCCAGCATGGCGGCGCTCAAAGAAACAGTTCCATTACGGGGATTTAATGGGGATCCAGTACTATTAGATATCATATGAATGATGAACAAAATAAAAGTGACTGCCAAAATAGTGTCTTCCGAAAACGATAATGTCAGTGCTTGGAAGGCCGGAGCACCGATACGAAAGCAAACCAAGAATATACTCCACACCTTAACTATTTCCCAATCAAAATTTCTGGCCATTGTAATCCACATGTGGAAGAATGAAAAACTAATTAAAATAAATATTTCTAAACAAAACAATTTGTAAGATGATGTATGTCCATCTTTCAACAACGAATGGATAGCCATTATCAAAAACGGGATTGAGACAACTTGTATGGAATAGAATGCGGGCGCATATGGAATAGAAATGGTTTCAAGGGAAACAATTTTTAAAGAATCCAAAAATGTTGAACCGTCATAAAATGTATCCTTATGAGGATTTTTCTCATACAAATTTCTTCTCCATTGCATTTCAATGTTATATCAATAGTGGTTTTTATTAGAAACGAACAATAATACCATGAAACATTGGATTGGCAGTCATCCATTACGATACATATGAATATACAATACTCATTTTAAAGCTTTTTTAGGGCTCTTATATTATTGTACAATACTAGGGGCTTGTGATGGCGGATATGTGTCTGCGGTTTCAAAGATTGTACACATAGAAACATGTAATATTACTGTGGCCCTATGTTTAAACTTTCTGTTGAGTTATTTATTTTATATTTTTTGATCTCTTTTCTGAAGTATTGAAGTAGAACAGATGAAAGCATCACGAGCGCCGGGTCCCCTCTCTTATCCACAGAGAGCTCCACCTGCACGTCCGTTAGTTGGCAAAACCAACGTTGATTGTAAAAGGATCCAGAAAAAGGGGATAACAAATGGAGACGGTGGTAGATTAACCAAATATATTGATTTTGAGGAAATTCCTGACCTGGATAATGGATGGGGAAAAATCAATGTGGATGCTGAATCCAAAATCAACGGAAATGCTCCACCATCAGTGCTCATCTCTCCTAGAAAAATTGATTCAGCATACCACATCAAAACTGTTCATCACAATTATCACAATTATGAGGTTACCGAAAATCTGGACAAAATTTCATTAAATGACGTTGAATCGGATGGATACCATAGTGGTAGATCAAGGATGCCGCTCTCAGCAGACCAACAGTTCATGGGGCAGAATAATTTGAATGTAACCAAGTGTGGTAGAACTGCCCATGGGCATGCCACCGCTCCTGCAGAGTCTACCAGACTGATAGCAACCAGTGTTGATACAAATTGCAAGTATTCTGACAGACATGATACATCTAAAATTCCTTACGATGCATCATTGAACGATAATAACGAAAATAGTGATGATGATGAGAGCTTCGATTATGTTCCACAATATCAATCGCCTCCGAAAAAGATTACTTCAAAACTGAGTAACCTGGTAAAAATCGGCACGGACAGCCTCCCGATGGAGAGTAGTCATAAATCGTGTGCCGCTGACAAATTGCCTCCTCCATTACCGTACGATTTGAGTAATCCTGTTGGCAACAAAGAGTTAACTGAAGAAGAAAAACTTTACTACAGCAAACAACCTAGACAAGTGGAATTCAAGTAAGGAAGATCGTTGCATGTATGAGATCTTAATATTATTTTAATTCTTATTCATTTGATATTTAGACCGTATACGATTAGTCAATACAGATTGATCAGACCAAAAGAATACGTAGAAATAAGCAAAATGAAACCAGATCTCAACACGGATGACTTGGTAGCCAAACGAAGAAATGTAGAGCGAGTCAAGGAGTTTTCAAAGCAACTTCGCGCGTTCAATCAAGAAGTGATAATGCAACAACCAAAAAAGCCTTCCAGTGGCGAAGAAAATGGTATTTCTCTTTCAAAATTCAAACAAGAAAGTTCTCGACATAGGGCTTTGGAATTTGCAAAGAATATACCTAAACCAAAAGTTAACTCTGTTTCGGTGCTTGATGAATCGTGTCACTGTAAAGACAAGAATGATGGTAGTTTGTACATGGATGAAGAAGCTATTGATGCTGCACGTTTGGAGGAACTAGAGCAAAAACATCAGCAAAATAAAGCCAGAATGGATGCAATTAGGCGCTCTCTCGCGCTCTAAATTTCAAT
>JACCEA011289334.1_pt1 | contig 16763 bp, 24 predicted proteins | sample 7449851 | NCBI WGS metagenome assembly JACCEA01 (sample SAMN15323453, study PRJNA562643) | freshwater metagenome | isolation source: river surface water | place: USA:Blue River Watershed | collected 2017-08-18 | reverse complement strand
TATTTAACGCCAACTATAGAACAATCCAATTTAACCCAAGAGGAACAGAACAATGACTACCTATTCTATCAACCCGCCGAAGCCAATTAAGTTCAACGAGAAGGCTATCCAAAATGTGCTGGATGAAGTCGGTTTCATCTACGCTGACATTAAGCACGATTCCGTTCGCTGCCTTATGGTTATCAAACCTACGGCTGACATTGACGGAAACCCTGCCGCTCGTTGCTATGCGTTTAGCCGTAGCGATAAACTGTTACCGTCTTTGTGTGACCTCTTTAGTTCACATGACGACCAAATCATGCTTGGGCAACTCCTGAGCGAATCCCTGTACCCTAACGGAATCATTATTGATGGTGAGATGATGGTCAAGGGTGTGGACTTCCAGACTGGTTCTGGTATGTTGCGTAGAAAGGCCGCTATAGACATTAAACAGCTTGAGTATGTCATGTATGGCTATGTTGCCCTTGAGCACTTCGCAGGTGGGGACAAGAAGACTTCCTTCCCAATCTCTACGTGCGTTATGAAAGAGCAACTTAATGTTCTGTACCACCAAGTTCTTGAGATGCTACCTAGTCTTGACTGGTCAGTGTGTCGTACCCAAGAGGTCTACTCAATGGAACAACTTGATGAAGTCTATAATGATGCCCGTGCGATGGGCCATGAAGGCTTGGTGCTTAAATCTCCCTTTGCCCAATGGTATCGTGGTAAGAAGGTAGGCATGTGGAAAATGAAGCCTGAGGACACCGTAGATGGAACCGTGTGTGGCATCCTATGGGGAACACCGGGTAAGTCTAACGAGGGCAAGGTGATTGGCTTTGAGGTTCTCCTTGAGTCAGGCATGGTGGTAAGCGTTGACGGTCTGACTGAGCAACAGAAGACTGAGTATACTGCGAGCGTTGGGGGTGACCCTGAGTTCTACAATGGCTGGTACATCCAAGTGAAGTTCATGGAGTACACACCTGATGGCTCACTGCGTCACCCTAAGTTTGATTGCTGGAGGGGCACAGAGTCTGACCCTAAGGTGAAATCATGATGGCTACCATAATCCTATTCAATATATGGACCATTGTCGTATTCACGGTTTCTTGCGCAATACTGGCGGATTCCTTTGACGACTGGCCCGGCTGTTAATTAACGCCAACTATAGAACAACCTAATTTAACCCAAGAGGAAATCACAATGAGTAAGAAATTTATCATCCACACCAATGGCCCCACTGGGGAAGAACAATACCCAATCTGGGCGGATAACCTTGAGTCTGCCGCTGAGTATGCACATAGCAACCTGACCCTAGCTGGTCTTGAGGTTGTCCGTATTCGTCCTAGTGTTGTACATAGTGATTTACTGGAGGGTTAACCCATGGGTATTATCTTCAAAGTAGGTGATGTGGTAATCCGTTCCATACATTCGAGAGACAAGTTTTGGCGTCAAGCCTGTGAGAAGAAGCTGCATGGTATGGCTGACAAGTTTACCGTTGAGGCAGTAAGCTCTTCTGGTCGCCTTGTGTCCCTTAAAGGTCTTGAAGGTAATTGGGCAACCCACAGGTTTACCAAAGTGTGTATACAGGTGCGCACGTCTACGCAAGTTGGCGATACTGTTATCAGGAATAGAGACAGCCTTGATAGAACTTGGGAGCGTGAGTGTAAGAAGTATGGTAAAGACGTTAACCAACAGTTTAAAGTAACCTCAATATCAGAGAGTGGTTTGCTTATGGAGGTTGAAGGTCTTTCAGGTAATTGGTATCCAAGTAAGTTTACCAAAGTAGAGGAGAAACCTACAGTGAACTATCAGATTAAAGCTGGTGATACTGTCACCCGCACGAGCGGTAAATATAGCATTGGTTGGGTAGATTCTTGCCGTGCAAATGGTTTTGTAAAAGATGCATTATTCACTGTGCAAGAGTCAGACACACATAACCTATTGCTGAAAGAGTTAAATGGTCTATGGGATACTGACGATTTCACAGTGGTACAAAAGCGTAGAGAGTCTATACCTATGCCTCAGGCTGACATGGTTAACCACCCTAAGCATTACCAAGTGTTCCCAGACTTAGAGGCCATTGAGATTATCGCCCGGTCAATGACTGAGGAGATGTTCCGTGGTTACTGCCTAGGGAATGCCCTTAAGTACCGCCTACGTGCAGGTAAGAAAGATGATGTTAAGCAGGATTTGGCTAAGGCTGAAACCTATGCGCGTATCTTTGAGGAAAACAAAAAGTATTGCCATAAGTAATTAACGCCAACTATTAGAACTATCATCAAGGTCATTCATTCGAGTGGCCTTCATTGTTAGTTTTTGGAGCATACTCCCCGCATGTAAAAGTGTGGGCCTGTCCCTGCTCCCTTCATTTCTATCTATACAATCAACCAACATTGAGGAACATCAAATGACTAACGGCATTCGTAACTTCGCTTCAACCAAGACAACCAAAACTCGCCGTACTTGGGAAGAAGACCAAGCGTTTCAGGCTGCAAAGCGCAAGGGTGAGAAGGTTAAAACCCTTCGCCGTAACTCTAAGGTTCAACTGGAGGAACAAGACAATGCGTAAGTTCTGGACTCACTTTATAGATACAGTGGCGACTTTGATAGTCTTGTGGTTTATACTTGGTCTGGCTATGGCCTCTACATTCCTTTTGTATGGGACTATAGTGCTAACCTTTAAGTGGATAGCAGGGGTATTCTAATGTACGATGGAGAACAAGAAGAGTCGATATTCTTATATCACTCAGTCTGTGAGAATTGTGGTTCGTCAGATGGTAATAGTATCTACTCTGACGGACATTCCTATTGTTTCGTATGCCAACATAGAGTTGCAGCCAGCCACGAAAGGGCTGAGAAGGCAACAGGAGGTCGTAAGATTATGCAGGGTTCAAACCTGTTAACAATGGGTGACGCTGATGGTCAATACATAGCGTTGACCGCAAGGGGCATCACCGAAGAGACAGCCCGTAAGTATGGCTACTGGGTTGGAACCGTAAAGGGGACAAAGCACCAGATAGCAAACTATTTCGATGAAGACGGTACATTGGTCTTTCAGAAACTACGAGACAAAGAGAAGAATTTCTCTACTCGTGGTAAAGCTAAAGACTCTTTGTTATTCGGCAAGCATTTGTGGAACGGAGGCCGTAAGATTGTAGTCACTGAAGGCGAAATCGACGCTCTATCTGTAGCACAAGTGCAAGGGTGTAAGTATCCAGTTGTGTCTGTACCATTGGGCGCACAAGCCGCAAAGAAATGTATCGCTGCAAACTATGAGTACTTTGACCAGTTCGACTCAATCATCTTAATGTTTGACCAAGATGAACCGGGACGTAAGGCAGCATCAGAGTGTGCAGATGCTTTACCACAAGGTAAGGCATTCATCGCAGTGTTACCACTTAAGGATGCCAACGAGTGCTTACTCAATGGTGAAACCAAGGGTATCATTGATGCTATCTGGAACGCTTCACCTTATGTTCCTGATGGTGTGGTCTCAGCTCGTTCCCTTAAAGACCGTGTGAAGAGTAAGGCCGATGAGCCTAGCACTCCGTTCCCGGTAGGTGAGGGATTGAACAAGATGACCAAGGGAGTACGTGCAGGTGAGGTCATAATGTTAACCTCAGGTTCAGGCATGGGGAAATCAACCTATGCTCGCCTCTGTGCTTACCACTGGGGTAAAATCTTAGGCCACAAGGTAGGTAACGCTTTCCTTGAAGAAGCCGTAGAGGAAACCTGTCTAGACCTTATGGGCCTTGAAGCCAAGATACGCCTACGTCAGAACCCTGAGCTACTCACGGATTATCAAAAGGAAGAACTCTTTGATAAGACCTTTGGTGCTGAGGGTGATGAGTGGTGTTACATGTATGATTGCTTTGCTGAGTCTGTGGAAGACCGCTTACTGGCTAAGTTGCACTACATGGCTAAGGGTTTAGGTTGTAAATACATCATCCTTGACCACATCTCTATTGTCGTATCAAGTATGGATGAGGGTAGTGATGAGCGTAAGACCATTGACCGACTCATGACCAAACTCAAGGCTTTCGCTAAGAGTGCTGGTGTTGTGCTGGTGGTGATTACACACCTGAAGAGACCCAATGGTGACAAGGGCCATGAAGAAGGTTGCCAAGTATCCTTGAGTCAACTCAGAGGCTCAGGCTCCATTGCCCAATTGTCCGATACCGTTATTGCCTTTGAGCGTAACCAGCAGGGCAAGACCCCTAATGTCGTAACCGTGCGTATCCTTAAGTGTCGATTCACTGGGGAGACTGGCAAGGCTTGCTCCCTTAACTTCAATGCTGTCACCGGGTGGCTTGAAGACCTAGGGGAGAGTTTCACCGCTTCTGACCGATTCGATGAGCAAGACGACGACGATGAAGATAGTGAATTTTAATTAACGCCAACTATAGCGTAAACAATCAAACCTAATCCAAGAGGAGAATTATTATGTCTTTCATATCTAAGTTAATCCGTGGTGTTATCCGTGTGTCTGTTCGTGGCCTGATTCGTGAAGCTAACAAAGCTGAAGCCAAGAAAGCGGCTATTCACCTGCGTACCGCTGAGCATGTAAACTGCATCGCCTGTAGCATTGAGGAGATGAAGCAAAACATTCAGGACATGATTGAGTTGCAACGTGATGTTGCGGTCAAGAATGGAGCCCAAGCGTATGCCTTGGAAGTTGAAGCCCGTAAGGCTCGTACCTTGGCTGGTAACCTGAGCAACCTCGTAGGGTAAAACTATAGGCCATTCCTTCGGGAGTGGTCTAAGTGATTTATCTTAACGTAATAACCTATAGGAGAAACATTATGTCTGACAAGAACAACGCTAAGAAACTGTACACTACCCCTGTTGGCACTGTTGGTGCATACCCGTACCTGCAAAAACCTGACACTGGTAACGAGCAGTTCCCTAAGCCTCGTGGCGAATGGTCATGTAAATTGGCTATCCCAAGCGACAAGGCTCAGAAGGTTATCAACCTGATTGAGAAGGCAAGTGGTGCTAACTACAAGAACTATCTTGAAGTTGGATACCCTAAGGCTGTTGCTGAAGCTAAGAAAGCTGGTAAGCGTCCACCTAAGCAATTGGAAGAACGTGATTACCCTTTCTATGAAGATGATGAAGGTAACGTAGTGTTCACCTTTAAAGGCCATGCAAGCTGGATTGACAAGGCCAACGGCAACGAAAAGAAAGAGATTACACTGCGTGTGTATGACTCTGCTGGCAAGCGTATCGAAAACGTACCTGCTATCAACCGTAACTCGGAAGGTCGTGTGGAGTTCTCCATTCTGCCTTATCAATCTGCTGTTGCTGGTGTTGGTGTTAAACTGCAACTGTCTAAGTTCCAACTGTTGAAGCTGGTAGAGTACAGTGCAGGTGGCAATGATACGTTCGGTTCTGACTTGGATGAAGAGTACGAGGGTGGTTATACTGCTCCTCCTGCTGATGAGTTCAATGCTGGTAGCGATGCATATGATGCTGACGCTGACGAAACTCCTGACGCTGATGACGATTTCTAATGAAGTCTAAGATTCGCGCTAACATCAAAGTGTCTGAATCTGGTTGTTGGGAGTGGCAACGCTCCCGTCTTCCTAAAGGTTATGGATGCATATCAATTGGAGGTGGCAAGCGGGGTTATGCCCATAGGGAATCCTATAAGGCTTTCAAAGGGGATATACCTGATGGAATGCTTATTATGCATACCTGTGATAACCCTTGCTGTTGCAACCCTGAGCATCTAGAGGTCGGTACACAATTCGACAACATGAAGGATGCTTCACGAAAGGGGCGCACAAAAAACACTTTTAACTCAAACACTACGAGAGGTGAAGGCAACGTAAAGGCTAAACTTAAAGCATCGGACGTTATTGATATTTACACGTCAACTGAGGTTACTAAGGTTCTTGCTGTGAAGTATGGTGTTACCACCTCTCTGGTGTCTATGATAAGGAGGGGCACAGTATGGCAACACGTAACTTCTACGCTCGCAAACACGCAGTAGCCGCATACCGCTCAGGACTTGAGGAGAATATCGCCAAGCAATTGAGTTCAAAAGGTGTGAAGGTACAGTTTGAGGAGTATTCCTTAGGATACACCAAACCAGAAACACAACACAAATACACCTGTGATTTTATCTTGCCGAATGGCATTATGATTGAATCCAAAGGCTTGTTTGATGTTGACGACCGCAAGAAGCATATCCTAATTAAGGAGCAACATCCTGACCTTGATATCCGCTTTGTATTCTCCCGGTCTGCCTCTAAGTTATACAAAGGGGCCAAAACGACTTACGCCGATTGGTGCGTTAAGAACGGCTTTCAATATGCCGATAAGTTGATACCTGACGAATGGCTCAAAGAGAAGAAGAAGGCTGTTCCTAAAGGTGTCTTAATCCCTAAAGCTAAGAAGGAGTCCTAAAATGGCAGTTCAGTTTAAGACCCGTAACAAGACGGAATACATTGTGGTGCATTGCGCTGCAACAAAACCGTCTATGGACATTGGGTTACGTGAGATTCGCATGTGGCACAAGCAACAAGGTTGGCTCGATGTGGGCTATCACTTCATCATTCGCCGTGATGGTACAGTTGAGACTGGTCGCCCTCAGAATGCTGTAGGTTCTCATGCTCGCAACTACAATAGCAATGGTGTAGGTGTCTGCCTTGTTGGTGGTGTTGATAACAACATGAAACCTGAGGCTAACTTTACGGATGCACAATGGGCGTCCCTAGAGACAATCGTCAAGAAGCTACAGGCTGACTATCCTAATGCCCGTATTTGTGGTCACACTGACCTCGACAAAGGCAAGGCTTGTCCTTCTTTCAACGTATCACAATGGTGGGCCAAAGTTAATGCTTAAGCCCTCAGAGTGGTGCAGAAAGATGTACGATGAAGCCTGTAAACGTGGGGACATGGAGGCAGCTACTGCTTATGCGGCGTTGTTCCAATTGTGGTCTTCACGTAACCAGTGATAAACTCAAGGTCATCCTAGTGGTGGCCTTCATGATTATCATTATATGGAGGAAGTAAGGTATGACTATCTGTGATACGTGCCTGAGACGTGGAAGAGGCTGTATGGGTTGCTGGTGGCTGACCAATACTCCTCCTGTTCGTGATACAGGTGATAAACTGCGTCAGATTATGGACGCTCCCTTAAATCAATTTAAAGACACTCTTGACGATGCTCTTGAACGTATAGCCATTAAGGTCTTGGAGGCTGAGTATGATAAATGAAATCTGGGTATCGGACATTGAAACCAATGGTCTGTTGGATACCGTCGATAAATTCCACTGTGCGTGGCTTATCAATTACCACACTGGGGAACGCATAGGGTTTCGACCTAATGACTTCCCTGCGTATGTCGCTAAGTTGGAATCTGTAGCCGCTTCTGGTGGGCTTATTGCTTTCCACAATGGTATCAAGTACGATGTTCCAGCTTTGAAGATTCTCAAGAAGAAGATATTAGGTAAGAACTTAAACTTACCTCAGAGTGCTATCCTAGATACTCTCGTAATGTCGCGTCTTCTGTACTCGAATCTCAAAGATTTGGATATGGGTCTACTACGCTCAGGTAAACTACCGGGTAAACTCTTTGGTGCGCACTCCCTGAAAGCATGGGGTTATCGCCTTGGTGAATACAAGGGTGACTATGGTCAGCAGGAAGAAGCGTGGGACGTTTTCAGTGAAGATATGTACAACTACTGTGAACAAGACGTAGTGATCACTGTGAAGCTCCTACAGAAGATGTTAGAGAATCCTGTGTACTTCTCTGCACTTCAAATGGGCGAGGCTGTACGTCTTGAACATGATGCTGCATGGCTGTTAGCTAAGCAAGAACGTAATGGCTTTCCATTCGATACTAAAGGCGCTGAGCGTCTGTACGCTGAAGTTGCAGGTCGTAGGGAAGAGATTCGTCAAGAGTTAATCAAGACGTTTGGCTCTTGGTATGAACCTAAGGGAGGCACTCAGCCGTTCCTTCACCCTAAGACAGGTAAGCCACTCCCTAAGTATCCACGAGTGAAATACCCTAAGGCTGGCTCAATGTATACCGCTTCTGGTGCATTAGCTAAGAGTCTGTACTTCCAAGATGCCCCATTCACTCCAGTCAAGTACGTAGAGTTTAACCCTAATTCCCGTACTCATATCATTAAGATATTGAAGGATTGCGGATGGTCTCCTACTGACTTCACTGATGCTGGTAACCCGATAGTAGACGATGAGACATTAGAACTTATCTGCCTACACAAGGCTTTACCTGAGGAGTTCATCCCTAAGGTTGAGCTAATCCGTGAGTTCCTCGTGGTGTCTAAACTTATTGGACAACTCGCAGAAGGTGACAAGGCTTGGTTGCGTTTCGATAAGGATGGTAAAGTACATGGCTCAGTGAACCCCAATGGGGCCGTAACTGGTCGTGCCACTCACTCTTTCCCTAACATGGCTCAGGTTCCATCTATCCGTAAGTACAAAGGTGTCGAGTGTCGCTCCCTCTTTGGGGCTGAACATCACAAAGACGCTAAGACTGGTCAGCCGTGGATTCAGGTTGGGGTTGATGCCTCAGGCTTGGAACTACGTTGCCTTGGTCACTTCATGGCTAAGTATGATGGTGGTGAATATATTGATGTTATCCTTAATGGTGACATTCACACCAAGAACCAGATGGCGGCTGGTCTTCCAACCCGTGATAACGCTAAGACGTTTATCTATGGTTTCCTTTATGGTGCTGGTGCTCAGAAGCTAGGTGAGATTGTAGGTAAGTTCGGTGATGAAGGTAAGAAGGCAGGTAAAGAGCTAACTACCCGATTCATGGAGCAGACCCCGGCAATTGCAACCTTGCGTGAGGCTATCGCTGAGACCCTTATAGCCGATTCAAAGTGGGTTGGAGGTACTCAGCAAATCAAGTGGAAACGCAAGTGGGTTCGTGGCCTTGATGGTCGCCAGATTCATGTACGTAGTCCTCACTCTGCGTTGAACTCCCTGTTACAGTCTGCTGGTGCATTGATTTGCAAGAAGTGGATTGTGGTCTGGGATAGAATGATGCAGGAGGCAGGTTATAAACACGGATGGGATGGAGACTACACGTTCATGGCATGGGTGCATGATGAGGCCCAACTAGGTTGCCGTACTCAGGAAATCGCTGAGAAGGCCATTGTGATTGCACAAGCTGCTATGCGTGAAGTAGGCGAAAGCTGGAACTTCAGATGCCCATTAGATACCGAAGGCAAGATAGGGCCAAACTGGGCCGTATGTCACTAATTTATATAGGAGAACAAACTATGAGCACTATTCATTTGACCGACACTGTAGACAGCTACAAGCGTACCCTTATGGTAACTCGCCGTAACGGTAAGGTAACCATGGTTCAACGCTGGAAAGACCGTGGTAGCAAGAAGAAGCATTGTCAGCGCTTTACCTTGGATAACACCACAGCGATTGACCTTGCGTCTGCTATCATTGCCAACGTTCAACTCAACAAGAAACTGGAGGACTAATCCCATGGGTAAGCTGACTTTTAAATTCCGTAACTCTTTTGATATGACCATTGTAGCCGATAAGGAAGAGGCTGAGGCCGCTGTGAAGGCAATCGTGGAAGTTTATGATTCTGCTGAGTTTAAGGCTGCTGCATCACGTCCGGGCAATGCCAAGGCTCGTGTGTATACTGGTCTGATTGCTCAGGCTTACAAAGAGCATGGCCTTGACGCTGCAACTGCTGAACTTATCCGGTTCCAACTGCGTGCTCAACTCTTGGAGTTAATACGTAATGAGGTTAGTGAGGAGCACATCAAGGTAAGCCCTATCCGTATCCAACATTTAGTCTAACAGGAGGTTTCCCCCCAATGAATAACTATCTGGCAGTATTAATGTACATCCACGCTCAACCTCAGACATTCCAGTCTAACCACTTCCGTGGCAACGCAGGTTACTACGCTGAGGCTGCAAGTCGTGGTCATATCACAGCGTTAGACAACGGGGTGAACACTGGCATGTGGCGTATCACTACGTCAGGTCTTCAGATTATCGACACAATGCGAGGTGCTACAGTATGACGGAGTTAATTGAAATTATTACATCACTGGGAGACCTTGAGGTTGGTTCGCACTATAAGCATAGCGATTGTTACGCCAATGTTTCACTTGAGATAACCGATGAGGTTATACGCTGTGTTAGTGAGACTGATTCCGCCATCTTGAAACCCTACATTGGTATGAAGATGGTAGTAAATGGTACATGGTCTAGCGACTATGGGTTTGAGGGGTATGATGTGGATGCCTACGTTCTTACAGAAAGATATATTGCTGAGGTCGTTATTCCTGAGGTCGTTATCCCTGCCCATACCGAAACCACATGGGAACTTGTTAAGCTAATAAACCCAACAGTGGAGGAAATTAAACCATGAGTCAACATGCCCTAATCCTTGATGCAGATTACCTAGTGTTTTCCGCTATGTCTGCCGCTGAGTGTGAGACCCAGTGGGAGGACAACGTGTGGACGCTTGAGTGTGACCACGAGAAGGCTTGGCGTAACCTGAATTCAGCTATTGATGCTATCATCCGGTTGCGTAAATCCTTTGAAAAGAGCAAGTTAGTGCTATGCTTCACAGATACGACTAACTGGCGTAAGAGCGTTCTGCCTACCTACAAGATGAACCGCAAGGCTACCCGTAAGCCCACTGGTTACTATGCTTTCGTTGAGAGAGTCATGGAGTCAGAAGAGTGGGTTTCCTTCCTGCGTCCTGCCCTAGAGGGTGATGATTGCATGGGGATTCTGTCCACTAAGCCTTCACTTGTAGGTTGCACCTCAGCGACCATTGTAAGCCCAGATAAGGACTTCAAGACCATACCCGGTGAGTTCTTCCACATGAGTGCTGGAAAGTTCCTTCAGTTGTCCCTAGAGGACGCTGATGAGTATCATATGTACCAGACCATGATTGGTGATACTACTGATGGATACGCAGGTATTCCCGGTGTTGGTGAGACCCTTGCCAAGGAGATGCTTGCAGAGCCTTTCAAGTTCATACAGGTTGATAAGGTGCTCAAGTCTGGCCCTCGCAAAGGTCAAACGGTTACCGAGTGGAAGAAGATGCCTAAGGAAGACCATGAGAGCCTCTGGGACTGCATGGTAACCCTAGCGGCTAAACAAGGTATGACTGAGCATGAACTACTCGTGCAGGCCCGTGTGGCTCGTATTTGTCGTGCATCTGATTACGACTTCAAAGATAAGAAGGTTATCCTTTGGGAGCCTTCCAAGTAATACCTTCAAGGTCATCTAAATGGTGGCCTTTATAGGTGCTATTTGTATTTAACGCCAACTATTAGAGATAGGGGTTCTAAAGTTTAATACATTAAGTTTAAACCCTAAGTCTTAACATTAAGTTCCCATTCACTTTACGAGGTAATATTAATCATGAATGATAATAACGCTTATGACGTCCCACATATCAGCCAACAATGTGCTGAATACCTGAAGTCACTCTTTAGTGCTGACACCCAGATTGCCCAAGGTCTTCTCAGTGACCCCAATGTTGTACGCTCTGAGAGCTACCTTTTGGGTTTCCTTGCTGGTCTTGGCTACGCTCAACAGCAATTAACAGTAATGATTGATAACCAAAATTCCTCTGCTGAGGAGTCAGACACTATCCTACGTGAAGACGTGGCTGGTACTGATTGGGAATCATACTTAACCAAACTATAGGAGGTCATCTATGTGTATGTTCAAACCACCTAAGATGGAGGCATCCCCTACACCTGCACCACTGCCACCACCGATTGAGACCGTTAAGACCGTTGAGTCTGTAGACTTTGGGTCAACTGGTAAGGATGATACTGAGAAAGCAACTGGTATCAAGGGTGACAAATCCACTGGTAAGAGTTCACTGAAGATTAGCAAGTCCGGTGTGAACAAGAATATCGGTGCAAACTACCAAGTTAAGTGAGGTCTATAATGTTCGGTTTTATCACATTCTTTAAAGAGGCTGGTCAGGCTATCCATGACAATATTACCCTTCTACACTACTGCAAAAGTGAGTCGCAGGATTCCGGTAAGGTTTCCAGTGTATTGGTAAGCATGGACAGGAGTGAGTTCTATCTCTATGACTATGCAACGTGCTCAACAGTAGCGTCTATCTTCATGGTCAAACAAGAGGATATGCACTTTGGGAAGGTAGCGTGTGCCGCTGCCCTGTTCATCAAGAAGGAATACCGAGGTAAGCCTATGGTCAATCGTATGGTCAGAGACCTTATGGGAGCCTATGCCAAGGCCAACGGATGTGCATATTACCAACGTAGTAAACACCTCACTCCATATATTCAACTTTTAATCACTAAGGAGGTTCCCCATGGGCGCTATTAAGAAGGCACTAAAAGCTATTAACCCTGCTGCTAAAGCTGAAGAAGAGGCACGTAAGGCTGCTGAAGAGGCAGAACGCCAGCGTCTTATCCAAGCTCAGAACGATGCTGCTTTGAACCAAGGTGAAGCCCAAGAGGCTACCACTGAGATTGCTGACACTGTTGACACTGAGGGCAAGCGTAAGAAGAAACTTGCTGAAGGTCGTAAGAGTCTTACCGTAGCTCGCTCAGGTGGTTCAGGTATCAACATTTAAGGAGGTGACCCGTGGCTGAACAAGATAAATTAGGGTTCGCTAAGGATGGGGCAAAGCCAGTTTATGAGCGCTTGAAGAACAGTCGTAACGACTATATTACTCGTGCTGAGGACTGTGCCAAGTACACCATACCTTCTTTGTTCCCTAAAGATTCCGACGATGGAGGCACTAAGTTTACTACCCCTTGGCAAGCTGTAGGTGCCCGTGGTCTGAACAACCTAGCGTCTAAACTCATGTTAGCCTTGTTCCCTGTAGGTGCCCCATTCTTTAAACTGAATGTATCCGAAATGGAAATCAAGCAGATGAGTAATGACCCTAGTGCTATCCAGCAGATTACCCAAGGTCTATCCATGGTTGAACGCATTGTTCTCAACTATATGGATGCTAACTCATTCCGCCCTACCCTGTTTGATGCTGCACGTCAGTTGGTGGTATCCGGTAATGTGCTCCTGTACGTACCACGTCACGATGAAATGCCAGAAGGTATGATGGCCTCCCCTAAGAGCTATCGTCTGTCTAGCTACGTTGTAGAGCGTGATGGTTACGACAACCTCTTACAGATTGTGACCCTCGATAAGATTAGCCGTGCTGCTTTACCTGAGGACGTTCTAAATACTGTAGAGCAAAGTGGCGATTCTGACCCGGCTGAAGAGTTTGAGGTCTACACGCACATCTACCGTGATGCTGAGTCCGATATGTTCAAGTCGTATCAAGAGGTCAACGGTGAGGTAGTCCAAGGTACTGAAGGCGAGTACCCATTTGATGCCCTTCCGTGGATTCCTGTTCGTCTCATGAAGATTGGTGGTGAAGACTATGGTCGTTCATTCGTTGAGGAGTACCTAGGTGACCTTAAGAGCCTTGAGAACCTTTATGAGGCCATGGTGAAGATGAGCATGATTGCTGCTAAGGTTCTGTTCCTTGTGAACCCTAATGGTATCACTCAGGTTCGCCGTCTGGCTAAGGCCAATACAGGTGACTTTGTGGCCGGTCGTAAGCAAGACGTTGAGGTATTCCAATTGGAGAAAGGCCAAGACTTCAACACTGCGAAGGTCATTGCGGAGACCATTGAGACTCGCCTAAGTCGTGCCTTCCTGTTGAACTCATCGGTTCAGCGTGGTGGTGAGCGTGTTACTGCTGAGGAGATTCGGTACGTAGCGGGTGAACTTGAGGATACCCTTGGTGGTGTGTACTCAATCCTCTCTCAGGAACTTCAGTTACCTTTGGTTCGTATCCTTATGAAGAACCTTGAGGCTACCAAGAAGATTCCTAATCTGCCTAAAGAAGCTGTTGAACCCGCTGTTGCTACTGGTCTTGAAGCATTGGGCCGTGGTCATGACCTTGATAAGCTCAAGATGTTCCTTGACTATATGGTTGCTCTTGCTGGTGTTCAGGATGAAGACATTAACATGCAAGACGTTAAGATGCGTGTGGCTAACTCCCTTGGGATTGATACACAAGGTCTGTTACTCACTGATGAGCAGAAGAAACAACGTATGGCTATGGCTGCTGAGGCTGCTGCTATGCAACAAGGTGGTGCGCAAGCTGGTGGTGCATTAGGTGCCCAAGCTGGTGCCCAAGCTGGTGAGGCTACAGCCGAACAGATGCAACAAGGTTAATTAACGCCAACTATTAGAGGAGACACTATGTTTCCTCTTTTCATTCAACTTTGAAGGAGATTATTTATGCCATATTCACATCTAAGCGGTGCAGTCATTTCCGGTGGTGAACTATCAGAACATGAAGCCGAAATGGTGCAAAAGACCGTAGCCGTTCGTGACGGTGATGCTACTATAGTTCTGGATGCAGGTAATCCCGTGTCTGAAGATGAAGACAACGGTTTTGTATCCGTAAGCATTAACACAACTGGCGAGGATGATGGTGAGCAGGATGAGGGTGAGACTGTTGGCGAAGAAGCCGATAGCGCTGATTCCGATGTACCTGATTTCAAGGATGTTGACCCTACCACAATGAATGATGCTGGTGCTATGCTGGCTGAAGCCGAAGCTGGTCAACAGGAAATCTTAAGCAAGGCCAAGGAAGGCGGTGTAACTGATGAGCAACTGGATGCAATGAAAGCTGAGTATGAGTCAAATGGTAAACTCTCTGATGAGCAATTCAATATCCTAGAGGCTGCTGGCCTTAGCCGCAACTTTGTCAATTCCTTCATGGCTGGTCAACAAGCTGTAGGTGAACGTTTCGCTAAGACAGTGATTGACTATGTTGGTGGTGATGATAACTTTGGGAAACTCTCTGCGTTCATCGCTGATACCAACCCCGGTATGGCTGAAGCGTTCAACTCTGCGATGGAGCGTTTAGACGTTGCCACTATCCGCACTTTGTTGGACACTGGGAAGACCCTGATGAGAGTACAGTTTGGCACACGCCCTACTCGTTCTCTGACTACAGCCGCCAAACCTGTTGCAGTATCCCCGTCTAAACCTCAGGTACAAGGCTTTGAGTCCCGTGCTGAGATGGTTAAGGCAATGAGCGACAAGCGCTATGAGCGTGATGCAGCTTACCGTAAAGAAGTAGAGATGAAGGTGATTCACTCTAAGTTCTAAGCAAAGTGTTATACTCAAGGTCATCTACTTTAGGTGGCCTTTATGGCTAACATTTGGTTGTATTTGAATTAACGCCAACTATAAGAGGACATTACATAGCTATAGGTTTACTTTGACCTTGAGCTATATCCTACTTTACTTTTCAATTGAATTCAATAGGAGGTTTAACATGTCTATGACTGGCGGACAACAAATTGGTAAGAACCAAGGTAAAGGCGTAACTAACAGCACTCCAGCAGACCAACTGGCTTTGTTCCTAAAGGTGTTTGGTGGTGAAGTTCTGACAGCGTTCGAGCGTCAAGCACGTACTTTGGATAAAGTTATGGTGCGCACAATCTCTGCTGGTAAGAGCGCACAGTTCCCTGTAATGGGCCGTACCACTGCACGTTACCTGAAGCAAGGTGAGTCTTTGGATACTGACCGTAAAGATCTTAAGCACTCTGAGCGTGTGATTGCAATTGATGGCCTGTTGGCTACAGATGTTCTGATTTATGACATTGAAGATGCCATGAACCATTATGATGTTCGTGCTGAATACAGTCGTCAGTTGGGTGAAGCATTGGCGATGGCAGCTGATACCGCCAACTACGCTGAAATGGCTAAACTGGTAAACAGCCGTGCAGACAACACCAAGAATGCTAACATTGCTGGTCTAGGTTCTAGTCCACTAATTATCATGGGTACTCAGAATACCGCTGCTAAACCTACTTTGTTTGGTGCACAGGTTATTGAAGCATTGACCCTGATGCGCGCTCAGTTCACCAAGAACTATGTACCTGCTGGTGACCGTACTTTCTGGACTAACCCAGATACCTATAGTGCAATCCTGTCTGCGTTGATGCCTAATGCTGCCAACTATGCTGCCTTGATTGACCCTGAAACTGGTAACATCCGCAACGTTATGGGCTTTGAGGTCATTGAAACCCCTCACATGACACGCGCTGCTGCCACTGGTGGCACTGTTGACAATCCAGCTAACGCCCTAGATGGTGTTGGTCGTGTGTTTCCTTTAACAGGTACAGCGACCATTGGAACTTTGACTGGTAAAGCAACCGTTGGTGCCAACAACGTTGTTGGTATATGCTCCCACCGCTCCGCTGTTGCAACCCTGAAACTTCGGGATATGGCTCTGGAACGTGCTCGCCGTCCTGAGTATCAAGCTGACCAAATCATCGCTAAGTACGCTATGGGGCATGGTGGTCTGCGTCCAGAAGCTGTAGGCGCTATCGTTGTTGATGCAACTGGGGATGGTGTTAAGGTTGACTTTGTTGCCGGCGTTACTGATGTAGCCAAGGGCGCTTAGTCTACTCCCGTGGTAAGTGTGGCTGCGGAAATCTCCTCGCAACTAATGGTTGAACCTGCAAGCATGGTTGCAGCTATGGAAGATATCGTAGGCGAAGAACCTGCGGTGAAACCTAAGGCACGAGCGAAAAGCACACGTAGTACCAAGAAAGGAGTCGAGAAAGCTCAGGAATAGTAATACCTAACGGGAATCCTTCGGGGTTCCCTTTTTTTTTAAACTCTTTCTGTATTTTTTACTAGGAGGAAACATTATGTCTACAGACAGTAACTGGAGCTATCAGGCAGAACTTGAGGCAGTCAATGAGATATTGGCAGCTATCGGGGAATCCCCAGT